>Ga0302305_1002617_pt1 | contig 10060 bp, 7 predicted proteins | sample III_Palsa_E2_3_FD_198764 | JGI IMG/M metagenome (GOLD analysis project Ga0302305, IMG submission 198764) | Peat permafrost microbial communities from Stordalen Mire near Abisko, Sweden - III_Palsa_E2_3 | ecosystem: Environmental > Terrestrial > Soil > Palsa > Peat permafrost | place: Sweden... | reverse complement strand
GCAAGGCGCGCGTCGGCATCGCCGAAGTCCCCGTTACCCATCCTGCCGCGCGCCTCTATGGCACCGACAACCAGTTCGCCCTCACCACCACCCGCTACAACACCCAGCCGCTGGTCATTCAGGGGCCCGGGGCCGGTCCGGAAGTGACCGCGCAGGCGCTGCTCGGGGATGTGCTGGCCTTGCACTGACCCCGTTCCAGCGCGATTGTGCTTTTGGTAGGTTGGGTGGAGCGAAGCGATACCCAACAGCACGCTGCGATCGATAGGGGGCATCGTTTTTCTCAGCCCAACCCCCGTGTTTTTCAGTGCTGACGACGCAGCGCAAGGTTGACGCCGAAACCCAGCAGTACGCCGCCACATATCCGATCCATCCATGTGGCCACATCGGGTCGCGATGAAAGCAGTCGGTAGATGCCGGCACCAAGCATCGCCAGCACCATCGACCAGCAGAGGCCTGTGCCGATGAAACTCAGGCCAAGCAGCAGCAAGCCAAACCGAGCGTGAGGCGCCTGCATGGAAACGAACGGCGGAAGAAAGGCGAGATAAAACAGCGCGACTTTCGGATTGAGCACGTTGGTCAACATGCCTTGTCGAAATGCGGCGGTAAACCCCTTTCCGCGTGTGACGGTCGCCTTGGGCTTGGCCTGTCGTATCAGCAGCATGCGCAGGCCGATCCAGCACAGATACGCCGCACCGATATACTTGAGAACGGCGAAGGCCAATGCCGAAGTCATCAGCAGCGCCGAGAGACCGACCACGGCGGCCACCGTGTGAACAAGGCACCCGGCATTGATACCGAGCGCCGCGCCAACACCGACCGCTCGTCCCTCGCGGCCACTACGCGCGAGGATGTAAAAAGTATCCAGACCCGGTGTGAGATTGAGAGCGACGCAGGCGAGTATAAAGGCGCTGAAATGCTGGATACCGTACATCGTCACTGGTCGCTCAGTGGTCCGTTACGCGGGCGGCATAGCTTCGTCATGCGGACGGTTATGCGCGTCCTCGCATGCGGCTTCTATCGACGGCGTGCGCCAGCCCGACTTTACGCCCCACAGGTAGAACACCAGACCGATCACGGCGACCACGACCAGGTCGATGCCATACGAGAGATAACCCTTGCCGCCGAAGATGGTGCTGCCGGCCCATGAGACAAGGGCAAGGGTGGGCAGGTAAGCAATCAGCCACCAGGCGCCTTTGATCTGTCGCGCGAAATCGTGCCAGCCGGTCTTGGCCTGATAGTAGAAATACACCGGCAGTGCCACGACCATCAGAAGGATGATTTCGCCAGTCAGCGGCCACTTGGCCCAGTACAGCAACTCGGTGGCCATGATGAAAGCGACACCGGCGAGCACGGGCAGGCCGGTGAGTCGGAAAGGTCGATGCATGTCCGGTGCGGTGTGGCGCAGGGTCATCACGCTGACCGGGCCGGTGAGGTAGGAGATGACCGTCGCCACCGAGATCACTGCCGCCAGCGTGCCCCAGCCGCGGAAGAAAAACAGGAACAGGAACGACACCACCAGGTTCAGCCACATCGCCGGACGCGGTACGCCCCAGCGTGGATCGATGCGGCCCAGGATTTTCGGCAAGGTGCCGTTGCGCTCCATACCGTAGATCATGCGTGCGGTGGTGGCGGTGTAGGTCATGCCGGTGCCGCTGGGGCTCACGAACGCATCGGCGTACAGCAGCATGGCCAGCCAGTGCAGGTTGACGATGATCGCCAGCTCAGCGAACGGCGAACGGAAATCGATGCCATGCCAGCCGGCCTTGGCCAGCATTTCCTGCGGCACCGCACCGATATACGCGACCTGCAGAATCACATAGACGATGGTGGCGAGCCCGATCGAGCCCAGTACCGCGAACGGAATGCTCTTGCCCGGATTGCGCGCTTCGCCGGCCAGGTTCACCGGACTCTGGAAGCCGTTGAAGCTGAAAACGATACCTGCCGTGGCGACGGCCGTGAGGATGGCGGGGAAGTCCAGCGCATGGGCGCCGCCATGAATACCCACCGAAAAATTCTCGCGATGAAAACCGCTGGCGATCAGTGCCAGGCCGGTCGCTGCGGGCACCACTAGTTTGAACACGGTGATCGCGGTGTTGGAGTGCGCGAACAGCTTCACGCTCCAGAAGTTGAGCAGGAAATACATGACTACCAGCACGGCGGCGATGCATAGTCCGATCGGCGCCAGCTCGCCATGTCCGTCGGGCATATGGATGTACAGCGCCTGCGCCCATGCAAACGGCCACGAAGCCATGTACTGCACCGACGCCTCCGCTTCCACCGGAATCACCGAGACGATCGCGATCCAGTTCGCCCAGGCGCCGATGAAGCCGACCAGTGAGCCGTGCGAGTAGTGGCTATAGCGCACCATGCCGCCGGACTCGGGAAACATCGCGCCCAGTTCCGCGTAGGTCAGTGCGATGGTCATGATGATCGCCGCGCCCAGCACCCATGCCCACACCGCGCCGGGTCCGGCCAATCCGGCTGCGCGCCAAGCGCCAAACAGCCAGCCGGAGCCGATGATCGAACCCAGGCCGGTAAGCATCAGGGCGAAGGGGCCGACATCGCGTCGGATAGGGCTGGATGAGGACATGCAAGCTCCCGCAGTTTGAATCGATAGACCGCTCTGGAAGCGGCACAAGACCCGGATCATGACAGAGGGCGGCGCGGGCTGTCAGCCTGGGTATGTCATGGTGCGGTGCGGCGTGGAGACGTTCGGTGAGGTATGGGCGTCACAGCGGAGTAGAGATGCTTTAAGGCATTTCCTGGGAGTGTGTCGCAAGGGTTCAGCGCCTCCCACCTCCTCCTGGGTGCAGGGGGAGGGGCTAAAAATTTTGCTCTCTCCTCTCTTGACAGGGGAGAGCTGGGGTGGGGTTGGCTCTTGCGACGTAGCTGCGCTACGCGATCCTCAGCACTCGATCACATTCACCGCCAACCCGCCCCGTGACGTTTCCTTATACTTGTCCTTCATGTCGCGTCCGGTATCTCGCATCGTCTTGATCACCTTGTCGAGCGAGACGTGGTGCTTGCCGTCGCTGCGCATGGCCATGCGGCTAGCGTTGATGGCCTTGACCGAACCCATTGCGTTGCGTTCGATGCAGGGAATCTGCACCAGGCCACCGATCGGATCGCAAGTGAGGCCGAGGTTGTGTTCCATGCCGATCTCGGCGGCGCTCTCAACTTGCAGCATATTGCCGCCAAGTGCCGCGGTGAGTCCGCCGGCGGCCATCGAACAGGCCACGCCGACCTCGCCCTGGCAACCGACTTCGGCGCCGGAGATCGAGGCGTTTTCCTTGTAGAGAATGCCGATGGCGGCGGCGGTGAGCAGAAAGTCGATCACGCCGTCGTCGTTCGCCTTCGGGCAGAAGCGTTGGTAATAATGCAGCACCGCGGGCACGATGCCCGCCGCCCCATTGGTCGGCGCGGTGACGACGCGGCCGCCGGCGGCGTTTTCCTCGTTCACCGCCAGCGCGTAGAGATTCACCCAGTCGAGGATGGTCAGCGGATCGCGCAGCGCGGCTTCGGGCTGGTCGCGCAGTTCGGCGGCCATCGCAGGGGCGCGGCGCGATACTTTCAAACCGCCGGGCAGCACGCCGGGCGAACGCAGCCCGCGTGCGACGCAGTCCTGCATCGCTTTCCAGATGGTCATCAGGCCGGCGCAGATTTCTTCTTCGCTGCGCCAGACTTTTTCGTTGGCCATGGTCAGCTGCGCGATGGTGAGGTTGTGCTTTTTGCACAGCGCCAGCATCTGATCGCCGGTGGAAAACGGGTAGGGCTGTTCCGTGGTGTCAGCGACGATGCGATCTTCCGCCGCCTCGTCGTTGTTGACCACGAAGCCGCCACCGACCGAATAGTAATCGCGGCTGGCCAGTTCGTTGTCGTCGGCGTCGTAAGCGGAAAAGCGCATGCCGTTGGTATGGAACGGCAGCTTCTGGCGTTTGTTGAACACCAGATCGCGCTTTTCCTCGAACGCGATCATTTTCTTGCCGAGCAGCAGCAATTGATGCGTGCTGCGGATGCGCTCGAGCGTCGCTGGGATGCGGTCGGGATCAACGCGATCGGGATGTTCGCCTTCCAGTCCCAGCAGCACGGCTTTGTCGGTGCCATGGCCGCGGCCGGTCATGGCCAGTGAGCCGAACAGCTCGCAGCGCACGCGGGTGACACGATCCAGCATGCCGTTGTCGCCCAGCCAGCGTTCGGCAAAGCGGGCGGCAGCGCGCATCGGCCCGACCGTATGCGAGGAGGATGGCCCGATGCCGATCTTGAACAGGTCGAATACGCTAACGGCCATGGCTACGCTACTGATCGATGGAGATGACCGGCTATTCTACGCGTCGCCGTCAGCCATTCGCAGCCGCATGTCCGACCTGATCCTCTACCAGCGCGATTATTGTCATCTGTGCGATCAGGCGCTGGCCGTGCTGGCCGAGGCGTCTGCGCCGGATTTCGACAGCGTTTGGGTCGACGACAGCGCGTTGCTGGCACAGCGCTACGGTACCCGGGTGCCTGTGTTGCGCGATGACCGCGATGGGCGCGAATTGGACTGGCCGTTTGACGCGACGCGCGTGCGCGCGTTTATCGGCGCCTTGCGCTAGCGGCTCTATCATTCGCCGCCAGCGCCGGTTCATCGCGGGTTATTTTGCGGCGAGCTGCAGATGTGCGATGACTTTGACGTCCGCCGCAATCACCGAGGTATCGGCGTAATCGCCGCCGCCCACACCGAAGTCCAGGCGTTTCACCGTGCCGGCCACGTCCAGCACAGCGCCGGTGCCCTGCGGCTTGAAGGTTACGTTCAGTGTCACCGGCTTGGTCACACCGTGCAGGGTGAGGTTACCGTCGGCTATTACCTGCGCGCCGACCTGACGGAAGCCGGTGGTGACGAAATGCGCCTGCGGGAACTTGGCAATATTGAAAAAGTCGGCGCCGGGCAGGGCGGTGTCGCGATCCTTGTCACCGGTTTTCGCGCTGACCAGATCGACATTCACATCAAATTTTGACGTGGCGAGATGCGCGGCATCGTAACTGATCGCAGCAGTCCATTTGCCGAACGTGCCGTTGAATCCGGCACCCTGGAACGTGCCGGCAAAGCCCAGTGTGCTGGCTGTCGGTTGCACGGTGTAATCGGCGGCGCCCGCGGCAACTGGCAATGCAAGAGTCAGTGTGAGTAGGGCGGATAAAAGAGCTTTCATCGAGGTTCTCCTGTCGAGCGGAAGTATTTAGAGATCGCTGCGTGGACGGCCAAACGGCAGCATCCGGCGCAGCACATTGTCTTTATCAAATACGTGGTGCTTCAGCGCGGCGCCGACATGCACCACCAGCACGGCTACCAGAAACCAGAACAGGTATTCGTGCACGGCTAACACTGTGTCGGCGATGTTTTCATTCTTGGCCGCCAGCGACGGCAGGTTGAACAGCTTGAACCACTGCAGAGGCTTGCCACTGACGGAGTTGAACCACCAGCCGCTGAGAGGGATGGCGACGATCAGCACATACAGCACGCCGTGAACGGCATGTGCTGCGAGCTGCTGCCAGTGCGGTCCGGGTTCATCCGGCGGGCGACGATCGATCAATCGCCACAGCACACGCAGCAGGAATAATGCGAGTACGGTAAGGCCTATCGACTTGTGCAGTGCCAGCCAGTTGATCTTTTGCATGGGTCCGTGTGCCAGATCCATCAGCAGGCCGAAGATGCCGTTGCCGATAATGGCCAGCGCCGTGATCCAGTGGAAGAACCGCGCCACTGAACCCCAACGACGATTATCGCTACGCAGACTCATGGCTTGTCCTTCTCTGAATTCTTGTCATCATCGCCGCGGATGGCTTCCAGCTCCATCCAGATGGCGACATCGTGGCCAATCGAGTTGGCGAAGGCGTTAATGCCGTATGTTTCTCGCTGCAGCGAGGTGGTGGCAGAAAAGCCCGCGACGGTATGCAGGCCGTAGATGGTCCGGGCCACGCGGTTGAAAGTGAACACCAAGTCGACCGGTTTGGTAACACCATGAAGGGTCAACTGACCGTGCAGCACGCCATGCTGATTGTCCTTGCGCTCGGCGCTGGTGCTGACGAAATGGGCGTAGCGATCGTGCGCGCAGTCGAGCAGTGCCGGTTTGCATACGGCGGTGTTCCACTCGGCGTCGCCCATATCGACACTGGCCAGATCGATGTCCAGTTCGGTGGAAACCGTGCTCCAGTCGTCCGGATCAAACTGCAGCCAGCCACGAGCAATATGCAGACGTCCAAACGGCCGCGAGTAGCCATTGTGATCGATGCTGAAAACGATCTGGCTGTGTACGGAGTCATATTGGTAGCGATGACTTGCTGCATGCAGCACAAATGGCGCCCACAGCAGCGCCGCAGATAGCAACAGCCGGCGGATTTTTCGGGTTCGGAGCATGAAAGAGAGTCTGGCTGATCTTTCCTGGCCATGCCAGCATGCGGCGGCTGGACGCACTGTTTCGCTGGCACTCGCAAATGCTGTGCTCGCTGCCGTGGGCCGGTTTTGGCATGATGAGCCAGGGTCGGGGGATTTCCGCATGGCTGCATCGTTTTTGCGAAAGGTTGTTTTCGCGTTTATTTTGCTGATGTCTGTCGTCAATGGCAGGGCGGAAGCCGAATCGTTCACGCCGGTTGTGACAGCGCCGGCGGCACACATGCCGGCGATAACCTGGCCGATTTCAACTCTGCCCGCGCTGAATGCGCCAATGGTGAGAGCGCCCACACCGGAACCTCTGGCGACACCGCAGTTCCGTCGTTACGGTGTAGAAGACGGCGTATTGCGGGGGCAGGTCTACGCGGTGGCACAGGATCATCATGGATTGATGTGGTTTGGTTCGGCCGGTGGGTTGATGCGCTATGACGGGGTCAGTTTCCAGACGTTTCGCAACGCGGCAGATGATCCGCGCTCGCTGCCGGCCAACACTACGTATGCGTTGTACGTTGATAGTGACAACAAGATCTGGGCCGGCGGCATCTCGACGGGTTTGATTGTCTACAACCAACAGACGGAGCGCTTCCAGCAGTGGGCGCATGACGACGCCACCCCGAACAGCCTTGCCGACAACGAAGTGTGGGGCATTACGCAGACCACCGACGGCGAATTATGGGTGGCGACCGGAGAGGGACTCGACCGCATGCGCAAGGATGGCCGCGGCTTCGATCATCTGCCGCTGGATGTCGATGGCAAGCATGCCGCGTCATTCGGCACCACTCGCGCCCTGCTGGCTGAGTCCGATGGCCGGTTGTGGATCGGTACGGAAAGTGGACTCTATCTGCGTGACGCTAACGGCACGCTGCATCGCGTGCCGATCGATCCCGCGTTTCACGGTGACATCGGCAAGGTCTGGCGTATCGAGGGCGGGCTCAGCGATGCCAGTCAGCGCGAAGTACGTGTTGCGGTAGAGGGTGGTCTGCTGATCATTGGCACCGATGGCGTGGCGCGTCCGTTTGCGCAGGATTCGTTATCTTCATTGCGTGTGATGAGCAGCACGCGTGATGCGCATGGCTGGCTGTGGATTGCCACGGTCAATGGCATGTTTCTGGACGAAGGTGATGGTCGGCTGCAGTCGATCACTGGCCAGCCGCTGCTGCCCGGTGGACTGCCCAGCAACAGGATCTGGCAGACCATGCTGGATCGCGAAGGCGGGCTGTGGATCACCTTCGAGCAATCCAGCGTGGCGTATCTGCCGCCGGCGTGGGACGGCTTCACCCGCTTTACCCATATCCCGGATGATCCCAGCAGCCTCACCGGCATCGTGGCTTCGGCGGTGCACCTTGCCCGCGATGGCCTGCTCTGGGTGGGAGGCAACGATGGCTGGATCGACAAGCTGGACGTCAGCACCGGTCAGGTGACGCACGTCGTCAAGGATATGCATACGCAGATCATTGCCATGACCGAAGATCTGCGCGGCCGCCTTTGGATCGTCAGCCCAGGCGCATTGCATGTTTTCGATCACGGCAAACTTACGGCTATTCCACCCGGTGACGCGCCCATGGGGCGACCAGTGCAAATCGCGATTGGCGATGATGGAACAGTTTATGTGGGTTCCTGGAATGAAGGCGTTGTTGCGATCAATCCGGAAACGTTCGTCATCACGCCGGTGCTTCACGAAACTTCCAATACCACCGGGTCTTCTGACGACACTCTGACGCCTCAGCAGCTCAGTTTTTATTCGGGCAATCTCTGGTATGCCAACGCCGGCGGTTTGATGCGGATGGATAACGCAACGCATAGGCTGGCGTTCGTGCGCGGTGTGCCCAAAGAGAGCATTTCCATTGTGGCTTTCGACGCTACGGGTTTTTGGCTGTCGACCGCGTCGGCAATCGATCACTATCGTTATGACAAAGGTGAGGCAACACGTGACGAGAGTATCGATGTAACCCACGAACCTTTCGTCGCCGATATGAGAGACCTGCAAGTGGATCGGCTTGGCCGTCTTTGGATATTCGCCGATCCAGGCCTGTTCCGATTCAATCCGCAGACACGCCGTTTCGAATCGTTCGGGCCATCGCAAGGTTTGTCGAATGCGGACTTCATCAGTACGAGCAACGACAAGGCCAACGACGGTACGATATTCGCCGTGGTGAGTGCCGGCATGATGATGTTCCAGCCCGAACAGTTCACCTCACAAGACAATGCTACGTCGCCACCGCCGCTCACATTGACCAGCGTGAGCGTGCGCAAGGGGGGCGACGTTTATGTCATGCCGCTGGACGGCCGCACGGTGTCGTTGGGCTGGCGCGATCGGGATCTGCGGGTAGATGCGCGAGCGGCTTCTTTCATCAACCCGAAAGGCAACCATTACCGTTTCAAGCTGAGCGGTTTCGATACCGACTGGGTGGACGTGGATAGCCGCGGCGAGCGCGATTTTGCGGGGTTACCCGCAGGCACATACACCTTGAACGTGCAGGGTGCGGGCGAGAGCAGTTCCTGGAGTGGCCTGCCGATTCCGCTGCAGATCACGGTGCAGGCACCACCCTGGGATCGCTGGTGGGCGTGGGTATCGTATGCGTTGCTGACGATAATCATCGCGGTGCTGATTCTTCGCAGTTGGCGCCGGCGTCTGGCGCAGCGGCATCGCATGCAGATGATTGAACAGCAGCGGCAGCTGGCTGAAGCGGCGAGTGCGGCGAAGACACAATTTCTGGCCACGCTCAGCCATGAAATACGCACGCCGATGACGGGCGTGATGGGCATGGCCGAGCTGATGTTGACCACGCCGCTCACACCGTTGCAGCACGACTACACCAAAGCCATGCAGCGCTCCGGCGGCATGTTGCTCAAGCTGCTTAACGACGCGCTGGATCTGGCCCGCATCGAGGCGGGTCGGCTGGAGCTGGAGCCGGTGCCGTTCGATCCGCGCCAGTTGGTCGAGGACGTGACCCAACTGGAGCAAGGTCTGGCGCATATGAAGGGCATCCGTTTTGTATTGGATGTCGCTGATGATCTGCCGCCGCGTTTGATCGGTGACGCGGTGCGCATCAAACAGGTGTTGCTGAATCTGGCGAACAATGCGCTGAAATTCACCGAGCGCGGTAGTGTGACGTTGTGCGCCGAGCGTTCGGCGCAGGGTCTGGTTTTGAGCGTCAGCGATACCGGGCCAGGCATTCCCGAGGCCAGTCAGGCGCGCCTGTTCCAGCGCTTCGAGCAGGAAGAGGGGCCGCATCGCCGCGCCGGTAGCGGCCTGGGTCTGGCGATATGCCGCGAGCTGGTGGACATGATGGGCGGCAGCATCGAACTGGAATCGAGGATGGGTTACGGCAGCACATTCCGCGTGCGACTGCCGCTGTCCGAACCGGCTGCAGTGACGCCGCCGCCCGCAACGGTCGGCACGGGGCATCGCAACTATCACCTGCTGCTGGTCGAAGACGACACGATCATTGCAGCGGTGATCTCCGGTCTCCTGGAGCAACAGGGGCACAGCATTTTTCACGTGGCCAATGGACTGGCGGCATTGGCCGAATTGGCGCACGCGAGCTTCGATGCGGCGCTGCTCGATCTGGATCTGCCGGGTGTGGACGGTTTCCAGATTGCCCGGTTGATCCGTCAGCGCGAACACGATGGTCA
>Ga0302305_1002614_pt1 | contig 10063 bp, 9 predicted proteins | sample III_Palsa_E2_3_FD_198764 | JGI IMG/M metagenome (GOLD analysis project Ga0302305, IMG submission 198764) | Peat permafrost microbial communities from Stordalen Mire near Abisko, Sweden - III_Palsa_E2_3 | ecosystem: Environmental > Terrestrial > Soil > Palsa > Peat permafrost | place: Sweden... | reverse complement strand
TTGGATCCAACGCGCGCCCCAATAAGCAAAAGTTTTTGCTTCTTTTTTCAAAAAGAAGCGCTTTCTTGCTTGCTATAACGCGGTCTCAATGCGTGGTGATAGCCGTGTCAACCCTTCGGAAACTCATCGCGCGTAAACCCCTATCGGGGGTAGCCGATGGCGTCACTATGCGACCGATGTGCCCGCCCAGGCACGTGCTGTTGTGGTTTTGTGCTGGGCCAGGGCGTTCTGTGTAACGGCCCCGCGGGCGCGGTGGATGCCATGCTGACCGAAATCGTCACCTGCACGAACCGTGATGGCAGCGGCAGTTATGTGTGCGGACATGGCGCGCAGGATTTCGAGCGCGCCCAGTTGGATCAGCGATACGCGCATGTCACGCTCGGTTTGCCGTTCCAGCGAATGTCGCGCGACCCGGATGGGCGGTGGCGCTACTGGTGCCCGCGCTTGGGGGCGGATGGCCGTTGCCGCAACTACGAAGCCCGGCCCGGCGTCTGCCGCGCGCTTGTTCCAGGTGCTGCCAAACCCTGTTGTCACCACGTTCCCGGCATCGGCGCATGTACGGAGCGGGCCATCGACCATACGGGCGGGATGAAGATTTTGCCGGCTATCGCCACGCCGGTCGCGTAACCGCTATAGCCGCACTCTAGGCGAGCGCGCTAAAATTCAGCCATGTATATCCCGGAAGCCTTCGCTGAATCCCGGCTTGCCGTGCTGCACGCGGCGATTGAGGTCTGTGGCCTGGCTATTTTCATCACCGCGCCCGATGGCGCTCCAACTGCCACCCATGCGCCCATACTGCTGTCACCCGATGAGGGCCCGTTGGGCACGCTGCATTTCCATATCGCGCGAGCCAATCCGCAATGGCGTGCGATCGGCTCAGGATCGCGGGCGCTGGCCATCTTTCCGGGCCCGGACGGCTACATCTCGCCATCTTGGTACGCCAGTAAAGCCGAGCACGGCCGTGTGGTTCCGACCTGGAACTACGTCGCCGTGCACGCCGAGGGCACGCCCGTTGTTTACGAAGATTCGGAAAGGCTACTGGCACTGGTCAGCCGCCTGACGGCCCACCACGAAACTGCCCGCGCGTCGCCATGGCAGGTGGCTGATGCGCCGAAGCCATACATCGATGGCATGTTACGGGCCATCGTTGGCGTCACCATGCCGATCACCAAGTTACAAGGTGCCTGGAAGCTGGGTCAAAATAAGAATGCCATGGACCGCGCTGGGATTTTGGCGGGTTTCGCCGAAAAAGGTTCCGCCTACATTACATTGGACAAAGCAACGCGTGGAGCCTGGACCGAAACTGGAGCCGGGGGACCCTCGTCAGAAAAGGCTGGGGGGGACGGCTTCGTCCCACCCAGCCTTCCATCGTCCAACCCTAAATAATAAAACTCCACCGCGGCGCGTCCTCACGCAGCCGGGCCACAACGCTCACCGCCACATGGGAAGCCTGCACCCGGATATCCGGCACAGCCACGCATTCCCAGAACACGCCGCGCACGATAGGACCGAGCGCCCAGATGCGTTCCGCGGGCGTTCCATCCTGCCGCACAACGTTCAACCCATCCGTTACATCCAGCCCGAGCCCTTGCTTGTCGACGCGGATCAGGCCGCGATCAAGCAGTCGCTGCATCAGCGGGTCGCGTGTGCGGTCGATATGTTCCAGCCCGCTGGCCAGGATCACGCGCTGCACCGGCAGCACTTCCTCGGCCTTCGCCCCGCGTGGAGTGTAATGGACGCGGACGGCCGGGCCGGTTGATTCCATACTGGCGATCCGGCCGCCCAGTACTTGCAGACTGCCCTCATTGACCATGCTTTCGATCAGATCGGCATGCGGCGGTGCCATGCGATGGCGGTGCACATCCCAATAGCGCCGCGCATGGCGCAGAAAGCGGCGCCGTTCCGCCAGAGGCAGCCGGCTCCATAAACTCGCGGTGATGGGACGCATGCTGTCGATGACGGCGCGCCAATCCACACCTTGCTCGGCAGCGGCAAAGGCCTGGTCCCGCAATTGCGCCATTAACAATGGCAGCGACTGTTCTTCCGCCAGCGTAAAGTGAGGCGTCGGCCAGGTGGCCACCGGTGCGTGCCGCGTCGGCAGAAGGCCGCCACGGCTCATGGCCACGATCTTGCCGGCAAAGCCACGCCGGCGCATGGAAATCGCCAGATCCACCATGGTCAGGCCAGTGCCCACGATTAGCACCGGTAAATCGCCCGAAAGCTTCCGCCACGCTTTCTCGCCCCACGGATTGGCGCAGATCCGCGGATCCACGTTTTCTTCCGGCGGCAGGTTGCCCACGGCCAGAACGATGCCGGCCACTTCCAGCTTGGTGCCGCTGGCGCAGATGAGATCAAAACCGCCATTGGCGGATGCGACCACGTCGGTCACGTCATCGGGCAGCAGCCGCAACTGGGCGCGTCCCGCCGTTTCCCGCATCGCGAAATCCAGGATGCTGCGCAGATACTGCCCATAAAGGCCGCGCGAGGCGAAGAGTCCCGCTTCGGTTTCGTGCAAGCCTTCCTGCGCCGCCGCGGGGCGCCGCTTCAACCATTCGGCGAAATGCTGCGGTTCGTCGGCCAGCGCACTCATGTTGGTGGCACGGACGTTCAGAAGATGGTCCGACTCTCCAGTAGCGTAAGCCACGCCACGGGCGAATTCGGGCGCTCGCTCACAAAGAAGCACCGGTTGGTCGGCCGGCAGGCGGCGCAGTAAATGCAGTGCCGCAATGGTGCCCGAAAACCCCGCGCCGATCACCGCAATCGGGCGCTTGCCGGTGGGCGTTGCCACGGCCTCGGCCCGATCCTCGAATAACGGCAGGCCAGCAGGCGTGGAGCCTCCGGCCTCGGAAGCGGCCAGCACGTCACTCATCACATGGTTCCCTTACGCAGATCGTGAATCCCATTGCCACGACATTGCGGCGTCATGGCTGACGGGGAGTTTAACAGCGTGGTGGAAAATTCCTACTGAATTAGTATAGATTAGCGGAGCGTTCGCGGCGTTGCGGGAGCGGGCAGCGGGCGGTATCACCACCGCATCACCCGTCCAGGTTGCCCATATGCTCACCAGCCGCGCCAAATACGCTCTGCGCGCCAGCGTCGCCATGGCGGAGCAATACCCGACCGCTAGTTGGACCAGCGCCTCAGAACTAGCCGAAACGGCGGACGTGCCCAAGAAGTTCCTGGAGGCGATCCTAACGCAGTTGCGTGAGCAGGGGCTCGTGGAAAGCCGCCGCGGCCCGGCCGGTGGCCATCGGCTGACGGCGGACCCGGCCAGTGTTACAGTAGCCGATGTCATCCGCAGCATTGATGGCCCGCTGGCCATGACGCCCTGCGCGAGTGCCACGGCATTCCGGGCCTGCGACGATTGTGTGGATATCGAGACGTGCCGGCTGCGCCACGTAATGCGCCGCGCGCGCGACGCGGCAGCCGACGTGCTGGAAAAATGCTCGCTGGCGGATATACTGGCAAACACCGAATCGATGCCGCTGCCTCAGCCTAATTTGGCTTTGGTGCCGCCGCTCGGGCTTTAACGCTATGAGAGGCTCCGCCGGCTGGGGCCGTCACGCGGTAGCGTGCTACGCACGACGGCCCTAGACCCCCATTAAATGGACCAACCCCTAAAGGGGCTGGGCCCTAGGATTCTTATATGTCTCTGCGTGATCGTTTCACCGCTTCCCTAAAAACCGCCATGCTGGCCCGCGATGCCGCTACCACGGCCACCATGCGGCTCATCATGGCCAAGGTGAAGGATGCCGATATCGCCGCCCGCCCCGCCGAGCTCAGCGACGATCAATTGACGGCCGTACTCCGCGGCATGGTGAAACAACGCCGCGAGTCCGTGGAGCTTTACATCCAAGGCAAACGCCAAGACCTGGCCGACAAGGAAACGGCCGAAATAGCCGTCATCGACAGCTTCCTGCCGCAACAAATGGACGAAGCCGCCCTCGGCGAAGCTGTCGCTGCCGCGATCGCCGAAACGGGTGCCGCCTCGCAAAAAGACATGGGCCGCGTCATGGCCGCGCTAAAAGCAAAATACGCGGCCACGCTAGACATGGCGCGCGCCGGCGCCGCCGTAAAAGCGCGCCTGAGCTAAGGGCGAGGCCCAATTGAAAAGAGTTTTTTGCTTCTTTTTTGCAAAAAAGAAGAGTCTGTTCTTTTTTGAAAAAAAGAACCAAAAAACTTTTTCTTATAAGGGCGTTAGCCTCAACGCACGGGGCGTTCAAGCGTGAGATTGCCGGATTCCTTTTTGGATGAGGTGAGGGCAAGAACCCCGCTGGCGGCGCTGATCGGCCGGCGCGTCAAGCTGTCGCGCAGCGGACGCAACTGGAAAGCCTGCTGCCCATTCCACGGTGAGAAATCGCCCAGCTTCTACGTGTACGACGACGGCTACCACTGCTTCGGCTGCGGCGCCCATGGCGACGCAATCGGCTTCGTGATGCAAAGCCAGGGCTCATCGTTCATGGAAGCCGTGGAGATGCTCGCGGGCGAGGCGGGGCTGGATGTGCCCAAACCCTCGGCGGCGGCGGAGGCGGCCGAACGCCAGCGCCTGGATTTGCACGATATTCTGCAGGCGGCCGCCACGCTGTATCAGCAGAATCTGTTCGCCCCGCAGGGTGCCCCTGCCTTGGCCTATCTGCGCGGCCGTGGCCTGACGGACGAAACAATCCGCCGCTTTGGTCTGGGCTGGTCCGGTGACGGCAGAGGAGCCTTAGCGCAACGCCTCGCCGCAGAAGACGTCACTCCCGTTCGGCTGATGGAAGCCGGCCTGCTACGGCCCGGCGAAGACGGCGCGCCGCGCGGCGAGCTGTTCTACAACCGGGTGATGTTCCCGATCCGCGACCGCCGTGGCCGGGTGATCAGTTTTGGCGGCCGCATCATGGGCGACGGGCAGCCGAAATATGTGAATGGCCCTGAAACTGCGGTATTTTCCAAGCGCCGCACACTGTACGCGCTGGATTTCGCGCGTGAAGGCGTGCGGGCCGGCGCGGCAGCGGTAGCCGTTGAAGGCTACATGGACGTGATCGCCTTGCACCAGGCCGGCTTCGGCGGTGCGGTGGCGCCGTTGGGCACGGCACTGACCGCCGAGCAGCTGGAGTCGCTCTGGCAGCTTTCCCCGGCACCCACCTTGTGTTTCGACGGCGATGCGGCAGGTGGCCGCGCCGCTGCGCGTGCGGCCGACGTGGCACTGCCCTTCCTGGCGCCCGACCGTACGATCCGCATCGCCACTCTGCCGGCGGGCGAGGACCCCGATACGTTGATCCGCAGCCGGGGCCCCGCTGCCTTCAAGGCCACACTGGAGGCCGCCCGCCCGCTGGGCGTGGCTCTCTATGATTTGTTACGCGAATCGGGCGGCACCGAAACGCCCGAGCAGCGTGCCGCCTTCCGCGCTCGCCTGGCCGCGGCGGCTGCGAAGATCACCGACAAAGGCCTGGCCGCCGAATACAGGCGCGACCTGATGGACCGGTTTTTCCAATCCACCAAGCGCGGAGCCGCACCCGCGGCACGGCAGCGCGCCCCGCGCCCGTTGCCGGAGGCAGCTACTGCCAGCGCCGAACGGATCCGCACGCTGACCGCCATTTTACTGCGCCACCCGGCATTGCTGCCGCGGTTGGAGGAAGCCTATGCCAGCTTACCGCTGCCGCCTGCCGCGCACAGGCTGCACGCGGCCCTGCAACCCTATGCAGATGACGCAGATAACCTTGACTTCGCGGGCCTCATCGCCCACCTGACCATCCTCCGTTTGGCGGACGATGCTGCGTGGGCGTTGGGCGAGGTGCCGTTTCCCCTGCCTGCGTGTGCCGGCGCCGACGCGACGGCCAGCGAAGCCGAGGCAGGATGGTGGTATATCTACGGGCTGATGCGTCGCGGCAGCCTGGAGGAAGAAGTGGCGGCGGCGCGGCGCGACTTTGCGGCCACGCCCAGCCAAGCGGCCCAACAGCGCCTGATCTCCCTGTCCGGGGCGCTGGAGTCGTCGCGCCGCGGCGAGTACGGACAGGACGCGGTATCTGAAGATTAGCCCCGGCGGGCCTGCCCTCAAAAGGCCCGCGCCCGGGGCCTAGTGAGTTTGGAGTAGTGCAGCGAATGGCGACGAAACCGGCCACAACGACAGATACTGCCACCGCCGAGCAGGATACCGAGACCTCGTTGCTTGATACCCAGTCCGCCGCCGTCAAGCGCCTGATGGCGAAGGGCAAGGAACGTGGCTTCATCACGTTCGAAGAGCTGAACGCCGTTCTGCCGCCCGACCAGATGTCCACCGACCAGATCGAGGACGTGATGTCCGCGTTCAGCGAAATGGGCATCCAGGTCGTCGAGAACGAGGATAACGAGGACGGCGAAACCGTCGCCAAGCCGGAGCGCGCCGAGGGCGAGGCTGATGCCCCCGAAGGCGAAACCCCGGCCGGCAATGTGGACGAGGAGAGCCTCGGCCGCACCGATGATCCGGTGCGCATGTATCTGCGCGAAATGGGGTCGGTGGAGCTGCTGAGCCGCGAGGGCGAAATCGCCATCGCCAAGCGCATCGAAGCCGGCCGCGATATGATGATCGGAGGCCTGTGCGAAAGCCCGCTGACCTTCCGCGCCATCATCGCCTGGCACGACGCGCTGAAGGCCGGCCGCATGCTGCTGCGCGACATTATCGATCTCGAAGCGACTCAAGGCGCCGGTGCCCCTCCCGAAGGCGAAGTGATCGCGGCCGAAGGTGAGGGCGTGCCGGGAGATGGTACCCCTGAGGCGACGTTCGAGGCCCCGCCGCCGGTGGAAGATCTCGACGATGGCGAGGAAGGTGAAGGCGCAGGCCTGTCGCTATCGGCGCTCGAGGAAAAGCTGAAGCCGGAAGTGCTGGCCACTTTCGAGGAAATCGAAGGGCTCTATAAAAAGCTCTCCAAGATGCAGACCAAGCGTCTGGAGTCGCTGACCTCGGGCGAGGAAATGAGCACCCGCTCGGAAAAGACATACGAGAAAGTGCGCGAAGAGTTGGTGGCGCAGGTGCAGTCCGTGCGCCTGCACAATAACCGCATCAAGCAGCTGACCCAGCGTTTGAATGGCCTGGAAGGCCAGCTGCTGCGCTTCGCCGAGTCCAGCAAAGTCAGCCGCGATGATTTTCTGGTGAAATACCGCGACCACGAGCTGGATCCGGGCTGGCTGGAAATGGTGGCCGTGCTGCCGGGCAAAGGCTGGAAGGTGTTCGCCCAAAAATTCGCCATCCAGGTGATCGAAGTACGCGGCCAGATTGCTGCCATCGCCAATGATGCCGGCCTGCCGATCGCCGAATTCCGCCGGGTGTTCGCCACCGTCAGCCGCGGCGAACGCGACAGCGCGCGCGCCAAGAAGGAAATGATCGAGGCCAATCTGCGCCTGGTGATTTCGATCGCCAAGAAATACACCAATCGCGGCCTGCAATTCCTGGATCTGATCCAGGAGGGCAATATCGGCCTGATGAAGGCCGTGGATAAGTTCGAATACCGCCGCGGCTACAAGTTCAGCACCTACGCCACCTGGTGGATCCGCCAGGCGATCACGCGCAGCATCGCCGACCAGGCGCGCACGATCCGCATCCCGGTCCATATGATCGAAACGATCAACAAGCTGGTGCGTACCAGCCGCCAGATGCTGCACGAAATCGGCCGCGAGCCGGCACCGGAGGAGCTTGCTGAAAAGCTCGGCATGCCGCTGGAAAAAGTGCGCAAGGTACTGAAGATCGCCAAGGAGCCGATCAGTCTCGAGACGCCCATCGGCGACGAGGAAGACAGCCATCTCGGCGATTTCATCGAGGACAAGGCAGCCGTTATTCCGCTGGATGCCGCCATCCAGGCCAATCTGCGCGAAGCCACCACCCGCGTGCTCAGCAGCCTGACGCCGCGTGAAGAGCGTGTGCTGCGCATGCGCTTTGGCATCGGCATGAACACCGATCACACGCTGGAAGAGGTTGGCCAGCAGTTCAACGTGACGCGCGAGCGTATTCGCCAGATCGAGGCCAAGGCGCTGCGCAAATTGAAACACCCGAGCCGCAGCCGGAAATTGCGGAGCTTTCTCGATGATTAGGAAGGAAGCAGTTCTTTTTTGAAAAAAAGAACCAAAAAACTTTTGACAATTGGGCGTGCCGTGGATGCAAGGCGCACCTCAATTTGCAAAAGTTTTTGCTTCTTTTTTCAAAAAGAAGCGCTTTCTTTTGCCTTACGTTGTCTGAGATAAGGCATGCATGTCCGGACCCGCCACCAGAATCGCGGTAACTGTAACGTTTCTGCGCCAGGACACGCCCCCCATCACGCGGGCGCCGGCGCTGCCGCCGGGCGTGACGTTGACGCGCGTTACCAACCCCTCGGTCGCATTCTATCGCTACCTCTACGACACGGTGGGTGCCCCCTATGTGTGGTGGCTGCGCCGCACGATGCCCGACCATGAGATCGCCGCCATGCTGGCGGACCCACAGGTGTCGATCCACGTGCTGTACCGAGACGGCGAGCCGGCCGGATTCTTCGAGCTGCACGGCCGCGCCGGCGCTCCGGTCAACCTGGCTTATTTTGGGTTGATGCCCCATGCGGTGGGGGTCGGCCTCGGCACGATCCTGTTGCGTGCGTCGATGGACGAAGCCTGGAGCCGCCGGCCCACCATGCTGACGGTCAACACCTGTACCGCCGATCACCCACGCGCCCTGCCCAACTATCTGCGCGCGGGATTCAAGGTGATCCGTGAAGTGCGGGAACTCTGGGACGTGCCGAACCGACTGGGGCTGCAAATCCCGGCGCATTTGCGCGTGTGAGCTACCGCTCCCTGCTTTCCTGGGTGCCCCTGGCCTTTTTGTAACTACCGCGCCAACCTGCGCCCATGATCGCCGCATCCATCACCGACTACCGCGAGCTCGCCCGCCGCCGGCTCCCGCCCTTCCTGTTCGAATACATCGACGGCGGCAGCTACGCGGAACTGACCCTGCGCCGTAACACCGCCGATCTGCAGGATCTGGCCCTGCGCCAGCGCGTGTTGCGCGATGTCTCCGCCATCGACCTTTCCGCCACCATGTTCGGCACGATCTACAAAATGCCCGTGGCCCTGGCCCCCATCGGCCTCGCCGGCATGAATGCCCGCCGCGGCGAGGTGCAAGCCGCGCGTGCGGCACAGGCGGCCGGCATACCATTCTGCCTCTCCACCGTTGGCGTGTGCCCTTTGGCCGAAGTGAAGGCCGGCGCCCCCGGTGAAATCTGGTTCCAACTCTATATGTTACGCGACCGCGGCTTCGTGCGGTCCTTGCTGGACGAGGCCGCCGCGCAAGGCTGCACAAAGCTGGTGTTCACGGTGGATCTGCCGATGCCCGGCGCGCGCTACCGCGATGTGCGCTCGGGCCTGGCTGCGGCGCCCGGTTTGCGGGGCGAATTACGCCGTCTCGGACAGGCCCTGGCGCACCCGGCCTGGCTGCTGGACGTCGCTGTGCAAGGCCGCCCGTTGACCATGGGCAACATCAGCGGCCCGCTCGGCGCCAAGAACGGCCTGCAGGACTTCATTCGCTGGATTGGCAGCAATTTTGATGCTTCGGTCACCTGGCGCGACCTGGAATGGATCCGCGCGCATTGGAAAGGCCAACTTATTATCAAAGGCATCCTCGATCCCGAGGATGCCCGCCAAGCGGCCGAAATCGAAGCCGACGGCATTGTGGTGTCGAACCACGGAGGCCGCCAGCTAGATGGAGTGATTTCCACCGTGCGCGCTTTGCCGCCGATCGCCGATCTTGTTGGTGACCGCCTGACGGTGCTGGCCGATGGCGGAATTCGCAGCGGCCTGGACGTGGTCCGCATGCTGGCGTTGGGCGCACACGGCGTCATGCTAGGCCGCGCCTGGATTTTCGCGCTCGCCGCTCGCGGCGAGCCCGGCGTGCGTCATATGTTGGCACTGCTGCGCGCCGAAATGTCCATCGCCATGGCGCTGACAGGCTGCACAAAAATATCAGACATTACGCGATCAGTAGTCGAACCGCTCAGCCTGATCCAGCGCGATATAAACGGATAAAACCGAAGCCCAATTAGCAAAAGTTTTTTGTTTCTTTTTTCAAAAAAAAGAAAGCGCTTTCTTT
>Ga0302305_1002611_pt1 | contig 10072 bp, 8 predicted proteins | sample III_Palsa_E2_3_FD_198764 | JGI IMG/M metagenome (GOLD analysis project Ga0302305, IMG submission 198764) | Peat permafrost microbial communities from Stordalen Mire near Abisko, Sweden - III_Palsa_E2_3 | ecosystem: Environmental > Terrestrial > Soil > Palsa > Peat permafrost | place: Sweden... | reverse complement strand
TTCTCCGCATGGATTTTCTTGCCCTGCTCGTCGTAGCCAAGGTCCTTCGCTGTCTGAAACACCGGCTGCTTCTTCTCGTCGAACACCGGATGCCCATACTTATCCCGCTGCTGCTTCGCTGGCGGATTGAACATCGGCTTCCCATCCGGATCAAGCTGTTGCCGTCCCTCTCCATCCAGCATCGGCGTCGGAGCCAGCACAACAATCTCGGTAGGCCCGGTATAAGGCGGAGCCTTCTTCCCCATCCCCATAAATCCAGACGAACCTTTTCCCTTAGCGGTAGCCGGCACCGTCACACTCACCGGAGCCGTCCCAGCCTGCGCAGGTGTACCTCCCGCAACTGGCGCAACAGCTTCTGGAGCCGAGGAAGCTTGCGGAGCAGCAGCAGCGTCCGGCGTCTGCGCAACCGCTGCCGGGGCCGTAGTTTCCGCCGGGGCCTGCGTCGTTTCCGAACTCTGCGCTGGCGCCGCAGCCTGCTGCCCCATCAAAGTCTGGGTGCCGCCAAGCAGCATAAGAGCTACCGCTGGAGATAACAAAACCGCGCGTACGTGCATAGACCCACTCCGTGAGAAATTTAAGCCTGATATTTGGATTTCAAGCGCAAGCATACTCAACCTACCTGTGAATGCCCCACAAATCAGCCCCCCGAACCCGTCATGGTTCTACAACTTTTCGGCACCCCACGTCAGTCGTAAGCGATGAAGCCATTACAAAACTCTCGCGAGTCACAGAACTGTCACCCTGAGCGCAATCGAAAAACCGGGCCAGCAATAATCCGGGTGCCCCGGGTCCGGATTTTCGGACCCGGGCGTCAACGGAGACCACCGCGCCAGCCGTGTCCCTAACAACTAAGAACTAATAACTGATACCCGTCCTCCAAATTCACACCCCAGCAATCTCAACAGGATTGCTCTAAACTCAACCAGTAAGCATGTCCTCTCCCTTCCGCATCTCGGTTCCTTCCGGCGTCAGCAAAGCGACCGCCAAGCAGAAGATGCTCAAGCAGCTCATCTGCTCCGACGCCCCCGAGCAGGCCCTCCGTTACCACGGCTTCAAATCCATCGCCGGCGTCGACGAAGTCGGTCGTGGCGCCCTCTTCGGCCCCGTAGTCGCCGCCGCAGTCATCCTGCCGGAGAACTCCTCCCTCCTCAGCCGCATGGGCCTCACCGACTCCAAACAGCTCACCCGCGAAGACCGCGAAAAACTCGACGTCGAAATCCGCGGCATCGCCATCGCCTACGCCATCGCAGAAGTCGACGCCGCCACCATCGACCGCGTCAATATCTATCAGGCCTCCCGCATGGCCATGCTCGCCGCCGTCCAGCAGCTCAGCGTCGCACCCGACCACCTCCTCATCGACGCCATGGTCATCAACTCGCCCTGCGCCCAAACCAAGCTCATCTACGGCGACGCACTCTGCCTCTCCATCGCCGCCGCCTCCGTCATCGCCAAAGTCCACCGCGACGCCCTCTGCCGCGAACTCGACCTCCAATACCCGCAGTACGGCCTCGCCTCGCACAAGGGCTACGCCACTCCCGTTCATCGCAAAGCTCTAGCCGAGTACGGCCCCTGCATCCTGCACCGCCAAACCTTCGCCCCAGTAGCCGCCTCCGTTCCCAACGCGCGCCGTCCCCTGGAACTGTCGCTTCCTCTTGACTTGTCATTCCGCAGCGAAGCGAAGGAATCTGCTTCTCACCCGAACCAGCAACCCAGCCCACTTCTCGCAGAAGCGGGTGCCCCGGGTCCCGCTTTTGGGACCCGGGTTTCCACTACTTCAGAGGTCCTCTACAAATGAACCTTCGCCTTCTCTGCGTCTTCGCCCACCCCGACGACGAATGCTTCGCCTTCGGTGGCGCACTCGCCCTCGCCGCTGACGCCGGCATCGACATCCACGCCATCTGCCTCACCTCCGGCACCGCCGGCAGCTACCGCGGCAACACCAACTCCGATGCCGAACTAGGCGAGCTCCGCCGCGCCGAGTTCGCCGCCTCCTGCCAGATCCTCGGCATCCAGCACCACGAAGTCCTCGACTACCAGGACGGCCAATTAGAGTTCGCCAGCTTCTCCAAACTCGCAGGCGAGTTAGTCCAGCGCATCCGCACCATCCGCCCCCACGTCATCATCACCTTCGGCGGCGACGGTGCACTCAACACTCACCCCGACCACACCGTTGTCTCCGCCGCCACCACTGCGGCCTTCCACTGGTCCGGCTCGCCCAAGCGTTACCCCACACTCGGCCCCATCTTCCAGCCGCAGCGTCTCTACTACGTCACCACCAGCTACTTCCTGCCCAACCGCCACGCTCCACTGCCCGCACCCTGGACGGTCACGCTAGACATCCGCTCCGTCTTCGACCGCAAGCAGCAAGCCTTCGCCGCCCACACAACGCAAGCTCCACTCATGGAGCAGACCAAACCCATCTTCGAACAATACGGCCACGAAGAGCGCTACACCCTCATCGCCACGGCCACCCCCCAACCCGCCCACCAATCCACCAACCTCTTCGAAGGCATCAACGAATAACCTCAACACCCGTCATCCAATAGCCACCACCCGCCGTCATCCTGAGCAGAGCGAAGGATCTCTGTATTTCGCCTGTAGCAGCACAATCCGGGTGCCCCATGTTCGCGACGGCTTTATGTCGCTAACGTGGGCATCGCGCGCTTAGCGCGACCGCTCTCCTCAACACAAGCACCCATTGCAATCCCACCACGACCCAGGTACCCCGAGGCTTCAGCCTCGGGTCTCACAGGCCCTCCAAAGAATTGGGCTTTAGCCCGTGGGGTATGCCTTCTTATCCAGCTGTCATCCCCCCAAGGAATCCGCCTCTGCCGTTGCCTGTTCTTACTCACAACTCAAAACTGAACAAAGATCAACAAGCCTTCACCCCGCAAGCTACCTATTCCCTGCTCACCGAGCCCGCGGATGCGTCTCGTCATAAACTCGCTGCACCTGCCCCACGGTCAACTGCGTATACCTCTGCGTAGTCGACAACCTCTCATGCCCCAGCATCTCCTGGATCGCCCGTAGATCAGCCCCTTCCTCCAGCATGTGCGTCCCAAACGCATGCCTCAGCGTATGCGGATGCACATCCGCCGCCAACCCTCTGCTCAGCGCAACGCTCTTCACAATCCGACCCACACTCCGCGTCGTCAACCGGCAAGCCCCGCGCATCCGCATGTTCATCAACAACGCCCCTTCATGCACTAGCTTGGCTTTACCAGCAGCTTCCAATCGAGCCTGCCGCTGCGGCAGATAAGCCCGAATCGCCACAGCCGCTTCATCCCCCAACGGCACCAGCCGTTCTTTCTTCCCCTTACCAAACACCCTCACGGCATCATCCGCCCAAAGCACACTCGAAAGATCCAACCCCACCAGCTCCGAGTTACGAATCCCACACCCATACAACAACTCAAAGATCACGCGATCCCGCTCCGGCCACGTAGCCGCCGCATCGAGTGCCCCATCCTCGACGCGCGCACTTTGCGCGGCAGGGTGGGGTGCCTTCTTCTCCCGCTCCAAAGACTCCCCCGACAGCGAGTTCATCACCCGATTCAACTCCTCCACTCCCGGCACCCTCGGCAGATGCTTCGGCAGCTTCGGCGTACTCACCAGCAACGCAGGATTGTTCTCCACCACGCCCGCCTTCGCCATCCACTTGAACCAGCTCCTCACCGCTGCCAACGCCCGCGCCGCACTCGTCTTACTCAACCCCTTGTCATACAAAACTCCGAGATACCCACGAATATGCGTATGCTCAACGCTACGAATCCCCGCATCACCCAACATCTCCTGCAGATACTCCGCAAACGAACCAACCTCCCGCCGATAAGCCCGCAGCGTATGCTCACTAGCCCCCCGCTCATCCCGCAGCATCGCAAGAAACTTCTCCGCCAAACTTAAAAATGACTTGTCATCCTGAGCGTAGCGAAGGATCTGCTTCTCGCCAGCGTCACCACAAATGTTCGACTTCACACCCCCACCTCCGCCGCTCTCTTCGCCCGCGGATGACACAACCGATGCACCTGCTTCAACCGGTCAATCGCCAGATGCGTATACACCTGCGTCGTCGCAATATCCGCATGTCCCAACACCGTCTGCACCGTGCGCAAGTCCGCACCATGCTCTACCATATGCGTCGCCATGCTGTGCCTCAGCTTGTGCGGGCTAGCCTTCCCACCCGACACGCCCCTCACCATCGACCACACCACCTGTGTCGTCAGCGCATTCCCTCGCACACTCAAAAACAATATCCGCTGCATCCCCGCACCAGCCCTTAGCAGCCCCGGACGCCCCCTTTGCACATAAGCCTCCAGCGCTTCAATCGCCGACCGCCCAATCGGCACAATCCGTTCCTTATCGCCTTTGCCGCGAACCTGCACACTCGCCGCCTCCAGCCGCAAGTCCTCCTGCCGCAGACTCACAATCTCCCCCACGCGCAACCCACCCGCATACAGCAGCTCCAGAATCGCATGGTCCCGCAACGCCGCCCCACTCGCATTCGCTGCCCTCGCCGCAACGCCCGTCGCCTCCAGCATCTCGGAAACTTCACTCTCCGCCAGACTCTTCGGCAACACCTTCCAGCTAGCCGGCGACTCAATATTCACCGTCGGATCATGCCCCACGCGCTTGTCCTTCAGCAGCCACCGGTAGAACCCCCGCAGACAGCTCAGCTTCCGCGCAATCGACCGCGACTCCACCGCATGTTCCCGCTTGTCCCGCATCCACCCGGCCACATCCTCCTGCCGGGCCGCCATCAACGTCCTACCCTGCCCCTCAAGAAACTCCGAAAACTGCTCCAGATCCCTCTGATAAGCCTCACAGCTAAGCGGCCTCAGCCCACGCTCCACCTTCAGATGCGTCATATACTCCCGCACCAGCCCCAAATCGCTCACCGCATTGTCCCTGACAGGCATCCCCTAATTCTGTCCCGCCACACCCTCCAACACCAGCCCCCAGAACCTCACTCGCCAAGACCCCACTTTGCGAAACTTTCTTTCCCTTTGCGTACTTTGCGTCAAGGCCTTTGCCGTTGCATCTTTTGTTGTCCTTCCCGAAGGGAATCTGCGTCCCGCATTTCCACCACTGCTAAACTTAGAGCAGCCATGTTTGAGAATCTCTCCGAAAAACTGCAACGCTCCTTCAAGACCCTCCGCGGCACAGGCACGCTCACCGACGAGAACATCAACGAAGCTCTCCGCGAGATCCGTCTCGCCCTCCTCGAGTCCGACGTCAACCTCAACGTCGCCAAGGACCTCATCGAGAGCATCCGCGCCAAAGCCCTCGGGACACAAGTCGCGACCGCCCTCTCGCCAGCCGAGCAGATCGTAAAAATCGTCCGCGACGAGCTAGTCACCGTCCTCGGCACCGACACCGCGCGCTTCAAGTTCGCCTCGCAGCCACCCTCGGTCATCCTCATGGCCGGCCTCCAGGGCTCCGGCAAAACCACCACCTCCGGCAAGCTCGCCGAGTGGCTCAAAAAGGGCGGCCACCGCCCCATGCTCGTCTCCGTAGACGTCTACCGCCCCGCCGCCCGCGAACAGTTGAAAGTGGTAGCGAACTCCATCAAAGCCCAACTTTACGAAGGCAAGTTCGAACCACTAACAACTAACAACCAACAACTAGCAACTGAGACCGTCCTCCGCCTCGCCAAAGAAGCCAAGCGCGAAGCCGCCAACTACGGCTGCGACATCCTCATCGTCGACACCGCCGGACGCCTCGGCATCGACGAAGCCCTCATGGAAGAGATGGCCGAGCTCAAAAAGCTCCTCAACCCCTCCGAGATCCTCTTCGTCGCCGACGCCATGACCGGCCAGGACGCCGTCAAATCCGCCCAGGCCTTCAACGAAAAGCTCGCCATCACCGGCTCCATCCTCACCAAAATGGACGGCGACTCCCGCGGCGGCGCCGCTCTCAGCATCCGCCAAATCACCGGCCAGCCCGTCAAGTTCCTCGGCACCGGCGAAAAGCCCGACGCCTTCGAAGCCTTCCACCCCGACCGCATCGTCTCCCGCATCCTCGGCATGGGCGACATCGCCACCCTGCTCGAGCGTGCCGAAGAAAAGCTCGACAAGAACAAGGCCGAAGCCTTCGCCAAGAAAGCTCTCTCCGGCGACGGCTTCTCTCTCGAAGACTTCCGCGAGCAGCTCCGCCAGATCAAAAAACTCGGCTCCATGCAGTCCATCATGAAGATGCTGCCCTCAGTCGGCCCCTTCGCCGGGCTGCAGCAGGCCGCAGGCGCAGTCGATGAAAAGCAGTTCACCCGCGTCGAATCCATCATCAACTCCATGACGATGAAAGAGCGCCTGAACTCCTCCATCATCAACGGCAGCCGCCGCAAACGCATCGCCGCCGGCTCTGGCGTGCAGGTGTCCGAAGTAAACAACCTCCTAAAGCAACATGCTCAGATGAGCAAAATGTTCAAAACCATGGGCTCCGGCGGCAACAAAATGCAACAACGCCTAATGAGCCAAATGGGCGGCGGCCAGAGATTCGGACGGTAAAACAAGTGCCAACATTCGAAGAGGGGCGTCAGGTTCTCGAAACCTTCATCACCAGCCCGGAGTTGGTCAAGCTTGAGACCCGCTTCGCTCGTTTCAATGTTTTCGAGGCATTGGGAGTGGCTCGACGGGAACTCCACCACTCGAGTTTTCTGGCGTTCCTTCTGAACCCCCAGGAGAGTCATGGACTCCGCGATCTATTTCTCCGTCGCTTCCTACAAGAAGTTGCTAAACTTGCCCCCGAACCGACAGTGTCCGCCATTGAAATAGACGGGCTCGATTTGCTTCGGACCGAAGTGCGGCGTGAATATCAAAACATCGACATCCTTCTTCGCGACCCCCTAAACGAGATTTTGGTCGTAATAGAAAATAAGGTCGGATCAACGCAACACGACGATCAACTGAAGCGTTATTACGACCTTGCTACGGAAAGATTTCAGAAACACAGATTCATGGGAATCTACCTTACTCCTGAAGGCGATGATTCGAACGATCAGAACTACATATCGCTCTCATATGACAAAATTCGCGAGCTGGTGAGCGATCTATTAGGTCGAGAGGATCTTCTGATCTCTCCCAATTTCCGCTCAGTATTGGAGCAATACGGGGATCTGCTTGATAGGAGATTTATGGCTGACCAAAAATTGCAGGAACTATGCGCCAGCATATACAAACGGCACAAGCTAGCTATTGATATTTTGCGAGCAAACTTACCCGACGAACACAGCGGAGCATTATTGATCGTTAAAAATCTTGCCGCCGATACAAAATTCATCGTCGATAAATCAGATCACAACTCCGTTCGCTTCATTCCAGAATCCTTTAAGATTTCAGCTTTTGAAAGCGAAACTGCATGGCTAGAGTCCGGGCAAATGGTTTATGCAGAATTCAGACGGAAAGGTGAAGACCTCGTGTTCCAGGTGAGAATGGATGGTGGCTCGCCCGACGAACGTGCAAGAGTTCACAAATTCGCCCAAGTTTCGCAGCCGCCATTTAAGGTCGACAAGGCCGTCTACGCTAAATACCAAGTTCTTTATTCACAAATCGCCGTAGAAGGAAGTGTTCTCTCAACTATGGATGAGCAAACAATAGCGAATACGGTGAAGGACAAATGGAATGAGTTCCTAGGAACTATCCGACTAGTGTCCGCTGCCATCAATAATTATTCTTGGTGAAGCGGCGATTGCCAAATCATCGTTTGGGACAGGTGGAGCATTCATGAATGGGGTCAACAAGTGCCAGCTCACCGACAATCCCAACCAAACCCAAAACTCCAAGGGCCAAAGGGCGGGTGGCCCGATCATGGGGTGCCCCGTTCATGCCGCGCACTTTGCGGCATGAGCGGGATGAGGGTTCCCCAACCCCCAAAAAATCCTGTCAAGCCCCACAACCCACCACAAACGACAAAAACCCTCGCCAACACAGGCGATTCCCTTCATCGAAACCTTGCACATTCACCCATCCCAACTCTCTACAATAGAAGAAGCCCCACAAACACCACCAGCCAGGCCTTCGCAGAAGACCCGCCCAAACCGCACCCCGGACTTTACACAAGTCCAACCCTAACCACTTTACCCTCAGGATTTTACGACCAAAAGTACCGGGGGGGGAGCCCCCTGAGCGAAACCAAACACCGAATTCCCATCCGTGACGAAGCTTAATCAGCGCTACCGAGCAGCCGCTTGATTAAGCTTCACCAGGTACTCAATCAAACCATCGATACCGCCCCGATTAATCTGCTCTGAAAACCGCTGCTGATACGTCGGCACCACCCAGACACCCTCCAACTGAAGGTCATAAACCCGCCATCCCTCGCTCGTCTTCGCCAGCCGATAACTTATCGGCGTCGGCTGTCCGTTGCCAACCACCTGCGATTGCACCACCACATCGGTAGCATCGGGTGCCGCTCGCAGCGGCTTATAGTCCACACGCTGGTCGCGCGTTTTGGCAAGAGAACTCGCATAGGTGTAGCTCAACAGCAGCTTGAACTGGTTCACAACCTGCGCTCGCTGCTCCGGAGTCGCCGTCAGCCAGCTACGCCCCATAGCAAGACGCGTCGTCCGCTGAAAATCAACGTACGGCCAAATCTTTTGGTTCATCAGATCGAACATTTTGTTGCGATCCCCCGCAATCGAAGGGTCATTCTTGATAGTGCCCATCACATCAGCCGCAACGGACTTCACCAGTCCATCAGGCGTCGAGGCATCAGGAGCACGCAGAACATCGGACGCCGTCGCAGCAAAAGCGATCCCCTTGCCGTGATTCGCCACCAGAGCCACGCCACCGAAAACCGCACAGAACAAGCACGCCCGACCAAGAGCAACGCCCAAGCCACGATTGGCAAAACGCGAAACCGCACGATAAGAGACCAGGGACATCTCGAAAGATCCTCCACAGAGACGAAGCAAAAGTAACTCAAGTCCGAGCAACAGAGTAACAGGCAAGCGAGTAGCCCATTCATGTCGGTCTCATCGTCACGAATGGGGTCAACAAGCGCCCCCCCCCTACACCTCAGACGAACCCGCCACCAAACCCTGTCAAGCCCCACCAACCACGACAACCCACAAAAACCCTCACCAACACTGGCGATTCCCACCATCGAAACCTTGCATATTCACCCATCCCAACCCTCTACAATAGAAGGAGCCCCACAAACCCCATAAACCCCAAAGCCCCCAAAGCCCAGCAACAGACTTTACACAAGTCCACCCCTAACCCTTTTCTCCTCAAGATTTTGAGACCAAAAGTACCGGGGGGGCTCCCCCCGAACCATCCACAACACCAGATCTACTGCGTAGCCACATCCCGCCACAAATCCAGGCTCGGCGTGTCCTTCGCATACATATCAATCTCACCCAGCTCTTCCGCGGAAAACTCCAAATTCTTCAGCGCATCCAGCGAGTTATCGAGTTGCGTCACGTTCCTCGCTCCAATCAACGCCGTCGTCACGCGTTCACTCCGCAACGCCCACGCAATCGCCATCTGCGCCAACGTCTGCCCACGCTGCTTCGCAATCTCATTCAGCGCACGCACCCGCCCCAGATTCTCCTCCGACAACATCGCTTCAAAGAACGATCCATAAGCCGAGTGCAGCCGTGCATCGCTCGCATCACCCTTGATGTACTTGTCCGTCAGCAACCCCTGCGCCAGCGGCGAAAACCCAATGCATCCCACGCCCAACTCCTCCAGCGTTCCCAGCAACTCATCCTCCGCCCATCGGTTCAACATCGAGTACGAAGGTTGATGAATCAGCAGCTTCACACCCTCCGCCTTCAGCAGCGCAAACATCCTCCGCGTCCGCTCCGGGCTATACGACGAGATCCCCACATACAACGCCTTACCCGCGCGCACAATTCCCGCCAGCGCAGCAGCGGTCTCTTCCATCGGAGTCTCAAAGTCCGGCCTGTGGTGATAGTAGATATCGACGTACTCCAGCCCCATCCGCTGCAGGCTGTCATCCAGCGACGCCACCAGGTACTTCTTCGACCCACCCACCCCATAAGGCCCCGGCCACATATCCCAACCGGCCTTCGACGAGATAATCAGCTCATTCCGCAACCCACGAAAATCCT
>Ga0302305_1002603_pt1 | contig 10095 bp, 9 predicted proteins | sample III_Palsa_E2_3_FD_198764 | JGI IMG/M metagenome (GOLD analysis project Ga0302305, IMG submission 198764) | Peat permafrost microbial communities from Stordalen Mire near Abisko, Sweden - III_Palsa_E2_3 | ecosystem: Environmental > Terrestrial > Soil > Palsa > Peat permafrost | place: Sweden... | reverse complement strand
GCAGACTGGTAAATCCCCCCCGCTCTTGTGGCGCTACGGAGAAGAAGCAGATTCCTTCGCTTTGCTGCGGAATGACAATGGGGTAGGAGAAAAGCAGGCTCTAACTCCCCGCCACCATCATCCCTTCAATCCTCACCGTAGGCACGGCCCCACTCCCGCGAAACTCCAGATCATTCCCAATCGCCGACACGTTCTTGAACATATCCTTCAAGTTCCCGGCAATCGTAATCTCTTCCACCGGATACGCCAGCTCGCCATTCTCAATCCACAACCCACTAGCTCCCTGCGAGTAGTCCCCAGTCACCAGGTTCACGCCAAACCCCATCGTCTGCAGCACATAAAGCCCACTCTTCACATCGCCAATAATCTCTTCCGGAGTAGCTTCACCCGGCGATAAAAAGTAGTTCCCGCCACCAATCCCCGGAGCACCCGCCAGCCCACGCGAAGCCTTATGCGTCGACGTCATATTCAGCTTCCGCGCCGTGTAAGTGTTCAGCATCAACTCCTTCAACACGCCGCGCTCAATCACCACCGTGCGTTGCGTCTTCAAGCCATCGCCATCAAACGGCGACGTCCCATAGCCGCCCACGCGCAGCGTCGTTCCATCCGGCAGTACATGGTCAAACACCATCGTGCCATCGTCGATCATCGTAATGTTCTCGCCCGCAACCTGCTCGCCCAGCTTGCCCGCAAACATGCTCGCGTTGCGATAGATCGAGTCCCCATCCGCCGCGCTCAGCAGATTGCCCATCAACCCCTTCGCAATCTCCGGCGCAAACACAACAGGGCATTGCTGTGTCGGCACACGCCGCGCTCCCAGCCTTCGCAACGCACGCTGCGCCGCTTTGCGTCCAATCTCTTCCGGATCACCCAGCAGCCTCGCCGTCCGCGCATTCGAGTACCAATAGTCACCCTGCATCGCGCCGCTCGCGTCCTGCGCAATCGGCGACGCCGAAAACCCGCAGTAGCTCCGCCTGTACTCGCCCGCAAACCCACGCGAGTTCACCATCACCCTATGCGAACTTGACGCATCGAAATCTCCGCCCTTGGAGTTTTGTATCCGAGCGTCATACCCCAACGCCGCAGCCTCACAACGCCGCGCTATCTCAATCCGCTCCGCCGCAGGAATGTCATCCACATCATTGAAGTAAAGCGCCAACTCGTCAACATCGTTCGACCCAAACGCTTCGCGCTCCGGCAAGCCCGCAAACGGATCGACCCCCGTCACCTTCGCCAGCTCCACCGCTCCGCTCACCAGCCGCGCAATGCCATCGGCTGAAAGATCAGACGTAGACGTACTAGCCGTCCGCGCTCCACCTTCCGCCGCAAAGAAAACCCGCAGCCCCAGCGCGTTCGAGCCGGACTCGGTCAGTTGTTCTACCTGGCCAAGCCGCACATGCGCCGCAAACTCTTCGCTCTCAAAGCCAACAGCTTCAGCGTCCGTCGCGCCCGCCCGCAACGCACGCTCTACAGCCTCTTCCGCCAAAGCCCGCACGGACCTCTTCGCCTCAACCCCAGCAGCCAAGCTCACTCCTACCAGCACGTCTCTAACAACTAAGAACTAACAACTCAGAAACTCCTTAAACGACAGGCGTTCCCGACAACCTAGCCTCACCAGCCGCTTCACGCACTAACACACCAGCCGCGCAATGCTCTGCATCCGCCTTCAACTTATGCGCCGCATGGCTCGCAGGCCCGTTCGCAATATGCCGCCGATGAACCTTCACCGCACCATGACAATCCTTGCAACGAAACTCCGTGTCGCCATCGCCAATCGCGTCTTCAATGCTCTTGATCTTCCAGAACGGCTCATAGCCAGTTCCGCTGGCGCGAACACGCTTGCGCTTCACTTCACACTCGTACAATTTCTCCGACTTCGCTTCAACCTTGGTTGCCATAGAAAATCAATCCTTCTCAGTACGGTTGCAGTGCGTGAACGCTTCTTTTCTTATCTCGTGAATCTCTAAAAAATCTGGCGACTATCGCCCTGTCCCGCCGACCGTCATCCGGTCCAGCTTCACCGTCGGCATACCAACGCCAACCGGCACGCTCTGTCCAGCCTTGCCGCAGGTCCCAATGCCCTCGTCCAAGGCAAGGTCATTTCCAACCATAGAAACGTACTTCAACGCCTCAGGCCCATTGCCCACCAGCGTCGCGCCCTTTACCGGAGCCGTCACCACGCCGTCTTCAATCAGGTAAGCCTCGCTCGCGCTGAACACAAACTTGCCGTTGGTAATATCCACCTGCCCACCGCCAAAGTTCACCGCATACAGCCCGCGCTTCACGCTCTTGATAATGTCGCCCGGCTCATCCTCGCCATTCAGCATGTACGTATTCGTCATGCGCGGCATCGGGATCGCCTGGTAGCTCTCGCGTCGGCCGCTGCCCGTGTTCGGCATCTTCATCAGCCGAGAGCTCAGCTTGTCGCTCAAATACCCCCGCAGAACGCCGTTCTCAATCAGCACCGTCTCCTGCGTCGGATTGCCTTCATCATCCACGTTCAAAGACCCACGCCGGCCCGGCATCGTTCCGTTGTCCACCACAGTCACTTTGCTCGAAGCCACCTTCTGCCCAATCAACCCGGCAAACGCGCTCGTCTTCTTGCGATTGAAGTCAGCCTCAAGCCCATGCCCCACAGCCTCATGCAGCAGCACTCCCGGCCATCCCGGCCCAAGCACTACTTCCATCTCGCCCGCAGGCGCGGCAATGGCGCCAAGCTGCAGAATCGCCGTCCGCGCAGCCTCGCGTGCAAAGTGCTCCGGCGATTTCTCAGCCGTAAAAAAGTCCAACCCCACACGCCCACCGCCGCCACTGGTCCCGCGTGCCGTGTTGGTTTCATCCTTCGCAATTACGAACACATTGAACCGAGCCAGCGGCTGCGTATCGCTCGCAAACGTCCCATCGCTGGCCGCAATCAAAATCCGTCGCAGCTCATCGTTGATCCCCACGCGAACCTGCACAATCCGGGGATCGAAGTCCCGCGCCGCTTTATTCGCGCGCTCAATCAGCTTTAGCTTCGCGCCAATCTCCGCATCCCCACCAGCTCCGGCTACCGGATAAAGCGAAGGCGTCCGAGCTTCCGTAAAGCCCTGCACTCGTTCGGTTTGCGGCCCATTCGCAATCAACGCCGCCGTCCGCGCCGCCTTCAAAAGTCTCTCGGCAGAAAGATCGTCGGTATACGCAAACCCGGTCCGTTCGCCGCTCAGCACGCGCACACCGCAACCTACGCTGATGCCCTGCGAAGCCGTCTTGACGATCCCCTCATCCATCCCCAGCGAGGTCGAAGTCACCGCTTCAAAGTACAGATCTGCAAACTCACCACCCGCGCTCAACGCTTCCCCAAGGCAGCGTTCCAGCAGGCGTTCGGTCAAACCCAGCTTGTCGAAAAAGTATCGTTTGTGGTCGGTAATCTCGGAAGGAATCAGTTGAGGGGCAGCCGCCATCTTTCTATTCTAGTCCTACAACTCCACCGAGTGCCCCATCCTCGCCACGCCCCAGCCCCCAAGGGCCCAACCACCCCTCTCAGTTCGCGGCAGGGTGGGCTATCGGGCAAAGCCCGACCGTTCTCCTCAACCCCACCCCAAAACCGTCGTCCGGATTTTCGGACCCGGGCATTCGCGCTTAGCGAACCGCTCTCCTGCAAACCCGCACAAAGCATCCCACAGCAAACTCAGGCACCCCGCAAACTCAGGTACCCCAAGGCTTCAGCCTTGGGTCTCATAGGCCCGCAAGAGAGTGGGCTTTAGCCCGTGGGGTATGCTTTCTTCTCCTGCCGTACTCTTTTTCCCGAACGAGCGTGGACACAGGCTCGCGCTCAGCGAACCGCCCTCTTCAACCCCCACCGCTCTACCGTCCCCCCGAAGGATCAGCCGACCCCGCCGCATCCATATCCAAAAACACCTTCGCAAATCCGGGAGCATAGCAGTTCCCATCCGCCGCATACGTCTTCGCACAGTTCTTCGTAATCTCCGGCCTGCGCGGAGACTGCGAGTACTGCCACGCAATCACTCCCGGCTCACCCGCCGCCGAAAGCGGTTTCGTCCGCAGCGTGCATCCCGGCGCGGGCGGACACTCGTCCTGCGCATCAAAGATCGCTACCTCATGCAGATTGCCCTTCTTCACGCGATCGCGAATGTCCTCCACCGTATCAATCCAAACCCCCGGATCATCCTGCGTCCTCTGCCCACTGGCATACACTCCCGGCTTGTAGTCGCTAGCCGCAACCGCCTCCGTCCACCCCAGCAGATAAGCCGCCTGCTCGTCGAGCAACCGTCCACCCTCTTCCTGGTCGAGAAACACAATCGTCCCCTTCGGAAACCCTTCACTCTTCGCCGCTGCAACCGCGACCGCAGCATCCTTACGCCCAAGATCCCCCGGAGCCGTCCCATGCTTCTTCGCCTTCAAAATCTCGGCATCCAGCTTGCCATTCGCCAGCACCAGGAACCCCCACCCCTGTTGCTTCAGCAACTCGCGCTTGCCCTGCCACTGGTTGAACTCCGCTCCCGGCGGCACCGTCAGCCAATAGCCCACAAACGCAAAACTCTTCCGCATCGCCGCCATCGTGCTATCGCCCGGGTACTCATTCCGATCGAACCCCACATAAGCCTTCGCCTCCGCCGCATACCCAACCGAAGCGTCTGTGTCGGGCACCGCAGCCTGTGTCACCACAGCCGTCTTGGGCGAAGCATCCACCGTCGCACTGCCACCACTCCGCGAGCATCCACCCACCGCCACCAAACCCACCGCATAAACCAATCCCAGATACCGCATCACTCCACCTCGTTTTTCAGCTTATAACCGTCGCTCACCCACCACTCCAAAAGCTACAATCGCATCACCAGTTTTCAACCTTCCTCCCGAGAGCCCCATGTCTGAGACCCACGATCCTCGTTATCCCATCGGCAACTTCACCCCACGGGAAACCGTACCGCCGGAAGATCTTCGTTACGCCATCGAAACAATTGGTGAGATGCCATCGCAGCTTCGCGCGGCGGTGCTCGACCTCGAAGACCACCAACTCAACACGCCCTACCGCGACGGCGGTTGGACCGTCCGCCAGGTCGTCCATCACATCGCGGACTCGCACATGACCGCCTTCCACCGCTTCCGCAAAGCCCTCACCGAAGACTGGCCCATCGTCACCGGCTACGACGAACAAGCCTTCGCCGAACTGCACGACTCCGCCGCTCCCGTCGAGTGGTCCGTCGATCTCCTCGAAGGCGTCCACGCCCGTTGGGTCATGCTCCTGCAGTCCATGTCTCCTGCGCAGTTCCAGCGCGGTTACAAACATGCGGAGCGCGGCCCCGTGAAGCTGGACGTCGCCGCCATGAACTACGCCTGGCACTCCGTCCATCACGTAGCCCACATCACCCACCTCCGCGCCGCCAAAAACTGGTAGCCCCACAATCCTTATCAGGACCACCACAACTCCGGATCAATGAGCGCCACAAATCCGAATCAGGGGAGCGCCCACATCCGGGTGCCCCATCCTCACGACGGTTTTATCGTCGTTAGGGTGGGTATTCGTGCTTAGCGAACCGCTCTCCTGCAAACCCGCACAAAGCATCCCACAGCAAACTCAGGTACCCCGCAAGCTCAGGTACCCCAAGGCTTCAGCCTTGGGTCTCATAGGCCCGCAAGAGAGTGGGCTTTAGCCCCTGGGGTATGCTTTCTTTTCCTGCCGCACACTCTTCACCCCAAACCAGCAAAATGCTAACGTAACCCATGCCCCCGCACCGAGCCTCTTCCGCGGCCCCTCCGCAGACCTCCGCGCATATCGTCGCGGCCATCGAGTCCTTCCTCACGGAACACCCCTCCGCCGCCATCCTCGAAGACGGCAAAGTCCTCTTCGACCTCCGCTCCGCCAAACACACCCTCAGCACCGACCACGACCGCTGCACCCTCCACCTCTGGTCGGACGAGCGCAACATGGTCCGCCGCATCCTCTCCGCAACGCTCCGCGCAGACACCCTTCGGCTAAGCACGCAACGCTTCGGCCAGACACAACCCAAGCTCCTCGAGCTCGTCGCCTCCCGCGACCGCCGCACCCCCACCACCCGCGACAACGCCCGCACTCAATACCAGCGCATCTTTGAGCGAGTCCTCCAGCGCGAGTTCCCAGACTGGAAACCCGACGGCTTCCGCACCGCCATGGATCTCGAAAAAAGCTTTGGCCCCGCTTATCTGCGCGGCTCGCTACTCAAAGGCACGCAAGCCTGGGCCATCATCGGCGTCAACGAGTCTGAGTCCTCCATCACCATCGACGGCATCCTCACCCTCGGCATCCTTTGGCTGCAAGCCTGCCGCGAGCAAGCCTCCGGCCGCCGCCTCTACCAGGGCCTCAAGCTCATCCTCCCTCGCGGCACCGCCATGCTCACCCTCTCGCGCCTCGCGTGGCTCAACCCCGACGCCGCCCAGTGGGAACTCTACGAACTCCATCAGCAAACCGAAGAGCTCACCGCCTGCGACCCCGCCGATCAAGGCAACCTCCGCACTCGCCTCATCCACCACCCCGACCCGGCCGCTGCCAGCGAGCGTTTCGCCGACGCCATCGCCGAAGTCATGCGTCTCGTCCCACCCGGAGAAGAGCACCACGTCGAGCAGCGTCTCCGCAGCACCGCCGAGCTCGCCTTCCTGCTTCACGGTCTCGAGTTCGCCCGCGCCCGCATCGGCCTCGCTCCCAACAGCTTCGCGCAAACCCTCGAAATCACCGCCGGCACCGGCTCCAGCGAAACCACCCTCACCGACCGCACTCGCCCCGCCATCGCCGCTCACATCACCGAACTCTTTCTCCGCCGCCGCGCCTTCGTCCCCAGCACAGACTTCGGCCGCCGAGGCTCCGGCCCCCAACGCCGCATCGGTTCAACCGCCTCCACCTCCGCCGCCCACTCCCGCTTAAAAATCGGAGGAGCCCCCCGCAACGCCAACCCCATGCAAGACCCCCTCTACCGCGCCGCACCCGAGCGCTGGCTGGAGTCCACGCTCCGCCGCGACCTCTCCCCCCTAACCCGCAGCCTCGCCGCCACCATCGACACTCAAAACCCCCGCCACGCCACCACCAACGCCAACGACCCCAACCCCGACACCATCGGCAACCGCGCCGACCCACACCCAAACTCCGGGTGGCCCATTCATGACAGTCCCATCGTCATGAGTGGGGAACACCAACCGCCCGAACCAGCACTCCCGGAATCCCGCACCATCCCTCGCCTCGACCCCCACCACGTCTACACCCAGGTCCCTGCCATCGCCGGAGCCAGCGATCGCGGCCTCCTCGACCTCCTCGGCGTCACCGCCGACGGCCGCCTCGCCGTCATCGAGCTCAAAGCCGACGACGACCTCCACCTAGCCCTCCAAGGCCTCGACTATTGGATCCGCGTCCGCCACCACCACCTGCAAACCGCCGACACCACCACCGGCCTAGGCGAGTTCCAACGCCACGGCTACTTCCGCGGCGTCGAACTCTCCCCGCTCCCACCCCGCCTCTACCTCGTCGCCCCCGCGCTGCACATCCATCCCGCCACAGAAATCGTCCTGCGCTACATCAGCCCCCGCGTAGAGTGGAACCTCCTAGCCCTGGACGAACGCTGGCGTCAACAAATCCGCGTAGTCTGGCGCAAACACTCCGGCCAACGCATCAGCTAGGCAAACACCTCTTCAAAGCGACGAATCACTGTAGGGCTACTGAACTGCTGAACCACCCACAAAATTGTCATCCTGAGCGAAGCGTCTTGCGGTTTTATGCAAGACGCGCAGCCGAAGGACCTGCCAAGTCGCTTGTACAAGCAACACAGCTTCGGGCTTTCTGCCACGAAAGCTCGCTCCACGCTCATCCGCCCTCACGAAACGGCCTTCAGCCCCGGACTCTTCCGCAACATCTGCAAACCCGCTCCTATCACCAACCCCAACCCCGCTACCACCAACCCCGACGTATAGTTCCCAAACAAATCCTGCAACTTGCCCAACACCGTAGGCCCCGCAAACCCACCCAGATTTCCCAGCGCATTAATCAGCGCAATCGTCACAGCCAGCGTCACCGCTGCACGACGATCCGTCACCTGCGTCCAGAACGGAGGCGTCGCTCCCAGCGCACCCGCAGCTCCCAGCCCAAAGCTCAACAACAGCAGCGGAATCGCCATCCGCTGCACGCCCGCACCCAGCACCATCCCTGCGCCCACATACCCAAACGCCGCCAGCAATAACGGCACCCAAAGCGTCCAACGCTTCGCCGCCGCCCGGTCCACCACGCGACCCCACACCAGCATCCCTACCGCAGCAATCACGTTCACCGCAGCCACCTGCCAGCCAATCCATCGCTGCGCCGCACCAACATCCCGCAGAATCTTCGGCAGCCAAAAGCTCTGCGTATACAGCGCAAACTGCATCGTGAAGTAGATCGCCGCAAACCGCGCAATATGCTTCACCAGCTCGCCCGTCATGCGTACAGACCCAGCATCCTCCGCGCTCGTCACCGGCTCATCTTCCGCCATCGCACGCTGCAACACTTCATGGTCGCGATCATCCAGCCACTTCGCCTGCTTCGGCGTATCCGTCATCAAAAACGGAGTCATCATCCCCAGCACCACCGCCGGCAAAGCCTCCGTCAGCAGCAGAATCTGCCAATCCGCAAACCTCCCCTGCCGCCCCAGCGAAAGTATCCACGAAGAAAGCGGCCCACCCAGAATGCTCGCCATCGGAATCGCAAACAGAAACGCCGCCGTAAAGCTCGCCCGCCTCCGCCTCGGCAGCCAGATCGTCAGGTAGTAAATCACGCCCGGATAAAACCCTGCCTCGGCCATACCCAGCAACAGCCGCAACGCCAGAAACGCGTGCCCCGAGTGCACAAATGCCGTCGCGCCTGACACGCATCCCCACGTCACCATCAGGGCAGCAATCGTTCGCCGCGCTCCCAGCTTCGCCAGCAGCAGATTGCTCGGCACCTGGGCAATCAACGCCCCAAAAAAGAACAACCCCGCACCCGCGCCATACAGCGCATTGCTGAACCCCAGGTCGCGCTGCATACTCGCCGCCGCAAACCCCAGGTTCACGCGGTCCAGATACGCCACAAAGTACAGCAGCAACAGCATCGGCAGAATCCGCCAACCCACCCGCCGCAACACCACCGCCAGCCGCTGCTCTCCGTCCTGTATCTGTTCCACCTGCACCTGTTCCAACACAATGCAGCGAGTCTACTGCACCCACCCGCTTCCGCGCCGTCTATGAAAATTTCGCAACATCAAAGCCGCCATGAATCGCCTCTTCCACAAACGCCATCCAACCCAGTCAGGAGAAGTCCACAATGGCAACTGCAATATCCAAAACCTTCAAGCTCGGCGGTGAACTCGAAATCAACCGCCTCGGCTACGGCGCTATGCGCATTACCGGCAAAGGCATCTGGGGCGAGCCCGCCGATCGCGAGTCCGCCAAAAAAGTTCTCCAGCGCGCCGTCGAACTAGGCGTCAACTTCATCGACACCGCCGACAGCTACGGCCCCGCCGTCTCCGAGCCGCTCATCGGCGAAGCCCTCGCACCCTACTCCAAGGGCACCATCATCGCCACCAAAGCCGGCCTCACCCGCCAGGGCCCAGACCGCTGGCTCCCCGTAGGCCGTCCCGAGTACCTCACCCAGCAGGTCGAAATGAGCCTCCGCTTCCTCAAGCGCGAACGCCTCGACCTCTGGCAGCTCCACCGCATCGACCCCCAGGTCCCCGTAGAAGACTCGCTCGGCGCGATCAAGAAGCTGCAGACCGCCGGCAAAATCCGCTTCGTCGGCCTTTCAGAGGTCTCCGTCGCTGAAATCGAACAAGCCCGCAAGGTCATCGAAATCGTCAGCGTCCAAAATGAGTACAACATCACCAACCGCAAGAGCGAAGCCGTCCTCGACTACTGCACCAAGCACAACATCGCCTTCATTCCCTGGTTCCCGGTAGCCTCCGGCAAGCTCGCCCAGCCCGGCGGCAAGCTCGACGAACTCGCCAAGAGCCACAACGCCACCACCTCGCAACTCTCACTGGCGTGGCTGCTCCACCGCTCCCCAGTCATCCTCCCCATCCCCGGCACGACGACCATCGACCACCTCGAAGAGAACATCAAATC
>Ga0302305_1002601_pt1 | contig 10097 bp, 5 predicted proteins | sample III_Palsa_E2_3_FD_198764 | JGI IMG/M metagenome (GOLD analysis project Ga0302305, IMG submission 198764) | Peat permafrost microbial communities from Stordalen Mire near Abisko, Sweden - III_Palsa_E2_3 | ecosystem: Environmental > Terrestrial > Soil > Palsa > Peat permafrost | place: Sweden... | reverse complement strand
GGAAGAGCTCGATGGAGCTTTCTATGCCGCCGATGCTTTGCACGGCTTTCCATTTCTCATCGTCAAAGCGAGTTTGCTGCCAGCCTTTGGCTGCGATGGTTGAGCTCTTCCAGTCGCGGCCGCTGCGCATGATGGAAGGTGTGTCGACACCCTGGGCGTCCGGGACGATTTTAACTACCATGACCTGGCCGAAGGTTTGCTGTCGAACGATGGGGCTGTTGGCAAAGCCCGTGACGCCACGTCCGCGCACGGCCTCAATCGCGATGACGTTGCTGCCCTGATGCAGGAACTGCGCCACAGGGGTGGAAAAGACATGCATGCCGAGCGGTGATGTGAGGTCGCTTTCTACTTCATCGGCGAGCTGATCATTCACCCAGACCTTCACCTTGCGTGGACCGGCGATGTAGAGGGTTGCCTGCTTTGGGATTGCGGCGATGGAGAAGTGCTCGCGGAAGAAATGGGGCTCGGTCTGTTCGGTCACTTTGGGGAAGTTGTAGATGAGCCGGGCATCGGCGGATTTCTCGGACGCGGTCCAGATGTACTCTTCCGGCAGCGGGGAGTGCTGACTGCTTTCGAGTACAGGCTGGCTGATGGACCTGGTGGGATCGAGCTGCGAGATGTGGTTCATCTGAAGCTGCTGCGTGAGGGGAAGGTCCTGCGCGAAAACGCATGCGCCTCCTGAGATCAGCGCAATTCCAAGGAAGAACAAGGGCAGCAGGGGATTCTTCAAACGATGCATTCAGGAGTACTCCACTTTCTTTCACGAGAAGCAGTCCCACCTTATACCGTTCTCGTTTAGAGTTGGCAATGCCGTAGCTGCTTTGTGACTTATGACGAAACTACCGTTTCTTGCTCTTATCAGCGTGCTTTGTGTTGGATCGTTTGCGGGTGCGCAGGATTCTTCGAAAACCGTTCTTGCGACCGGTTCTCTGGATCCAACGCGCTCGATCGCACCTGTGTCTGTGGCGTCCCATATCCCGATTCCAGAGGAGTATCTGTGGACGGCCGGGGACGTCACTGTGAAGCGGCCCGACCGCAGCAAGTTCTCGTGGAGCCGGACGGACCTTCGAATCGCGCCTCACTTCTTTCGCACTCGATTTGACGTGAAGGCTGTTCCGCATGACGGGACACTGTACCTCGCTGGACCGCGTCAGGCTCGGGCTTATCTTAACGGCCAGTTGATCGGAGAGTTTTCGTCCAATACGGATGCGCCGATTGGGTTCCATGTGTTTCACTGCGATGTCGCGAAGGCTCTGAGGTCAGGTGAGAATGTTCTGGCCATTGAGGCTGTGCGCGGCCGCGGTGTGGTGAGTGGCGCGGGACCTATCGAGACGCAGCAGCTGGCGTATGGTGAAGTGCTTGTGGCGAAGATTGTTCCGCGGCGTTTTGGAGAGGATGCGCCGGCTGTTGTGTTCAGCGATTCGAAGTGGAAGTCGAGTGCGACGCTTACAGATGGCTGGATCGCAGCTACGTTCGACGATAGCCATTGGCTGCCGGCGGAGTCGCTGGGGCCGGTGGAATCGAATGTAGATTTCTTCCAATGGTCTGCCGATGCCGGGATGTATGGATGGCCTGGGTATATGGGGATGTCAGACCATCTACGGACGTACTCGCTGGCCGCGACTGGGGTGAGTCATGTGTTCGCTGGGCTGGCGACGTTGGCGCATGTTGAAGCGCTTACAGAAGTGAAGCCGAGTGCCGATTTTTCCGTTTCCTTTCCTAAGTCGCAGGAGCGCACGAGCGATGCCGAGGCGCCGCAGATTCTGTTGGACTTTGGACGGGAAGTGTCCGGGCGGTTGCTGGTTGATTCAGGTACCGCGGAGGATTCCGTGCTCTCGATCGCTTATGGCGAATCTGAGATCGAAGCTTTGGCTACGGGACTCACAACGGGCCAGCGCGGAGGGAACTATCTCGGGACGAATCTGCTTGATGTTCCGGGGAATGGGACGGCGCGCGGACCGAAATCGGGTTTCCGGTATGTGCGCATCCGTTTTCTGCGGGGCGCACCGGTGGCGACTTTCAAATCCATACGGGTAGAAGGCATTTATGAGCCTGTGAAATATCTGGGATCGTTCGAGTCATCCGATGCGGAGCTAAACCGCATTTGGGAGACTGGAGCCTATACGGCACACCTTTGTATGCAGGACGGCGTGTGGGACGCCGTGAAGCGAGACCGTGGCCGCTGGGTTGGCGATATGGATGTAGAGGGGCGAGTGATTTCTACCGTCTTCGGCGACACCGAAGTGGTGAAGGATACGCTCCGTCGTCTGGCGAAAGCGACGCCGGCGAATCAATATGTGAATGGCATTGCGTCTTACAGCGCGCTCTGGATTACGACGCTCGACAACTTGTACGAGCACGATGGCGATCTAGCCTATCTCAAGACTCAAGAAGCGGCTTTGTTGCGAATACTCGACCGCATGGACCGGGACATTGATGCGAACGGCGATATCAGTGCGACTGCGAAGGGGTGGGGCTTTGTTGATTGGGCACCGGGTCTCTATGGCATCAATCCAGAGACGCGGATGGGAACGCAGCTGCAGTATGTGAGGGGGTATGTTGCGGCTGAGAGGCTGCTGGCGGAGCTTGGAGACAAGGACGATGCCGGCAAGTATGAGCGACAGGCAGAGAGGCTTAGGATCAGGGCGCAGTCCTATATGGATCCTGAGATGAAGGCTCTTGGCAGTACGTGGCAGTTGAATGCGCTGGCTGTGCTGGATCGTGTGAACGCGGAAGCAGATGGAAGTGTATGGGACCGCGTGCTTTCGCGAGTGAAGCAGGATGCGCCAACGGATCAAGTGATCAGCCCTTACTTCAATGGGTATGTTCTGGACGCGATGGGCCGACTGGGTCACCGTGCCGAGGCGCTGAAGTGGATGCGTGATTACTGGGGTGGCATGCTGCAGGAAGGAGCGACGAGCTTTTGGGAATCGTACGATCTCCGGTGGCCCAAGAACGACCCTCATCTTTCGCTGCAGGCTGATGGAACGAGCGGCTACTTTGTATCGATGGCACATGGGTGGTCGTCGGGCCCGACTGCGTGGCTTACGGAGAACGTGCTTGGAGTGACATCGTCCGCTCCCGGATATGCAACTGTCGATATCCACCCGCGCCTACTGGGGCTCGATTTTGTGCGGGGATCGGTGCCTACACCTCACGGCATAATTCACGTGGATGTCGATAGAAAAAAGGGAATCCATCTGGATATTCCTGAGGGGGTAACGCGGGCGACTGTCACGGTGCCGCTGCCCGAGCCGCAAAGCCGGGTGTTTGTGAATGGCAAAGTTGTGGAGTGTGCCGACTGCCGGAATGGCATGGCCAGCCCCAGCGAGCAGACGGTTGAGGTTACAGGTGCTGGACAGCATAGCGTGGAAGTAAAGTAACGCTCGGAAACATGCCCTTGCGCATTCCGGGAAACGGAATTAGGATTCCCGCCAGTGGAGGCTATGTTTTCGCCCTATGCCAAAGTCCAGCCGAGTCCCGAGTGCCATTGAACCAGACCTTGCCGTGGAAGAGGAAGAATCCCTCGCTCCTGCGGTTTCCAACCGTCGCGGTGACCGTAATGAGTCGCAAACGGTGTTTCGTGCGTGCGAGGTTCTGAAGTCCTTTCGCAGACTGGGTGAGGAGTTGAGCCTTACCGATGTGATGCAGAGGACACAGCTTCCGAAGACTACGGTCTTTCGGTTGCTGCGCACGCTGATCCACGGTGGCTTGATCGAGCGCGTGGGCGCCGGCGTGTATCGGAATCGTCTTGGACCGGTGTCGGGCAATCCGTTTCACATTGGCTTTGCGACCCAGGGAGACTCCGAGTTTTCGCGGACCGTGATGCAGAGCATTGAGATTGTGGCGGCGCGAGAACATCTCCACCTGACGACGGTGAATAACCGCTACTCCGCCAAGGAAGCGCTGCGGAATGCGGATTTCCTCATTCACGAGCGTGTCGATCTGGTGCTGGAGTTTCAGACCTATGAGCGGGTCGCTCCCGTGATCGGATCCAAGTTCCTCGAGGCCAATATTCCTGTCATCGCTATTGAGGTTCCGCACCCCGGAGCCACGTATTTTGGGGCGAATAACTACAAAGCTGGGCTTATAGCAGGCAAGACGCTGGGACGCTGGGCACGCGAACACTGGGACGGGAAGGTGGAGCAGTTGTTGCTACTGGAGTTGCCGATTGCGGGCTCGCTACTAGAGCTTCGTAGTGTCGGACTGGTTGATGGTCTGCGGGCTGAACTGCCTTCGATCGCTAATGTCCCCGTCGTTCATTTGAACGGCCGCGGTGACTTTGAACAAGTTCTCGAGGTGGTTCGGCAGTACCTTCGCCGGGCTCGGCCGCGGCGTACTTTGGTGGGGACGGTGAACGATATTTGCGCCCTTGCAGCCTTGCGCGGGTTTGAAGAAGTTGGAGCGAGCGACCGGTGCGCTGTGATCGGGCAGAACGGCGTGCGCGATGCCCGGAACGAGCTGCGCAAGCCTGGAACCAGCCTTGTGGGGACGGTGGCGTATTTTCCTGAGCGGTATGGGGATGAGATCATTCCGCTCGCTCTGGGCATTTTGCAGAACAAATCTGTGCCGTCCACAGTTTTTGTGAAGCACCAGGCAATTACGCCTCGCAACGTTGACCTGTTGTATCCGCTTGACTTGAATTCTCCGACGGTGCGACGCGGGGTGGGAGAATCGTTTGGGCAAGCAGTTACTTCAACGCATGCAGATGCGATCTTCCGCTAATTCCGCAAAGCGGAATCAGATGTTCGGCCGTTTCCCTGCTCGACATATCAATTCGGGACCCATCAGGCTTGAGAAGTGTTCAATCACTGGCCAAGAGATCGCGGTGTTATGAAGTTCACACGAAGGACATTCGTCAAAACCGCCGCTGCCTTCAGTACAGCGGGAGCGGTGCGCGGTTTCGGCGCAACGACAACAGGCGAGGGTAGGGAGCCAATTCGGCAGTTTGACTATGCCCAGGTACGACTGAGGGGCGGGCCCTTTGCGGAGCACTATGAGGCTCTGCATGCGCACTATCTTGCACTGGACAATGATCGATTGCTGAAGGTGTATCGGCAGCGAGCTGGGCTGCCTGCGCCCGGGGCCGATATGGGTGGGTGGTATGACCTTGACGGGTTCGTTCCGGGGCACACGCTGGGGCAGTACATTTCCGGGCTAGCGCGCATCGGGGCGTCGACTGGCGATGAGGCCTGCCACGCGAAGGTACTCGCGCTGGTAGAAGGCTTTGCGGAAACTCTTGGGCCGGATAACCAGAGCATCCTGAGACCGAAGACAAATCAATGGATCTGCTACACGCTGGATAAACACTTCGCGGGCTTGATTGATGCGGGCACACTGAGCAATGTGCCGAATTCCAAAGAGTTGCTGAATCGTGTGCTCGCGGGCTCTGAGGCACTTCTGCCAGCGAAGGGACGCGACCGGATTGGAAAGAAAGATCCGCCGTATGACGAGACCTTCGTTATGCCAGAGAATCTTTTTACCGCGGCAAAACTTACGGGCAATCCGGCATTCAGTGAGCTTGCGCGGCGTTATCTTCTTGATCGGGAGTTCTTCGACCCGTTGTCGCGAGGCGAAGATCCGTTTCCGGGGCAGCATGCATACTCGCATGCGATCTCGCTCAGTTCGGGGGCGGCGGCGTATCTAACGCTTGGCGACGCGAAGTATAAGCAGGCTATCCAGAATGCTTTTACTTTGCTGACCACCGAACAGCAGTTTGCTTCGGGCGGGTGGGGGCCTAATGAGACATTCATTACGCCTCACAAAGGGCAGTTGTACGAAGCGCTATCGACCACGGTGGACCACTTCGAGACGCCCTGCGGTGCTTATGCCGCTACGAAGCTTGCACGGTATTTGATGCGGCTTTCGGCTTCCCCAACCGACACACGGTATGGAGACAATCTCGAACGTGTGCTTTACAACACGATTCTCGCCGTGAAGTTACCGGACTCCGATGGCGACTATCCGTATTACTCAACGTACTCGCCGCAGGCGAAGAAGGTTTTCTATCAGTCGAAGTGGCCGTGCTGCTCGGGCACGCTCGTTCAGGCGGCGGGCGACTATCCCCTGAACATCTATTTCGAGTCGGAGGATGGTTTGTACGTTTCACAGTACATGTCGTCTGAGCTTCGCTTTGTGCATGGCGGCGTTTCTGTCACGCTCACACAGGAGACGAACTTTCCGTCGAGTGATGACGCTTCGATCAGCGTGAAGACGCCGCATCCTGTGGCGTTTGCGATCTATCTGCGGATTCCATCCTGGGTCGATCGAGCGGCGACGGTTACCGTAAATGGTAAGCCGATCGCGAAGAGTGGGAACCGAGGTAGCTTTGTTGCTCTGCGGCGGACGTGGCGAGAGGGAGACCTCATTATGGTCACGCTTCCGCAGTCTTTTCGGACGGAGGCCATCGATGATCAACATCCGGATACGGTCGCGCTGATGCGAGGGCCGGTACAGTACGTTGCGTTGAGCCCGACGAAGGAACTCGGTTCGGAGAGGCTGGCGTTGCCTGCGGGATTGAAGCAGATTGCGCCGCAGGCGTTTGTCGAAAACTATGAGGGCAGGCAGGTTGTGTTCGTACCTCTTTACCAGGTAAGGAATGAAACGTACACGAGCTACTTCAGTAAGGCTTGAACCAAATGCGGGCGAACATGGCCCGCGATGAATGGACTATGAGCGAGCAGCAGACCACACAACAGATCGGCCCTGGCAGTCAGCGTATCGAAGCGCGCTATTGGATTGAGACGGCATTTCCGCTCGAACTGGCAGCGGCCACCATGGCGGGAGAACAATCCACGGGAACGTTCCTGCGTGTTCCAGGTGAGACGGACGAGCTGCGCAAACGGTATGCTGCGCGCGTTGAGTCGATCGAGGAACAGGAAAGGGTTGCGACGCCAAGCTTGCCGGGGTCCGGCGTGCCGAAAAATTGGGACGGCGTCAGGCGCACGGCGGAGGTTACGTTGTCGTGGCCTTTGCATAATATTGGTCCGTCACTGCCAAACCTTCTTGCGACTGTGGCGGGGAATCTATCGGAACTGAAGGCGTTCTCAGGGCTTAAGTTGCTGGATGTGAAGTTGCCTATGGAGTTTCTGGAGGTCTACCAAGGGCCTCAGTTTGGTGTAGCCGGGACGCGCAGGTTTACAGACGTGTATGGCCGTCCTCTGATTGGAACGATTATCAAGCCGAGTCTTGGCATGTCTCCGGAAGCCACCGCCGAGCAGGTACGCGTTCTAGCCGAAGCAGGCATTGATTTCATCAAAGATGATGAACTGCAGACCGATGGGCCGCATTGCCCGTTTGAAGCGCGTGTCGCGGCCGTGCTTGGCGTGCTGAATCGACACTATGACCGTACCGGCAAGCGTGTGATGTATGCAGCGAATATTACGGGTGAGATCGACCAGATGCTGGCCCGGCACGACCAGGTGCTGGCGAATAAGGGTACGTGCGTGATGGTGAGCATGAACTCAATTGGGTTGCCGGCAATGAAGGTGTTGCGGGGTCATTCGCAGTTGGTGATTCATGGGCACCGCAATGGCTGGGGTATGTTGGGCAGATCGCCGGCGATCGGGATGAGTTTCGTGGCTTTTCAAAAGCTATGGCGTGTGGCCGGTATCGACCATACTCATGTCAATGGGCTTCGGAACAAGTTCTGTGAACCGGATGAATCGGTTATCGCGTCAGCGCGGGAATGTCTGACGCCGATGTTCGATCCACCAGCGGCTGGCTGCGAGATCATGCCTGTCTTCTCGTCGGGTCAATCGGCCCGGCAGGCTCCGGATACGTATGTTGCGCTTGGCTCCAACGATCTGATCTACGCCTGTGGCGGTGGCATTCTCGGGCATCCGATGGGCGTTTCGGCGGGCGTCCGCAGCCTGCAGCAAGCGTGGGAAGCGGCTGCCCTGGGAGTTCCACTCACTGACTATGCAGCAAGCCGTCCGGAGTTAAGAACGGCACTCGAAAGCTTTGGCGCCTGACATGCGTGAGTCCCTTTTGTACGCCTTCTATGGCGACGACTTTACGGGCTCAACCGACGTGCTTGAGCAGCTCGCTGCGAACGGCGTTTCGAGCGTTTTGTTTCTTGGGCCTCCGAACGCAGAGCATTTGGCGAAGTTCGCGGATGTTCGCGCGATCGGTATAGCTGGAGACAGCCGCTCTCGTTCTCCGGAGTGGATGTCTGCCACCCTTCCGGAGGTCTTCGAGATGTTGAAGGCCCTTGGCGCTCCCGTTACACATTACAAAGTCTGTTCCACTTTCGATAGCAGTGCGTCGATCGGCAGCATTGGGCGCGCTATGGAGTTGGGCCGGCAAATATTTTCATCGCGATTCAACCCGATTGTTGTGGGTGCGCCTCATCTGCGGCGGTATGTTGTTTTCGGTCAATTGTTCGCTGCGGCGCCAGATGGAACAGTGCAACGTATCGATCGCCATCCCATGAGCCGTCATCCTGTGACGCCCATGCATGAGGCGGACCTTCGTTTGCATCTGCATAAGCAGACGGCGATTCGTATTGGACTCGTCGACTTCACCGAGATCACGTCGCAGGGCGGCGAGCCGGCGCTCAAAAGGGAACTGGCAATGGGAAACGAAGCTGTGCTATTCGACACGGTTGATGCTGCATCGCTGGCTGCTGTTGGCGCAGTTTTGTGGAAAGAAGCGCTGAGCCGGCGTTTATTTTCTGCGTCGAGTTCGGGGCTTACTGCCGGTCTTGTTGCTACATGGAGAGAGTGTGGCCTCGTGACGACACCGCCGCCGAATCAAGAGATTGCCGACGCTTCACCTCTATTGGTAGTGAGCGGTTCCTGTTCAGCGGTTACGGAAGGTCAGCTTGTATGGGCATTCGATCACGGCTATGAAGGAATCCGCATAGATCCGGCAAAGCTTCTGGAGGATAAGGGTCGCGTGAGAGCGCACATTCTCAACGTCGCGCTCGAGTTCTTGGCAGCGGGCCGCAATACGATCCTCTATACCGCACTGGGCTTGCCAGCTAGTGCTTCACCTGGCGAACTCCTCGGGCGTGCTCTTGGAGATCTTTTGCGAGACATATTGGAACGGTCCCGTGCTCGCCGTGTGCTGGTGTGTGGAGGAGACACGTGTTCGCATGCGGTTCCACAATTAGGAGCGTATGCGTTGACCTGGCGTGCGAATCTACAGGCAGGAGTTCCTCTTTGCACGCTTCATGCGGATTCGCGACTGGATGGGACGGAGATTGCCCTCAAGGGTGGGCAGATCGGCACAGATGATTTTTTTGATGTCGTTCGCGGCGTCAAGAAGTAAGAGCACTACTCGGAGGCCAGTCCTTGTGTGCAGTCTACTTGCGAAAACAGAACAGCGGCCAGCAATACCATCACTGCAACGCCACGGAGCGGCAGGTTGTAGTTGCCTGTAATCGCGACAGCGTAGCCAAATAAGACCGTGCAAACCCATCCGCCAAGATTGCCGGCCGTGTTCATGATCCCCGTGGCCGTTCCACCATAAGCTCCCCCGAGGCTCATGCACATCGCCCAGGCTGAGGGAAGCATAAGATCCATTATGCCGAAGCCCACCGTCGCCAGCGCAAGGATGAGCGTGTGCGAGTAGGCGATGCTCATACCAAGCAGCAAGACGCCGCCGGCACTCAGGCAGACGGTGGTGATTACGCGATAGGCGCGTCTGCGTCCATAGCGCGTCACCATCCGCTCGCTCATCGCTCCTCCAACAATGTTGCCAGCGAAGCCCATAAGAAATGGCAGCGAAGCGAACAAGCCCATTTGCGTTACTGTGAAGCCGGCGCCTCGTACCAGCCATGTTGTGAACCATCCAAAGTAAAACCAACTGCCCCAGGCATAGCAAAAATATGCAAAGACGACGAGCCAGAGATGTGGCAGTGCTAACAGGGTCTGCCAGGGAATGTTGTGCGTGGCTTTGGGCTCAGCACCACCGCTTTGAATTTCGACTAACTCCACCGGCCCGATTCCTGGCATCGTTGCTGGATTATCACGAAACCAAACCCACCAGAGAGCAGCCCATGCCAGGCCTACGCTACCCATCATCCAAAAGATGGATCGCCAGCCCGCTATGCGCTGCAGGGGTACGAGCAAGAGTGGGGCGAGTGCTCCTCC
>Ga0302305_1002597_pt1 | contig 10105 bp, 7 predicted proteins | sample III_Palsa_E2_3_FD_198764 | JGI IMG/M metagenome (GOLD analysis project Ga0302305, IMG submission 198764) | Peat permafrost microbial communities from Stordalen Mire near Abisko, Sweden - III_Palsa_E2_3 | ecosystem: Environmental > Terrestrial > Soil > Palsa > Peat permafrost | place: Sweden... | reverse complement strand
TTCATAGACTAGCGATACCGATTTCATTGCGCTCGACATCGGCAGAACTGCGAGCGGGAAAGCCGTCTGCACCAGACCTAACAGTACCCCGCTGGGTCGATAAAGCCATTGCACAGGCTGCTGCACCAGGCCGACAGCAAGCAAGGCATGATTCAGCAAACCACTGGGGCCCAGAATGATCAGCCAGCCGTAGCTTTGCAGCAGCAGATTCACCAGCAGCGGCAGCAGCACGCCGGCCAACAGCAAGCGTTTTACGATAGGCGACTTGGCTCTGGCCATGGCCAGTGCAACCGGGATACCTAGCGATACAGCCAGCACCGTACTCTGGAAAGCCAGCTTGAGCGTTAGCCAAAGCGACTTCATAAAATACGGATCGAGCAAGTTGGCGTAATTGACCAACGTAAATGAATGCCATTCGTTGCCGCTCACCCCGAGGCTCATACGAACAACCACACATGCCGCGCTGGCGAGGATCGTAAGAAATACCAGCACCGGCCCGAGCATCAGCCAAGCGCGCGCGTGTGGCAGACTCAGGCGCGCCGCCGGATGTTGCGGCGCGCCCGTCGGCGAACGGCGAGACGAAAGCACGGCGCTGTTCACGAAAAAATTTCCGTGTAACGCTTGATCCAAGCGTCATGTACCGCGGCCAGCGATTTGTCATCGTGCAGCACGGCTTTCTCGGCGATCTGCTGAGCACTCGGCACGTACTTGCGGTTTTCGGCCGGCACCAGCGCCTTCGAGTTGACCGGACCGTTCAACACGTCGGCAGCCATTTTCCCTTGCACCAATGGGTCGATCGAATGGTTGATAAACGCATGAATCAGGTCGAGGTCGCCGGGGTGCGATTTCGGAATCACGGTGAACATAAGCTGAGCGGCAAAACCTTCCTTCATGTCGTAGGAGACGCCCATGTTGAATTCCGGCTTTTTGATCGATTCGGGGAAGAATGCCGGCGAATAGATGCCGCCCAGGTCGAGCGACTTGGTGCGAAATAAATCGGCAATCTGATTCGGGTTTTCACCGAGCGTCAATATGCGATCTTTCAACTCCGCCAGTTTTTTGAAACCCGGATCGATATTCTGCTGCGAGCCGCCTGACATCCGTGCCGCCAGAATCGCCATGTCGACGGCTTCGGCCCATTCGGGCGGCGGCAAGAAGATACGGCCCGTGTATTTCGGATCCCATAGGACTTCGTAGCTGGCAGGGGCGGCTTTCATGGTGGCGGTGTTGTAGATCAGGCCGTCGGTCCACAATAGATAACCGACGCCGAATCCATCCGCCCCGGTGCGATATTGCGCCGGCACGTCTTTCAGATTGGGTAGGCGGTCGAGATCGGGTTTGGTGAGCAGTCCGGCGTCCGCAAGACCTGAGGCGCCGACTCCTGCCAGGGTAATCACGTCGTATTGCGGTCGGTCGCCTGCCGCCTTGAGTTTGGCGACCATACCGGAGGTGCCGTCGGCGCGGTCAGCCACGACTTTGGCGCCGGTTTTTTCGGTGAAGGTCGCGGCGATATTGCGCAACGCGGCCAGCCCGGTGTCATCGGACCAGGTCAACAAACGCAGCGTCTTCCCCGCGAATTGCTGCTGTGCCGCGCGCACATTGATGAAAGGCGCGGATACAACGGTAGCGGCAAGCGCAGCACCAATTGTCTTGAAAGCCTGCCGCCGTCCCGCACTGAATTTTTTCATCGCCGACTCCAGAGTTATTAATTTAGCAATCCGATATATTCACTTTAGGGCTGCCAAAATGGCATCACAATCGAAATATCTTCATGCACGTCATGACAAAATCGCATGCGTTCAGGCTAGGTGCGGTACTTCACTTTCGGCAATACGCACAACATTTCATACAGTAGGTTCGCACCGACCAACGCGGTATTGCCGGATAGATCGTATGGCGGCGAAATTTCCACCAGATCGCAGCCCACGATATCGAGTCCGCGACAGCCGCGAATAATTTCCAATGCCTGCCAAATCGTCAAGCCGCCAATTTCCGGCGTGCCGGTGCCGGGTGCGAAACTCGGGTCCAGACCGTCGATATCGAAACTCAAGTAGACCGGGCCTGCTCCTAATTTCGCACGCACCTCATCCATAATCGGCGCGACCGATTTATACCAACACTCCTCGGCCTGCACGACGCGAATACCGTGCGACCTCGACCAGTCGAAATCTTCCGCCGTATAGCCGGTGCCACGCAGGCCGATCTGCGCTACTCGGTTACCGTCGATCAACCCTTCCTCGAGCGCACGCCGAAATGGTGTACCGTGTGCGATTTTCTCGCCAAACATCGTATCGTTCACGTCTGCATGTGCGTCGACGTGAACCACGCCGACAGCACCATATTTCTTCTTCATCGCACGCAGGATCGGTAGCACGATCGTATGGTCGCCGCCCATCGTCAGGGGCGCGCAATCGTGCGCGAGAATCTCGTCATAAGCTTCAGTGACGATATCCATGCTCTTTTGCAGGTTGAATGTGTTGATGGCAACATCGCCGATATCCGCCACCTGAAGACTATCGAATGGCGCTGCACGGGTCGCCATGTTGTAGGGGCGCAGCAAGCACGATTCAGCGCGGATCGCACGCGGTCCAAATCGGGCGCCGGACCGATTCGAGGTGCCGGTGTCGAGCGGTACGCCGACGAAACAGGCATCGAGTCCTGCGGCCGAGGTCGCAGCCGGCAGTCGCATCATCGTCGCCGGACCGGCAAAGCGCGGCATCTGGTTACCGCCCAGTGGTTGGTTAAAAGCATGATCGGTTGGCTTATCGTACGTCATCGCAAATCCTTTTGATTAGCTAAGCTGGTTGGCATGACGAAGTGTCAACACCTGTTTGATTTCCTGGAAGGCGGCGAGTCCGAACGGACCCAGTTCACGTCCGATGCTGCTACGCTTGTAGCCGCCCCAGGAGGCCTGCGGAAAGATCAGTTGCGGCGCGTTGATCCACACCACACCGGCTTCCAATGCACGTGCGACGCGTTCACTGCGTACTTCATTCCGCGTGACAATGGTCGCCACCAGACCGTATTGGCTGTCATTGGCGATGTCGATGGCTTCCTGTTCGGTGTCGAACACCCGTACGCACAGCACTGGGCCGAATATTTCGTCGCGCCACAGCGCGCATCCCGGTGGAACATCGGCAAAAATCGTCGGCTCGATAAAAAATCCTTGCTCCGGTACGCCTACCGGCCTCCCACCACCTGTCACGAGGCGCGCACCATCGGCGATACCCTGCTTGATATGACCAAGCACCCGCTCGAATTGGCTGCGGCTCGCCAACGGCCCCATGCTCACGCCAGGTGCAAATGGATCGCCAACAACGATCTGTGCCGCGCGCTCGATGAGCTTTGCCAACAGGTCGGCGGCGAGCCTGCGCGCGACCAATACCCGGCTTGTGGCAGAGCACATCTGGCCCGCGTTGAAAAAACCGCCGGCCGCGACCAAGTCAACCGCCAGATCGAGGTCCGCATCATCGAATACGATGATCGACGACTTACCCCCAAGTTCGAGACTCACTCCCTTCACTGTGTCGGCGGCGATTTTCATGACCGTCTGCCCAACACCTGTGCTGCCGGTAAACGACACTTTCGCGACATTCGGGTGTGCCGCCAGCGGCGCACCCACATCGACACCCGTGCCTGTCACCAGGTTGAAAACACCCTGCGGCAAACCAACCGATGCCACGATGTCAGCCAACTCAAGTTCGGGCAGCGGCGTGATTTCGGATGGCTTGAGAATCACCGTACAACCAGCAGCGAGAGCCGGTGCAAGCTTCCACGCCGTGGTTACCATTGGAAAATTCCACGGCACGATCAGTGCTGCCACGCCGCTAGGCTCGCGGCAAATCCGCACGCGGTGCTCTGTACTGGGGATATTGACATCTTCACCGCTAATGTCGTCCAAGCTCTCAGCGAGTTGGGCGTAATAGCGAAAGGTCGCGATCACATCGTCAACATCGATATGCGCCTCGGCTTGCGGCTTGCCATTGTTCAGCGATTGCAGCATCGCGAGACGTTCGCGCCGCACATCGACTTCCTGCGCAATCGCATACAGGAAACGCGCACGTTCAGCGCCAGTGGTTTGCTTCCATGTGCGAAATGCACGGTTGGCGCTCGCCACCGCCAAGTCAACATCGTGCGCGCTACCTGCGGCCACGTCAGCCAAGTGGGTTTCGGTTGCGGGGTTGATCACGACAATCCGCCGGCCCAGTGTGCCATCGACCCAGCGGCCGTCAATGTAGAGTTGCGTCATAAACTGCGGCTTGTGTTGCATCTTCATGCCGGTTCTCCCGGCACATGCTCAAACCATCGCTGCTCATCGATTTCGATCAACGTGGGCACGCGGCGTGTCACGGCCAACTGCAATTCGTCGGCAAGCTGGGCCGAGGTATCGACCGAAGCGGCGCAACACCCGAAACCGCGCGCCAACATGAGGAAATCGGGTGTATAAATGTCCACGCCTATCGGTTCGATATCGCGCTCGACCATATATTTCTTGATTTCCGCATAGCCGCGGTTATTCCATAGCAACACGATCACCGGCACAGCCGCTTCCACCGCGCTAGCCAATTCAGGCAGCGTGAATTGCAGGCCACCATCGCCAATCAGGCAGATTACGGGTCGTTTACCGGCCGCAAGCTGCGCGCCGATTGCGGCCGGCAAGCCGTAACCCAGCGTGCCATACCCTGTCGACGAGTTAAACCAAGACCGCGGTGTGGCGGCCTCAAAAACAAAATTACCGGCGTAGACTGGGCGCGTCGAATCGCCCACGATGATGGCGTCAGGCAAGATGCCGGACAGGGTCTCGAAGAATTTCGCCTGAGAGCGAGTCGGCGCATCGTAACCGGCCGCGACGACTGCCCGTACCGCACGCACACGCGGTACGCCCCAGTTGGTCTCGCGAAGCGGCAACGGACGCATGGCTAATCTGCTGTCAAGCGCCGCCAGCGCTAGCTTGGCGTCTGCCGCGATTGCCACTCTGGGCGGGAAATTGCGCATCGTCTGCTCAGCATCGATGTCGATCCTAATTAGCTTGCCCTCAATCACAAATCCGTCGTCGAATACCACGTCGTAATCTGTCTCGCCAAGCTCGGTGCCAACCGCCAGCACCACATCGGCCTCGCGCACCAACGCACGCGTCGCGGCCAGCGACTGGGTCGAACCAATCGATAGCGCATGTCCGCGCGGCAGCAAACCCTTCGCGTTGATCGTCAACGCCACCGGCGCCTGCAAACGTTCCGCCAGTGTCCGTAAGTCGGTCGCAGCCTCAATCGCACCGCCACCTGCAAGAATCAGCGGGCGCCGGGCGGCGGCAAGCATATCGGCGGCGGCATCGAGTGCGACAGATGCGCCGGCGGGCTTGGCGGTCGACACCATCACGCCGAGCTTCATGGCAGGCGCAGGGGCGACGATGACGTCGAGCGGAATCTCGATATGAATCGGCCGTGGCCGGGCACTCGAAAATACCGCGAACGCACGCGCCAATACCTGCGGCAGTTCGTCAGCGTGCAACAAGGTGTGAGAAAACGCGGTAAACCCGGCAAACACATTCTGTTGCGACGGCAGCTCGTGCAAACGACCGGCGCCGCCACCGAGCTGGCGCGTCGCGTTGACGCTGGAAATCACTAACATCGGAATCGAATCGGCATACGCCTGGGCCATCGCGGTCGCGATATTGGTCATGCCCGGCCCGGTGATAATAAAGCACACCCCGGGTTTGCCGGTCACACGCGCATAACCATCGGCCATAAAACCCGCGCCCTGTTCGTGACGTGGTGTGATGTGTCGCAATGTCGACGTCGCGAGCCCGCGATAAAGTTCAACGGTATGAACGCCAGGAATGCCGAACACCATTTCGACGCCATAGTGTTCAAGCAAAGTTACCAGCATTTCGCCGCAGGTCTGCGCGGGGTCTGGCCGAGCTTGATGCCGTCCGTCCGCGTGACCGAAGAGTGAGGTGGTTTCAGGCAATTTCATAATTGTTGGCACATGCTTGTCTCGGGATTTTTTTTGCGTGGGTCCATTCTTGTGCCGGATCGCATGCTCGGCAATCGATCATTTTTCATGCACACTATGTTTTTTCCTCATATCGACCAGACGAATCAGCATCACTTTCAGCGGGATCTGGGATTTTTTTTGGTGTATATATAAAGCTGTCGGAATGAAGATCCCATCCAGTCGTCATGATTTTTTCTAATAACGAAAGGGAGCGATGATGCGCCGCCTGCCACCGCTGAATGCGCTGCAAATCTTTGAAACGGTCGCCCGTCACCGCAGCTTCACCCGCGCCGCAGATCACCTCTGCCTGACGCAAGGTGCGGTAAGCCGTCAAATTCTGGCGCTTGAGGATTACTATGGTTTTCCACTATTCACGCGGCATGCCAAGGGGCTCGTCTTAACCTTGGAAGGCGAACAGTTATTGCCAACCGTGCAAGAGAGCTTCTCCCGAATCGAGGAGATTTCGCTGCGCCTTACCCGGCAACGTACAGACCTTGCTCTGAAAGTGCCGACCTGCGTGATGCGCTGGATCCTGCCGAAAATCATGCGCTTCCAGGCCGACTATCCAGACATACAATTGCAACTCACAACCACCTGGCAGCACGACGTCGATTTCCAGAACGAAGCGTTCGATGCGGCAATCATCTATGGTTCGTCGCCAGGTACCGATGTCCACTCTATCGCACTCTTCGACGAGCAATTGACGCCTGTTTGCGCACCGGAGTTGTTGAAAAATAAGCCCCTCGACAGGGTGGCCGATCTTGCCAGACATACACTTCTGCATCCGACCCGCGACCACCGCGACTGGAAAATGTGGCTTACCCACGCCCAAGCGCACGAGATCAACGCCAACCTAGGTCAGAGTTTTGAAACCTTAGATCTTGCGACGAATGCCGCGGCACAGGGGTTTGGCGTCGCAATCAGCGATTGCTCGTTGGTCAGTGAGGATGTGGCGGCAAAGCGCCTTGCGATGCCCTTTGATATCGTGCTGACGACAGGAGCGCGCTATTATTTTGTTTATCCGGACTGCGTCGCTCAACAGCACAAGATGAAATTGTTTCGCGAGTGGATCGAGGCAAATCGAGAAATATAACGGCAAGGCAAAAAGCGAACCTCGCCGCACCGTTCCGTTGATACTCAACATTGCGAGTGCGTCGGCAACAAGCACTTCACCTACTTTGGCACGACATCAATGTTCCCGAGGTATTTCTGCGCCAGTGCCTTGACGGCGCCGTCAGCCTGCAGCTTCGCGATCGCCGCATTCAACGCGTCAAGCAGTGCAGTATCCCCCTTACGAACGCCAAATGCGATGCCGCTGCCTAATACCTTGTCGTCGCGCACTGGCTGACCAACGAGCGCGAAACCCTTGCCGTCCGGGCGCGACAGAAAACCCGTCTGCCCTGCTGGGGCAAGCATCAGGGTTGCATCGAGGCGGTTGGCGACGAGGTCCGAATAGATCTGGTTCTGGTCCTGATACGACACGACCTCCACGCCCGCGCCTTTCCAGTGTGCTTTCGCATAAGTTTCCTGAATCGATGCTTGCAGCACCCCGACGCGCTTGCCGTTTAACGACTCTGGTGTCGGCAGTAGGCCGCTATTGCTACGCGCGATCAGTTGCGTCGGTACCCGGTAAATAACATGGGTAAAATCTATCGCTTGACGACGCAGTTCGGTCGCATTCATCGCCGAATTGATCGCATCGAACTTGCGCCCCTGCAACGCAGGAATCAATCCATCAAACGAAATTTCGACCCACTGGCATGTCAGGTGGGCGGTCGTACAAACGGCGTTGCCGATATCAATGTCGAGGCCTCGCAGCTGGCCGTCCGATCCTTTCGATTCGAACGGCGGATATTGCGCTTCGAGGCCGAAGCGCAGCGTTGAGGTATCGGCAGCGATAGCGGATACCGATGCAAACGCACAGGCAAGCACAAGCAGATTCTTGAGCAATTTCATGGTCGTTCTATTCTCTTGGATTCTTCAGATTGAACACAGACGGCGTGCGCCTTCGATAAGCGTCGCGTCATCTTTAGAAAAACTCAGTCGTATCAGGCCGGAATCCGTGCCGTCGGTGTAGAACGCCGACAGTGGGATTGTCGCGACATGAGCATCGCGAATCAGGCGCAGTACGAAATCAGTGTCGCTTTCGCTGGAAAATCCGCGAAATCGCGCAAGCATAAAGAAGCTTCCCTTGCTTGGCAGCAACTCGAAACGCGATTCGCGCAGCGCATCAGTCAGCAGATCTCGCTTGTGCTGATAGAAAGCGGACAAGCCGAGATAACTTTGCGGATCGTCGAGTGCCTCCGCGAACGCATATTGCATCGGCGTATCAGCCGAATACACCATAAACTGGTGAACCTTGCGGATCTCATCCATCAGCGCGGCCGGCGCGACGCAATAGCCGACGCGCCAGCCCGTCACGTGATACGACTTGCCAAACGACGACACGATTACGCTGCGCTCGGCCAGTTCAGGATGGCACGCCATGCTGTGATGTCTGGCACCATCAAACACGACGTGCTCGTAGACCTCGTCGGACAGGATCACGATATTGGTGTTACGCGTGACGGCTTTCAGGCGCTCGATGTCGGCTTCGCAGAACACAGTCCCGGTGGGATTGTGCGGCGTGTTAACAATGATCATGCGCGTTTTCGGCGTGATCGCGATAGCGACATCGTTCCAGTTCACGCTAAAATCCGCAAGCGACAGCTTGATCGGTATCGGCGTTGCACCTTGCAAGCGAACAATCGGTGCATAGCTATCGAACGAAGGTTCGAAGTAGATCACTTCATCGCCAGGATGAACCAGAGCGCTGATTGTCGAATACAAACCTTCGCTTGCACTGGCAACCACGGTCACTTCGCTGACCGGATCGTAACGCAGGCCATACAGCGTCTCGATCTTATCGGCGAGCGCTTGACGCAACGCCCAGATACCGGCCATTGGGGCATACTGATGATGCCCAGCACGTATGGCACGCACTACACCGTCGACCAGCTTCGGGTCCGGCGCGAAATTCGGTGCCCCCTGCGACAAGTTTAAAGCGTCGTGCTGGGCGGCCAGTTGGCCGATCATGGTAAAGATTGTCGTCCCTACGCCGGGCAGTTTCGAGCGGGCTTGTAAAGCGCTCTGCATTAATATTCCTCCTTCTGGCGGCGAGTCTGCGGATCGTTTCCTGCACGGCAGACCATCCAGTTTGGCGATTAGGCATCAAGCGCCACAGGTACGCAAACGAAATTTCGTCATGCCGAGTATGCGTTTATGTCATGGCTCGCGATGGGATCAGCTTGCCGTAATGTGGTGAAATTTTAAAAATCAATGACGATCCTGCATCTTGGCCAAGCTTAAGATTTCCTTCAGGATTCCTCGTTAACCTATATAGGTCATTAAGGCGTAGAAGACTATCTGCGCGCCGGCCAATGTGAATCAGTGTGCATATCGTTAAGCGAAATTGCTCAGAACTCAGCTCGGTTGGCAATCCCGTCTAGCGACTAGCTTGAGCATTCTGATGAAACCATCCACTGCAGATATGCTGCGCGCCTACCTTATGACGGTGTCGTTAGCCACTACGCTCATAATCGCATTTGTTTTAGTCGCCAATTTTTTTCTCGGCATTTCTGACGACGCATTCCAATCAGCGCTTTTTCGTTTAAGCGCCGCGTCGAGCATCATTTTCCTGGTGTTAGTGACGAAATGGGCCGCTCGCCGAGCATTTCAAGCGGCCATTTTCAATCACCAAGTCACACTCGAGGACTCTGGATCTCAGCGCATTGCATTGACACGGGAATGTCCACGACGAGCGCTTGTGGTCCTTCATCTGCGATTCACGCGCAAATCTGGCGACCTGATCATCAGTTGAAGAAGACAGCGCCACAGATCGCTCAAATGCACGCCGTGCTTTAGATCAACGCTTCCTTAAGATTGCACTAAGGTTCACTCGTGATAATCAGACCATTGATATCGTGAGAAGTGAAAATGAGAAACACTCAACAGTCACACGCACTGGTCTATGATGGCGTTGCTCGCCTTCTGCACTGGCTGGTCGTAGTATTAGTATTAGCGCAATTTTTCATCGGCTGGACGATGCCGGACATACACAAGGATACGCAGC
>Ga0302305_1002594_pt1 | contig 10106 bp, 10 predicted proteins | sample III_Palsa_E2_3_FD_198764 | JGI IMG/M metagenome (GOLD analysis project Ga0302305, IMG submission 198764) | Peat permafrost microbial communities from Stordalen Mire near Abisko, Sweden - III_Palsa_E2_3 | ecosystem: Environmental > Terrestrial > Soil > Palsa > Peat permafrost | place: Sweden... | reverse complement strand
CGCGCGGTGAGGTCGGCCAGCAATCGAATCTCTTCACGTGTATGGCAGAGCCGTTCGTGAGCTGCTTCGGGCAGGTGATAGCACAGCTCGGCAACCTGATCCTTTTCCATGGCTCATCACTCCTTATGAAATGAACGATCGTTGAAACGGACACATCTGCGAATACTCTCGGATCGCTAGCCGAGCATGTTGACCGGCGCCAAACTGAGCGATTCCCGCTTGTCGATGTCGAGAACGAGTTACTTACCTTTGTTCTGCAGTGGTGCAAGGAAGCAGAACGAAGCGCAAAAAACACTCGCTGCCGCCAAGAAGAAGAGGAACATGCCACCGGTCCGGCCGCTCGACGAGGAGACCAGCGTCAAAAGGGATCCAACGGCACCGATGCCGGCGACTCCTCTTGCAGGAGTGGCTAGTCCCGCAAATACAGATGCACTTGAGTTTTTCGCGCTGCTTGTCATCGGGTTGTCCTTGGTTGCTTGGTGGCCTCGTAAAGGCTGATCGGATCGCCGATTGGGTGCACGGGCTGAGGGCGCCGCATTCGATTACTACTCTAGCTTCATAATCGGCAAAATACCATAACATTTGGTAAATACAGAAAGATCTAGTTTATACGGCAGACGGTTAGCGTGGTGGCTCTTGAACCACGGAGCGTCCCATGGCGACTCGAAGTGCCAAATCAGCCAAGACGGTCGGCCGGATACAAAAGTCGTTATATCGCCCGGAAAACGAGGCGGTTTGGGCTTCGTTCCGGCAGTTGAGGAAATCGGCAAGCCTCTCGCAAGAGGAGTTTGGTCAGCGCTTGGGACGAAATCAGTCCTACGTTTCCGCCGCCGAGACAGGGGTCATCCGACTCGACGCGCTTCAGATTCGTTCATGGTGTGAGGCTGCGGGGACTGATATGCGGACGTGGATCGCGGTCCTGGAGGCCCAGTTGACGGCCGTGGCGGCAGTTCAAGAAAATACATCGAACTGGAAGACACATCGCCACTCGTCGTAGTCTGTTGAGCAGTTCAAAACGCGGCCTCTTCCCGGCAACCTCAGTTTATGGCCACCTCAGCGCAAGCCCATCACTTCTTTCAAGCACGCCTCGGCGAACGCAGCTTGGCGTCAAATCTGCTGCCACGTCTGATTGCCGTCTATTCGTGGTTCTTGAATGCAGGATTGATTGAAAGGAAGTTCGAGGCTGCCATCGAAGCTGGACACGATCCCGAGTATCCCCAAAACCTTTCTGAGATGTTGGTGGCTCATCGCCTTCATCAAGCAGGGTTTGCATTGAAACGTTCATCGCGAAGGGGCGGCCCGGATTTCATCGCCGTGAAAGACGGTGTAAAGATCCAGGTGGAAGTCATCACGCCCAAAGCACTTCCAAAGGTAGACGCCTACCTTAACCGACCAAAGGTTGGTGTATTTCCTGTGCCGCTCCAAGACTTCCTGATGTGCTGGACCAAAGGAATCGCCGCCAAGGTCAAACAGCTTCTAGGAGACGGCGATACCCCCGGATGGTTGGAGAAAAAGCTGGTGGACGAACGCGCACCCTTTGTAATTGCGGTCAACGGCTGCCTGTTTTCTGGTTTGTTTGACGAAGGATTTCGACCACCTTTGGGTGACCACCCTTGGGTTGCCACCGCGCTTTACGCGATCAGCGATCCGACCATTCGGTTTGACCCGCAAACCGGTCAACGTCTTTGGGCGGGCTTCGAGCATCGAAAAGAACTCTCCCGCACTGACAAAGCGGCGATCCCTTTGGATACCTTCCTCGATCTGGGCTACACGTCAGTCAGTGCGGTGTGGGCGATGTCGCTCGGCGAGTTCGACCTTCTTCACGATGCCCCCGCCGTCTTACCTCGGCAAAGCTACGCGTCCGCGGTGCTCCACAATCCCAGCGCGAAAGTAGAGTTGGGTGTAGGGCACTTGCCTGCTTATGAGGAATGGTCGGTAACTCCTGACGCAGAAGGCTATGGGGTGACACTTGTGCTCGATGCAAGGCCCAAAGTCCAGGAAGCCAAACCTCCCGCAGCGTGACCCATCGCGATGATCTGGCTCCCGGGCGGCGACGTCATTCCACACGATCGTCTGGCCGGTCAGTCAGTTCATCTAAGCGAATCATTGTGCTGCGATCCGCTGGATGCTCAGGCTGCCGTGCAGCCCGACAATAGCTTGCTGATCAACGGGTGACTCTTTCGGAACGCTTCGAAGGTTTGGACGGCTTCCCAAATGGTTTACCTACGGATGACTTCTTTCACATGACCGTGGTTTGATTCCCTTCCACGGCGCCAACCTGCAGGGGACCGGACATGGCCAAGCGGTACTTAGCCACCGATTTGTTTGAGCCCATGGTCTGCTCTGCAGCACAGCTGCACTTGCGGAATGGCCGACCACTTGAGGAACTCGCTCAGCTTTACTGGGATGGCTATAAGGACACGTGCATCGATGACGGTGTGGTTGCCGACATCATCCGAGCGGCGTCGGAAGGGATTGCGTTGCTCACCCAGGTCAATGCGCCTCAACTGGACTCGTTCTTTCACCACCTCAAGTGGTACACCAGCTGCTTTGGTCCAGATGGTTGCTACATCCGCCGCGGGCTTTTGGATGGCATGTGGTTTCACAAGTCTCCGCAGCAAGAACCCGAGCGAGTTTCGCACTTCCTGGACAAACTAAAGCGATATTACGTGGGACTGACCTTGGGGCTTCGTTGGTATCCACCAGCCCCGGATGGCTGGTCGCTTACAAGCAGGAAGATGTGGAACCCCGAGGTCGCCCGCCTCACGTCGTTCCGCATTCCCTCGAATCCCAAAGAGGCCAACCCGGTGGAATTCCCCACCCCATCCCGGGCCTGCCGACGGGATGCAGTCCCAACCCTCCGGGAGATGCTTCTAGATGACTTCGATCACGACCTGCCGATTGCAGGTGGCTTCGGCGGTTCTAAGGATGACCCCATCGTCATCCTTCCAGAGGCGGGCTCCGATTACGTCAAGGTGGAATACACCATTCTGCAATGCCTCGGTGTTGCGCGCCAAGTGGAGTGGAAATTGGTTCAGCAGGCCCTTTCGATGTACGAGGGCAAGCAGCTTGATCAGATGAAAATCGAGACTAAGGAAACCACCGAGAAGGAAATCATCACGACCACGACGAATTACTACTTTGACGTTTCCGCATGCATTGGCCGATAACTTACCGGGGCGCCGCAGACACCAGCGGATCGAGGCGCACCTATCGCCGAGCTCGCGCCCAAGATGCGCAAGCTGTCGCAGGAGGTGAGCTTGGTCCAGGGCATCTTCAACAGCAACTACGAAGACCAAGTACAACGCAACGCCTCTACGCTGCCATCCCTGGTCGAGGCTAAATGATAGATGCCACCAGATATACTTCCAGCGCTGGAGTCCGTTTGCGCTTCGTTGGCGAAGCTTCCCTTGCGTTTGTACATGATGGAACACAGTCAGCGGCGCGGGCCTGACGGGCTGATAGAAAACCATCCCCTCTGGACCGTGGGTGAGATTCAGCCGCCGTCGAAGTGGCTATCTGGATATCCGGACGGGAATGCTTTGAGCGGTGCAGTTCGATTGATCCTGCGTGTGCAGGTGAGACTGCTGGCCGCGATTGCGAGCGGAGATCCGATTGATCGGTATTGGGCCTGTCGCGTTCTTCAGCATCTTGGGGGCGAGTGTGCGAAGGAGTACTCGCCTGCTGCGACGCGATTGGCCGCGCACTTCTGGCAGACTCACTGCTAAGCACCCAAGTTGGGTGACCCCATCCCCAAATACTTAGTTCAAAGTAATCCAAATGTTCATGCATTGTTTCTTGGTGATAACCGCAAAAGCACTCTGCATTTCTGATTTCGTTGTTCGTGTATGAGAGAAGGACGGTCGTGCCATCGGTCATGTGTCGATTGGCACGGGATCGACAATGCCTGCCTATGTAAGCTGCCACGCGCTCGGGTCGCCTTGGATCAAGGCATCAGCGCGTGCAAGGCGCATTGCGCATGGAAATAAAAAGAAGCGCTGTCTCTGCGTTGTCGACGCGAGCTATCAGGACCGGAGGGGGCGAGGTTCGAAACCTCTGCACTTGTCCGGATAGGTATTGAATTCATGTCAGGCGCATTCCATGTCGAACAAGGCGTTCACTACTCATCTCGCTCTTCCCTTTGTCATTGCCACGCTCATGGCTATTTGCAGTCAGGGCGTTGCAGCAACGAATGACGCGCCGCTAATACCTCAAGCGGGAAGTCATTGGCAAAAACTCCCGACCGAACCCTATAAGGGAAAACAGGACGACATCTACTTCGTCAATCAGGATCTAGGCTTTTACGTCAACGGGAAAGGAAATATCTGGCGAAGCGCCGATGGCGGCCGCAGCTGGCAGAATGTCCTCAAACAGCCAGGCACATACTTTCGCGCCATCGGCATGGTGGACGGTCGCCACGGCTTTGCGGGAAATATCGGCACGGGCTACTTTCCTGGTGTAACGGACGGCACGCCTTTGTATGAGACGACGGACGGTGGAGATCACTGGGTCGCTGTCTCGAATATCCATGGCCCGGCCATGCAAGGCATTTGCGCCATCGACATCCTTCATCCCGATGCCCGCGACCAGTCCAGCGCGATCATTCATGCAGCCGGACGCGTCGGTGGACCTGCGCGCCTGCTCAGTTCCCTGGACAGCGGCAAGACCTGGTCCAACATTGACATGACGCCGTGGATTGCCATGATCGTCGATGTCAAATTCTTCGATGCCAAGCACGGCGTGATATTCGGCGGCTCGGATGTGGATCTGTCGAAATCGCGTGCGGTCATCGTCACCACGGATGACGGTGGCAAGCACTGGCAGCGCGCCTACGAATCCAAGCGGCCGAGTGAACTCATTTGGAAGGGGGCTTTTCCGTCGCGGCGCGTAGGGTACGCCACGATCCAGAACTACGACACCAATGCAGGCGTGACCCAGCGTTGGCTTGCCAAAACGACGGACGGCGGCAAAACGTGGAAGGAGTTGCCGCTGGTGAACGACAAGCAGGTGACGGAGTACGGCGTAGGTTTCGCCAACCCTGACCTTGGCTGGGTCGGCACCAACAAGGGCGGATTCGAAACCAAGGATGGCGGCGCACACTGGGATCACGTGGATATGGGACATGTGATCAACAAGTTCCGCATCCTTCCCGACGGCAAGCACTTCATCGCATTTGCGATCGGTTCGGACGTCTATAAGTACACGAGCGAACAACTGCCGATCAGCCCGGATACCACAGCGCCTGTCCCGGTGGCCAAGCCGTAACGGACAAAGGGGTTAGAGACGTTTACGCGACATACTACAGTCGAAAACGTCTCTGCCCCTTTCCAGCTGCCGCCGAGCGCCACCTCGATGTTCGTTTGGACGGTTCAATGCATTCCGGAATAGTCCATCCGTTTAAGATCTTCCAGCAGAGTTGGACCATTCGGACGCCATCCCAGAACCTTACGGGTCCACGCGCTCGACGCCAAAAGATCCAGGCCGACGAATCCGCCAAGCCAACCAAAATGTTCTCCTGCCTCGCTCGGGGAAATGGACTTCACAGGCAGCCCCAGCCCAGTGCCGATGGCCTGCGCAATATCGCGGGCTTGAATACCTTCTTCGGCGACAGCGTGGTAGCGCGCACCCGGCTCGCATTTTTCAATGGCTAATCTGTAGAGCCGGGCCACGTCGAGCACGTGCGCAGCTGGCCAGCGGTTGAGTCCTTCGCCGATATAGGCCGAAACGCCTTTGGCTCGTGCAACTTCGATCAGCGGACTGACGAGCCCCTGCTTGACCTTGTCATGCACCTGTGGAAGCCGCATGACCGACACGGCGACGCCGGCTGCCAGCATCTCGTTGCCTGCGATTTCCGACGCTGTCCGCGGATTGGGGTGCTCCATATTCACGACATCTTCGGTGGCAGGTTTGCCCGGTGTGGAACTCCCCATTCCTGTTCCCGAGGTAATCAGCAGCGGCCGGTTGGAGCCCACCAGTGCGGAACCCATCGCCTTGATGGCTTGGCGGTCTTTTTCGCAGTTCGCCACGAAGTTCGAAAAATCGTGATCGAACGCTGTGTGGATCACAGCGTCAGCCATGGCAGCGCCGCTGCGCAGACTATCCAGATCTTCCAACTGGCCGCGATGTACCTCGACACCAGCGGCAAGGAGGGCGCGCGCGCCGTCATCGGATCGGGTCATGCCGAGAACATGATGGCCGGCCGAGAGTAGCTCGGGCACGATCCGGGAGCCTATGAAGCCAGTCGCGCCGGTAAGGAATATGCGCATGAGGGAGTCTCCAGAGATAGGGATAGACTCCAGCTTAGACTGATCGTCATACTGGTAAAGTAGTGACGTTATCATGGTATAAAAACCAACCGGATCAGCATGCCCACTCCGCCCGGTAACCTGCTCGGCACCTATTTGAGAGATCGTCGTACCCGGCTCGATCCGGCGGCCTTTGGCTTTGTCGGTGGGCGCAGGCGGACGCCGGGTCTACGCAGGGAAGAGGTGGCGCAGCGGGCCAACATCAGCCCGACCTGGTATGCCTGGCTGGAGCAGGGACGGGGAGGTGCGCCGTCGGCGGAAGTGCTCGAGCGCATTGCCAAGGGACTGATGCTGACCGAGCCGGAACGCGAACACCTTTTCGTGCTCGGCCTTGGCCACTCGCCGGGAGTTCGTTACAAGGCCTCTGAAGGTGTCAGCCCGCGGTTGCAGCGCGTGCTCGATGCGATGGAAGTTAGCCCGGCGATCATCAAGACTCCCCTGTGGGACGTCGTGGCATGGAACCGAGCCGCCGCAGCAATGCTCACTGACTACAGCGCGTTGCCTCCCGCCGGGCGGAATATTCTGCGACTGATCTTTTCCGATTCACGGGTGCGTGCGTCGCAGGAAGACTGGCGAAGCTTGGCTCGATTCGTCGTCGGTGCATTTCGTGCGGACGTGGCACGTGCCGGTGCAACAGCTGAGATCGCCCAGCTCGTGGAGGAGTTGTCGAGGCTGAGCACCGAGTTCGAAACACTCTGGCTAGCTAATGACGTCAACGCGTATGGAGAAGGCCTGAAGCGTTTGCATCACGCAAAACTCGGTCTCCTGGAGCTTGAATTTTCTGCTTTCGCTGTGGATGGGCGACCGGACCTGGGCATGATCGTGTACAACCCGGTGACCACGGCGGACGCGGATCGGATTCGTGCTTACATCGGGTCACAGATCGCGTCGGATTAGCCAAGATATAGTTTTCTGCAAACAAAGGGATCAGAAAAACATTTACGCGGCATTCCGCGGCCAAACGTCTCTGATCCCTTTCTTGTGATGCGGCAAACGATCGCTTCCGCCCGGGCAATTCAAATCTGCAAGAACGAGCGAGGTGCTGTTCTTCCCCTCACCACGGGAAAGACTCGCCGACCATTTCTTCGCTCTTTTTCCAGAGCGCCGCTGCGTTGGCCGGATCAAGCGCATACCGGCGAACGCCCTCGCTAATGGCACTGATCGATGCGTCATCGGGCACCGTTTCACCGACGTGGCAGTTCTCGCAATATCGACCGCCAACCCGTTCTGCCGCGCCAACTACACCAGCCCAAACCGAAGTCGCTGCACCTTGCTGGATGGTCTTCCATTGAAAAGCAGGCTTGCCTTCGGCAGACCGTTGCTTGTTGATCTGTTCAATCATGCCATCCACTTGACTATGGTCCATGTGCCGTCCGAGCTCCGTCTGAATGCCGCCCGGATGAACGGCAGTGGCACGTACGCCGCGGTCTCGATGACGTTGATCGAACGCAACCGCAAAAAGAATATTGGCTGTCTTCGAACGACCGTAAGCAACGAAGGGCTCATAAGGAGTATGCGCAAAATTCGGATCGTCCAGATCGACGTTCGAAAAGCGATGACCCGCAGAGGCCAGATTGACCAGTCGTGCTCCGACGCCCATCAATGGCGCGATGCGATTCACCAACAAGAAGTGCCCGAGATGATTGGTGCCGAACTGTGTCTCGAAGCCATCGGATGTATGGCCAAAGGGCGTTGCCATGACACCGGCATTCGCAATGACGAGGTCAAAGCGTTTCCCGTTTGCCAGCAGGTCGTCGGCGCAGGCTCGAACGCTCGTCAGATCTGCCAGGTTGAGCGCGACCAGTTCGAAGCTCCCGCCGTTGGCGGCTGCATCAGTGCGAACCTGTGATGTGGCCGTTTCTGCTTTGGTCAGATCACGCGCCGTGCCCACCACGTGGGCTCCGTGAGCAGCCAAAGACCGCGCCGTCTCTACGCCTATGCCAGCCGAAACGCCTGTCACAAGCACGCGTTTACCGCTGAGATCGAGGCCTTCCAGCACCTCGTCCGTTGTCGATGTTGCATTGAATGACTTCGTCATAATGGCTCGCTCTTACTGAAAGTTGCTGGGATTAGGGGCCGCCATCAGTGACCTTTGAAGCGAGGTCCGCTATCATGGCGAAAAACCGGAGGGTGGCTCCGGATAAATATACGGAGGATTCCTCCGTTTTTCAAGGGCGCTCGTGGCCATCGCAAATAAAAAATCTGCTGCCCCCCGTAAACCGCGGGCTGACGCCGAACGCAACCGTCAACGTCTGATGGAAGTCGCCAAGCAGGTGTTCGCGGAACGTGGCGGCGACGTCACGCTGGACGAAATTGCCAAACGGGCTGGGGTGGGCATCGGCACGCTTTACAGGCACTTTTCGTCACGTGATGCCATGCTTCATGCGGTCTACCGCCACGAAGTGAAGCAAATCGCGGACGCTGCCACGACCTTGCTTGAATCGATGAAACCGCTCGATGCGTTGCGCGCATGGTTGCGTTTGTTCGTCGAATACATCGGAACGAAAAAGATCATCGTCCCGGCACTGAACGCGGCGGCGAGCGAGAACGCCGCGTTGTTTGAACATTCTTCTACGCAGATCACTGCGGCAGCGAATCAATTGGTTGCCCGTGCCATAGAAAATGGCGATGCTCAAAAAGACGTTCGCGCGCTTGATCTTCTCTACGCTGTGTTCGGCTTTTCCAAAACCAACGATCAGACCGACTGGGTTCCACGTGCGTACCGGCTTATCGACGTGTTGATCGCGGGTATTGCCAGTGAGGGCGTGAGCAAAGGCGCTGGATCCCTGCCTTCGCAGGGATGACGAGCGAAAAAGTGCCCAACTGGCACAGTGAACCCGGTAGGTTCAACGGTCGACCAAGCCCATCATTTTTTCGTTGTAGCGCGGACCCGAAATTCTTTCGGGTGCCAGGGCATCATCGAGTGCCTTCATCTGTGTGGCGTCGAGAGTGATATCGGCGGCAGCGACGTTCTCTTCCAGATATTTCCGGCGCTTGGTACCGGGGATCGGAACCACTTCATCGCCTTTGTGAAGTAACCAGGCAAGCGCGATCTGCCCGGGTTTGGCGTCGAGGCCTGCGGCGATGTCGCGTACGGTCCGTGCAGCCTTCACGTTGGCATCGTAATTGGCGCCCTGATAGCGCGGATCATTGCGGCGGAAATCGTCTTCGGGATATTCCTCCGCGCGCTTGACTTCACCTGTCAGAAAGCCGCGCCCCAGGGGTGAGAAGGGCACCAGTCCAATGTCGAGCTCACGCAGTACGGGGATCACGTCCCGTTCCAGGTTGCGTTCCCACAGCGAGTACTCGCTCTGCAGTGCCGAGAGCGGATGAACGGCATGAGCGCGACGGATGTTGGCGACGCTTGCTTCGGAGAGACCGAAAAACCGCACCTTGCCTTGCTTTACCAGCTCACCGACCGTGCCAGCCACGTCTTCGATCGGTACATGGCGATCGACGCGGTGTTGGTAAAGCAGATCGATGTGATCGGTACGCAACCGCTTGAGGGAGGCGTCGACCACCTCGCGAATATGTTCAGGGCGGCTGTCGGTGCCATGGCTTTTGCCTTCCTCGATCTTGAAGCCGAACTTCGTCGCGATCACGACCTGATCGCGCTTGCCGGCCAGGGCGCGACCGAGCAGATCTTCGTTGGTGAATGGGCCGTAGACCTCGGCCGTGTCGAGGAAAGTGCAACCGAGCTCGATGGCTCGATGCAGCGTCGCGATGGATTCGGCCTCGTCCGCCGGGCCATAGGATTGGCTCATGCCCATGCAGCCCAGGCCCATCGCCGACACCTCAAGT
>Ga0302305_1002587_pt1 | contig 10114 bp, 9 predicted proteins | sample III_Palsa_E2_3_FD_198764 | JGI IMG/M metagenome (GOLD analysis project Ga0302305, IMG submission 198764) | Peat permafrost microbial communities from Stordalen Mire near Abisko, Sweden - III_Palsa_E2_3 | ecosystem: Environmental > Terrestrial > Soil > Palsa > Peat permafrost | place: Sweden... | reverse complement strand
GGGCGACGACGATCTGGATGAGGTTGGCCGAGGCCGGGATGTAAGGCGCCATGCCGTGTTGCAGCCAGGCGACGAAGATGCAGAGTCGCGGCAGGAAGAGCGAGATCACGAGGAACCAGAGCGGGATGGCGTGGACTGGGAAGGTGAGGGTGGTGTGCATGAGCAGCCTTTCAACGAGGGTGTTGAGAATCCGACAGTAGTGAGATGCACGGATTACTTCGCTGTGAAGGTGAAATCTTCCTTGGCGGTGGATTTTGCGGGGACGGTGACCTGAACGTCCTGCTCGCCTAGTTTTTCATGCACCGCGGCGAGGGTGTATGTGCCGGGGGGCAGGTTGGGGATGGTGAAGCTGCCGTCGGCTGCGGAGACGGCGAAGTAGGGGGTGGGGGCAACGTTGATGAAGGCGTTCATCCAGGGATGGTTGTTGCAGCGGACGGGGAGCATGAGTTCGGGAGTGTTGAACTGCTGGGATTGCGGGGCTCCCATTGGGCCTTGCGAGACGTCGACGGAGTTGCTGCTGGCTTGTGATCCGTCCGGCGGGGTGATGTGGACGTTGTGCATGGTGGGATCGGAGTTGTGGAAGGCGACGTAGCCGCCCTGCTGGAGGGCGATGACGTGGGGGGTGTAGCGGCAGCCCTTTTGATCGAGGATGACTGTGGGCGCGTCTTCAGGGGCCATTGAGGGCGCGATGCCGGATTTGATGTAGAGGAAGACGTTGGCTAGCTTGTTGCCGGAGACGACATACTGCTCGCTGAGGTTGTCTCCCTTGGCGAGGGAGCAGGCGGGGTCCATCGACATGTCGATCTTGACGCGGGCGGGTGCGGCGCCGGTGAAGTGCACGGTGCCCTTGATGCTGCCGAAGGTGGTGGGGTCGATGAGGGTGTTGCCGCTGCTGGATAGAGGGGCGCGGAGGGTTTGTGCGCCGTTGGATTGGTCGATGGTCTCGGCGTGGTGGAGGGCGGCGTCGGGTTTGCAGCCGGTGAGGGTGAGCGCTGCGGCGAGGAGGAGGAGTGTGCGTTTCACGATGGGCATTGGATGCTCCTGATGAGCGAGGGGTGGGTTAAGAAGGCATCCCCCCCTGCGGCGATGAAACCGCGTCGAGGATGGGGACCCCAGATTATTCGCAGCACGGGCGAAGAGCAAATACAGGGGTCTCTCCACTTCGCTGCGCTCCGGTCGAGATGACAAATTTACGAAGGGTGAAGCAAAACTGGAGGATGAAGAACAAATACAGGGGTCTCTCCACTTCGCTGCGCTCCGGTCGAGATGACAAATTTACGGAGGATAAAGAAAAACTATAGCGCGGCGAGGATGGCTTCTCCGAAGGCTTTTGTGCCGGAGGCGCCGCCGACGTCGCGGGTGAGGGATTTGCCTTCGGCGTAGACCTTTTCGAGGGCGGACTGGATCATGTTGGCGGCGGCGGGTTCGTCGATGTGGTGGAGCATGAGGACGGCGGACTGGAGGAGCGCGGTGGGGTTGGCCTTGTCTTGTCCCGCGATGTCTGGGGCGGAGCCGTGGACGGCTTCGAAGATGGCGCACTCCTTGCCGAGGTTGGCTCCGGGGACCAGGCCGAGGCCGCCGACGAGGCCGGAGCAGAGATCGGAGAGGATGTCGCCGTAGAGGTTGGTGGTGAGGATGATGTCGTACTGCCAGGGGTTCAGGACGAGCTGCATGCAGGTGTTGTCGACGATGTGCTCGGCGTAGGTGACCTCGGGAAAGCCTTCGGCGACCTGCTTGCAGCATTGCAGGAAGAGGCCGTCGGAGAGCTTCATGATGTTGGCCTTGTGGATGGCGTGGATTTTTTTGCGGCCATGCTTGCGGGCGTACTCAAAGGCGGATTGCGCGATGCGCGTGGAGCCCTTGCGGGTGATGATCTTGAGGGACTGCGCGATGTCGGGGTTGATCATGACCTCGAGGCCGGCGTAGAGGTCTTCAGTGTTCTCGCGGAAGATGATGAGGTCGATGTTGGGGTAGTTGGTCTTGAGGCCGGGAAGGGTTTTGACGGGGCGGAAGTTGGCGTAGAGATCGAACTTTTTGCGCAGCGTGACATTGATGGAGGAGAAGCCGCCGCCGATGGGGGTGGTGACCGGGCCTTTGAGGGCGACGCGGGTCTGCTCGATGGAGTTGTAGAGGGCCTTGGGGATGTATTCGCCGGTCTTGGCGAAGGCTTCGGCGCCGGCGTTGTGGATGTGCCAGTCGAAGCTGCAGCCGGTTTGTTTGCCGGCGGTTTCGAGGATGCTGACGACGGCGGCTGTGACTTCAGGGCCGATGCCGTCGCCGGGGATGAGGGTGATCTTGTGGGTTCGTGTGGACATGCTGGCGATGAGTTCCTTGGCTCGAGAGGAGAGAGCGGGTTCTTGTAGAGGGATGAGGTTCGAGGGTTGAGGTGTGAGGGCTTCTTACAGCTCAGAGTTGAGAGTTGCTAGCGGGGCCTTTTGGCTTTGATGTCTTTGCCGCCGAGGAGGTCTTCGAGTTCCTGTTTGAACTCGCGGACGTCCTTGAAGTCGCGGTAGACGCTGGCGAAGCGGATGTAGGCTACGGTGTCGATGTCTTTGAGGCGGTTCATGATGAGCTCGCCGACGGAGGCGGTGGAGCGCTCGCGTTCGGGGGAGTCGACGACGAAGGCCTCGACGGAGTCGACGATGTCCTGCATCTGGGTGACGGAGACCTTGCGCTTCTGGCAGGAGTGGAGGAGGCCGGAGAGGACCTTCTGGCGGTCGAATTTTTCGCGGCGGCCGTCCTTCTTGACCACCATGTAGGGGATCTCGTCGAGGCGTTCGTAGGTGGTGAAGCGGCGGTTGCAGCGTTCACATTCACGGCGGCGGCGGATGGAATCAGCGTCCTTGCTCTCGCGGGAGTCGATGACTTTGTCCTGGGTAAAGGCGCAATACGGACATTTCATGGTCAAGCGGATTTTATCAGTGATTGGAACGATCTTTTTGTGGCGGGGCGCAACAATAGGGCACTGGACGGCGTCTACACTTACTAAAGGCCATAGAACATACTTGTTTTTTCGGCCAAGGAGCCAGATGCTGTCACGATCGTTTCGCTTTCCCTCAGGTTTTGCCCTCCTCGCTTTGTGCGGCATGTTGCCGGTATTCGGACAGACGCCGACTGCCGCACCCGCGCAACAGGCTCCTGCGCCTGCTTCGGATGTACAGCAGATAGCCGGGCAGCCCGGATATCACATCACCGTGACCAAGCAGGTGGTGGTGCTGGACGTGGTGGTGACGGACAAGCATGGCGTTTTGCAGCATCGTCTGGACCTGACGAAGGACGATTTCAAGATTTATGAGAACAATGTTCCGCAGACGATTCTGAGCTTCGATCCTCCGGCCAAACACGCGATGCCGCAGACCGATGTGGCCGTGGTGAATTCGGCCGCGGACCTGAAGAAGATCGGGGACGCACCGGTGACGATCATGGTGCTGGATGAGCTGAACTCGCAGTTTCAGGACATGAGTTTTTCGCGGCAGATGATGATCAAGTACTTGCAGGCACAGCCGGCGGTGTTGAAGGAGCCGACCATTCTGATGATCGCGATGAACACGAAGTTCATCCAGGTACACGATTACACGCAGAACCGGGACGAGCTGATCGATGTGGTGAAGAAGCATATGCCGGAGTATCCGTGGCGGATGGCGAACAGCGGCGGGAGCGGTCCGGGTGCGGTGGAACGGATGGCGCAGGTGATGGCCGCGCTGCAACAACTGGCGCAGTCGTCGAGTGGAACGCCGGGACGTAAGAATGTGATCTGGGTAGGCAATGGATTTCCGTCGGCGGACCTGGTGGGGCTGGACGAGACGGAGTCGCAGTTGATCGAGGCCGCGATGCGGCGGGTCACCGCAAAACTGCTGGCGTCGCGCATTACGATGTACACCATCAACCCGATGGCGGGCAGCAGCGCGACGGTGGATATCGAGACGCCGGACGACCTGGACACTGCGGACGCAGCTGCTGCGGGATTCGATCCTTTTGGCGCGGGGACGGTGAACTTCACGGACTTGGCGCCGGCTACCGGGGGCTTCGCGTTCCGGGGACGTAACGATCTGAACAACGTGATCGCCGAGGGGATTGCGCAGGGCGACGAGTATTACACGCTCTCGTATTCGCCGACGGACAAGAGTGAAGACCCGACGAAGTATAGGGACGTCATCATTACGATGAAGGACACGAATCTTCGCGCGACGACGCGGAAGGGGTACTTCCCGGACACCGGATCGGACACGAATGAATTGGCCGACAAGACGGCGACGGACAAACAGAAGGCACGCGATCTGTCGCTGGACCTGTCGCAGGCGCTGACCTCGGACATTACGTATAACGGCCTGAGCGTGACGGCGGAGAAGGCCAAGAACGGCGACTATACGATCCATGTGATGGAACAGGGGCTAACCTGGACTGAACCGGGGGCGGACGGTTCCGAACACTCCGAGTGCACGGTAGCGGGGGGATGGTACGACGCCAAGAACAAGTTGCAGGCCAAGCCCGTGTTACGGGAGGAGACTTTTCCTCGCGGCGCAACCAGCACCGGCGCGACATTTACGCTGACGCTGCCGAGCCTTCCCTACTATGTGAAGCGAATCCGGTTCGTGGTCCGCGACGCTTTGAGCGGAAAGATGGGTACCGTGGATATCCTACAGAAGTAAGCCGACAGCGCAGGCTGGAGTTATGAGAGTGGCGCTTCTTCGGGATTTGAAGGAGCGCTGCTTTCGTTAACGGCGTCGCGTAGAGAGGTTCCCTGGATGCGGGCGGCAATGAGGCCGGCGGGGATGATGTCCAAGGTTGCGATGAAGAACATGACCGTGGCGCAGGCGGTAGCCGTCTCCAGCGGGACATTGAAGAAGCCATGCAGCGCGGCGGCGTTGATGGCGATCTGGGTAAACCAGCCGAGCACGGGAAGCTGGAGCAGCGAGCCGCCCAGGCTGGTGGCGAGCACCAGCATGGTCGCGGTGAAGCTGAGATGCGCGAGCATGGGCTCCGAGGTGAAGGCGCGCGCGGAGGCGAGGTAAGCGAGGGCGATGCCAGCCCACATCAGGAGCGAGGTGGCGAGTGCGGCGAGGAACTCCTTGAGGCTGGAGATGGTCTTGAGGCCTTCGCGGAAGTCGAGAACGCGGGCGGATATTTTGGTGGCGAGATTGGCGGAGAGCGGGGAAAGCAGAGCGTGGATGAGACGAGCCACTGCTGCACCCGCGAGGCGCAAGACCACGGCGAAGAGGGCTATGCCCAGCGTGGCCGCGAGCGAGAGTGCGCCGGTGTGAACGTAGGCTTCATGGTGGGGGAGATTGCGGGGCGCGAAGGCCAGGGTCACCGAGAAGATGATGGCCGCGGCGCCAAGGTCGAAGGCGCGTTCGACCGAGTAGATGGCGAGTTGCGAGGCTACGGGCAAGCGCAGGCGGCGCGCGATGAGATAGGGCCGGGCGAGATCGGCGATCCTGCCGATAAGCGCGACGGCGGTGAAACCGATGAGCTGCGAAGCGAGGAGTTGGGAAGAGGGAACGCGACGGATCGGTGCAAGAAGTATGGCCCAGCGGACGGCTCGCAACCAGAAGGAGAAGTAGATGCAGGCCACTCCGGCCAGGACATAGACGAGCGAGACGGAGCGAAGCTGATGGCCGAGGGTGCGCCAATCGAAGGCCACGTGAGCATGGAGCCACCAGGCGAGGACGGCGAGGACAAGAACGAGGCCGATCCAGAGCAGAGGGCGTCGCGAAGAGCGCGGCGGTGTGGGTTTAGCGGGTGTAGAGATTGTCATCGCGAGGCGATGGTGGTGTCGGCAAGAGCGGTCTTGCGGCGGTTGAACTCGCGGATGACGCGGGCAACGTAGGCGCGGGTTTCGCGGTAGGGCGGGATGCCGTGATAGCGGTCGACCGCTGCGGGGCCGGCGTTGTAGGCGGCGAGCGCGTTGGCCAGATTGTCCTTGTAGCGCTTGAGCATGGCGTCGAGGTAGGCGGTGCCACCAGCGATGTTCTGACCGGGGCTGGTGATGTCGTCGACGCCGAGGTCGCGGGCGGTGCCGGGCATGAGCTGCATGAGGCCACGGGCACCGGCGCGGGATACGGCATCGACACGGAAGTTGCTCTCGGCCTTGACGACGCTGGCGAGCAACTCGACGTCGATGTTGTGCTCGGCGCCGGCGTGGGTGAGCATCTCGCGCATCTCGGCGGCGGTTGGGATGGCTGAGGCTGTGGGCTTGGCTTCGAGCTGAAGTGTGGCAGGCTGGGGCGGATCGGGCAGCGCCTCGATGGCGGAGATTTGAGTCGCGGGAAGCTCCTGATAGTGGGTGTCACCGGCGTCTGTGTAGAGGCGCATGCGCAGCCCGACGATCTCATGGTGCACGCAATCGACAGAGAAGCCGTTGGTGAGGGTGACGCGCTCCAGCGCATGCGCGGACGGGCCAAGAGCGGCGACGGCGAGGCCTGCGATCAGGGGGCGGAAACGGCTTGGAGACGGGCGGAGCACTGAGTATCAGACTACCATTTCGGGTGTTTTGGTAGCGGCTGACTGGGCGATTGCGGCTTCGATGACGATGGCTACGCCATCTTCGTCGTTGGAGGGGCCGATGGGCCAGCCGCGGCGGCGGGCGAAGTCCTTGAGGTCTTCGGGAGCGTTGGACATCAGGATGGCCTGACCGGCGAGTTCGAGCATGGGCACGTCGTTCCAGTTGTCGCCGATGGCGAGGACCTGGGACATGGAGATTCCGCGGAGTTCGGCCAGGTGGAGCAGGGCGGAGGCCTTGGAGCAGCCGGCGGGGAGGATGTCGAGGATGCAAAGGTCGCGCTCGGGGTACTCGGTGCGATGGAGGGTGACTTCGGCGTCTGGCGTGGGGGTTTCAACGCCGACGTGCGAGACCAGCGGATGCTGGAGCAGGAGGGCTTCGGCTTGGCGCATACGGGCGATGGGGCCGCAGAGCATCATCTGGATAGGTGGATTGCCGAGAAGTGCGTCTTCGATAGGGCGGACCTGGGCGATATAGGGTTCATTGGCGATTGTCCAGCGACCGATGCTGTTATGGAGCTGGTCAATGTCTTCGACGACCATTGCACCGCGGGTGTCTTCTCCATCGGGCTGGACGGTGTCGAAGGTGATGACGAGGGTGCTGCGGAAGGCGGTGACGTGCTCGCAAAGCCAGTGCGCGGTGGAAAGCGGCATGTGGGTTCGGTGCAGGAGGTCTGCGCCGATGGTGCGGATGACGGTGCCGTTGGAACTGACCAGAGCATTGGCGTGGTGCAGCTTGAGGTCGCGCAGGATGTGCATGGCGTAGCAGTGGCGGCGTCCGGTGGCGACGACGATCTCGATGCCGGCGGCTTCGGCGGCGTGGAGGGCTGCGGCGTTGCGGGGGCTGACTCGGCCGTTGGAGTTGAGCAGGGTCCCGTCCATGTCGACAGCGATCAGCTTGAGGGGTGGGTGAAGCAAACTCATCCTTTTTACGTTACTCCAGAGGCGTGGACGCGAGGTCGTTGGCTGTAGTTTCGAGGACGCTGACCTGGCGCTCCAGGCGGCGCAGCTGTTGGGTTGGATTTTGCAACGAGAGTGCGGGGAAGGGTGTCGGAACGGGTTGGCGATGTAGCACTTTGGCGGAGACCGTGTCGAGGCGGAGGGAGAAGCTGGTGATGAGAGCGGCGATGGAGTCTGGGGAGTCGCCGATAGCGGCTAGGGTGGTGATGGTCTGGGTGAGGCGGCGGAGGTAGGTGGTGAAGGTGAGGGCGGCGCGGTTGAGGTGTCCGGTGCTGATGCGGGCGGGGTTGAGGGGGAGGGCGTGTTCGAGGAGGGCGTGGTCGAGGGTCTCTTCGGCGTCGTTGATAGCGAGGCCGCAAAGACGGCGGGCGGGCGCGAGGAGGGAGCGCTCGGCGTGGAGGCGTTGCGCGGGTAGGGCGTTGGCGGTGGCTTCCCAGTAGGCGAGCATGGCGCGGAGGTAGGCGGCGTCGGCTGCGGCGCCGCGGGCGAGCAGGCCGGGGAGTTGGAGGCTCTCGCGCTCGGGCCAGAGGAGGACCATGGCGAGGACGGCGACCAGCGCGCCGAGGCCGGTCATGCCCATACGGACGGCGGCGAAGTGCCAGTCGCGGAGGTGAGGGAGAGTCATCAGGACGATGGTTGGGGTGAGGAAGAAGCAGTACCAGGCGTAGTCGACGGTGTAGAGGGCGACGGCGAAGGTTGCGCCGATGCTGACGACGGCGAGGATGCCGGCTTCGGTGTGGATGGAGGCGGCCAGGAGCGCGGCGAGGACGGCCCCGGCGACGGTTCCGGCGACGCGCTCGCCGGAGCGGCGGACGGTCTCGCCGGTGTAGGGCTGGAGGACGATGATGGAGGTCATGGCGAGCCAGTAGCCGTGGGTGATGCGGATGAAGTGGATGAGGAGGACGTCAATGGCGACGACGGCAGAGAGCCGCAGGGCGTGGCGGAACATGACGGAGTTGAGGGTGAGGTTGGCGCGGAGGAGGTCAAGCCAGAGCATGGGCGAGGAGGGTTGCTTGGCGGCGGCGAGGTTGGAAGCGGGTTCCGGGAAGGCGGCGGCCTCGCGGCGGCGGGGTTCGACGCCGGACCAGATGGCGAGGATGGCCTCGTAGGATACTTCCAGGTTGAGGAGGGTATCGCGGAGGGCCGCGGTGAGGTGGCCTCCAATGTCGAGGGCGGGGTCTTTGGCGATGGTGGATTCGAGGTGGGCGAGGGCGCGGCGGAGTTCGACGGAGCGTGAGCCGTAGGGCGCGAAGGCGGATTCGCCGTGGGCGGGACGCTGGCGGAGGGCAGGCTCGATGGGGTCGAGGGAGGCGCTGAGCCAGGCGGCGATCTGGGCGAGGTGTTTGGGGACGATGAAGAGGTTTCCGCGTACGACGTCGCCGGCTTCGAGGGGGGAATTTGCGGTGGGCGCGGCGTTGTGGCCGAGCTCGGCGAGACGGAGGATGCGGGCGAGTAGGAGGTCGGCGCTTTCGGTGAGGACGGCGAGGTTGCGGGCGCGGATGGTGCGGGCGGTCATGCGGGCGGGGGTTGCGGCGAGGGTCTGGTGGGCGGCTTCGATCTGGGTGCGGAAGCGGGCGAGCAGCTCGTTGAAGCGGCGGTTGCCTTCATGGGTGTGAGCGGTGGGAAGCAGGTGGACGAGTTCGGCGAGGACGGCGAAGACGTCGGCGAGGGCGTTGCGGGCGGGGCGGAAGGGGTCGGCTGGCCAGAGGATGAGGGTGAGCGTGGCGGCCCAGATGCCGCCGAGGATGAAGTCGGTGGTGCTGTGGAGGCAGTAGGCGAGGGTGTGCAGCGGGCTTCCGTAGGCGACGATGTAGCTGACCAGGATGATGACGCTGGAGGAGGCGAGTGGCTGGGAAAGGACCCGGGCGAGCGTGGCGGTGAAGCAAAAGAAGATGGTTACGGCCAGCGCGGTGGGCAGGTTGACTCCGGCGAGGACGCCTAAGGCGACGGCCAGCGAGCCTCCGGCGAGGACAGTGAGGGCGTTGGCGAGGCGGGAGCGGTAAGGGCCTCCGTTATCGACCAAGACGACCTGGAGACCGCCGAGGGCCGCCCATCCCATGGGGTGATCGAGGAGCAGGCAGACGAGCATGGCGACGCCGACGGCGAGGCCCGCGCGAAGGCCTCGACGCCACTGCATGTTGGCCAGCGCGGTGCGTAAGCTGCCGAACCCTGTGATTTGCAGAATGCGCATCAGGTTCGAGTTTAGATGGGGGCGGTGTTGGTTTCGCTTAGAAAACTGCTATTTGAAGCAGGTTTGGCCCTTTTCGCCGTGGGCGCCAGCCTTTTTGGCGTCCGGCTCGGTCATGTAAGCGCCTACTTTTGTCTTGCCGTAGTAGCGGTCGCCGGGGCAGTGGTAGACATTGCTGGTGGTGTTGACCCAAACCTTGTCTGGGCCTCCGCCGGGGGCTTGTTTGTCCGCCGGTTTGGGCATCTGTTTGGGGGCGGGTGGGGTAGGGTTTTGGGCGAGGAGTCCTGTGGACAGGACAAGGACGGCGAGCGAGGTGCGGAGTTTCATGGTCGTGGTTCTCCGAGTGTGATGTTCAGGCGCGTGCTGAGGACCGAGATGCCCTGACGGGTGAATGGTAGCAGGAAGACAGTTGTTAGTTCTAAGTTGTAAGTAAGAGCAAGTGCGCTCGCTGCGGATGCTACCCCCTCC
>Ga0302305_1002579_pt1 | contig 10126 bp, 9 predicted proteins | sample III_Palsa_E2_3_FD_198764 | JGI IMG/M metagenome (GOLD analysis project Ga0302305, IMG submission 198764) | Peat permafrost microbial communities from Stordalen Mire near Abisko, Sweden - III_Palsa_E2_3 | ecosystem: Environmental > Terrestrial > Soil > Palsa > Peat permafrost | place: Sweden... | reverse complement strand
CTCTTTCTTGATCACTACGCCGGCCCCATCGCAAGTGGCGCAGCTACTCTGCACTTGCCCGCTCCCGCCGCACCCCGGGCACTGGATGTTGAACTTCATCCGGCCGCCCATCTGCGTCACCTGGCCAGTGCCATGGCATTCCTGGCACTCGACAGCTCCGCCAGTCGTGCTCTTTCCCTTGCAGGTTGGGCAGATCTCCTGGCGCTGAATCTCAAGCCTCGTCACGCCGCCGCGGATCGCTGTCCAAAAATCGATGGCAACCTGATATTCCAAGTCCGTCCCCGGCTGCGGGCCACGCGGCGCATTGCGCTGGCCACCAGAAAACATCCCCGAGAAAACATCCTTGAACGACCCACCGAACCCGCCACCCTGCTCGGCGCGAGGATTGCCGCCGCGAGCTCCTGCTGTGAAGTCGGAGAAGTCGAACCCACCAAAGTCAAACGGAACTTCCTGCGCTCCGCCGCGGCTGCCACGAGTGGACCCCGCCGTATAGCCGCCATACCCGCCGCGAGCTGCAGCATCCGCCGCAGCCGGGTCGATCGAGTCCGAGTAGAAGCCAAACTGGTCGAAGACCTTGCGCTTCTTCTCATCCGACAGCACATCGTTCGCCTCGGAGATCTCCTTGAACTTCTCTTCCGATTTCTTGTCCCCGGGGTTCACATCCGGGTGATACTTGCGCGCGAGCTTGCGAAACGCCTTGCGGATGTCATCCTGCGAGGCCGTCTTCTTGACGCCCAGCGTGCCGTAATAGTCTTTCGTCTGCGTTGCCATCGTTCGAATTTACTCCTGCGTCAGCCTATTCTCGCTCATTACTGCTAAACGCCGCTTGAGAGTTTATCGCCCTCCGGCGGTGCAGCCCCTTCAGGCCAGTCAGACTGACCCACCTGCTGTATCTCCTTCACAACCTCCCGAGCCACAACCCGCGCCGCAGCCCGCCGGCTTCTGCGCGGCCTGCCACCCGACTCCAGCTCATACCGGTAATGGTCGATGATCCGTTCCGGAGTCCACAGCGACCAGTGATTCGCATTCTGCTTATGCATGCGCCGTAGTTGGATCTCATCCATCCGCCGCATCATCCGTTGCAGATCGTTGTAGTGGTCGGCATACATCGAATCCGGCGACTCAATCAGCAGTTGCATGTCCACATAAACCGGCTGCGCCCACTCGTAAAACGTGTGCCACACATCGTAGAGCTCCAGGTGGCCCTTCTTCACCAGCAGCGCCAGATGCTCGTAAAAATCCAGAATCTCAAACACGGATACCGGCGGCGAATCCAACTCCCACGCCTGCAGCTTAGGCTCGGAACCAGTCGTATCCAGCCGAGCCTGAGCCAGCCGTCGACGCGATCCAACAAAGTTGTCGGATAGAAAGAAACTCAATTGCTTTTCGAGATTTTCTACCGAGCGATACTCACGCTCATGTCGCAACTGCAAACCGGCATAGGCGATGGCCCCAACGCTGGTCAATACCAGAATCGAAGTAGCCACCGCCTGAACCGCAACCCAGTCCATGCCCATCGTGAAGCTAGTTCCAGACCTGAGATGCCTCGATCGCCTCAATGGCGAAGGTCTGGTCGGGTTCCATCTGCTGCATCCTCTGCGCGAAATGTAGGGCTTCGGCCTGCGTGTCGAACATCATCCGGTTGTACAGCTGTCCGGCACGGAGCTGATCGCACTTCCATAGTGTTTCGGTCATGGCCTTGCCTCCTGGTAGATGGTTGAGTAGCAGGTGAGTTAGCGATGCTGCTGAGAGCCAGACGCCCTCAGCGACGGAATCCTCGTTGACTCTCTGTTGCGCCGAACGTGCTTTTCTCCCCTTCATCTGTCTAAACACCTGTCTGCGCTATTTGACTCTCTTTTCGCGCAATCTGTTCCACCCAATGTTGATAAAACGAGAGGGGTGTTCCAATTGGAACGCCCCTCTTAATGCACATACGTTTGAATTGCCAAACCGGTTCTCAACTGTTACTTCTTATCGACGTCAACATACTCCGCATCGATTACACCTTCATCGTGCTTTGCATGCTCTTCCGGCTGATCTGCCGTTCCGGCTGCAGCTGCCGCGCCATCGGTCGGTGCGGATCCAGCCTTGTACATCGCCTCGGCAAGTTTGTGGCTCGCCGCCGTCAGTTTTTCCTTGGAAGCGTTCAACTCGGCTGCGTTCGGCGTACCGCCAAGAACAGTCTTGGCCTCAGCCAGCGCTGCTTCGACGTCCGTCTTGTCGCTCGCCGCAACCTTGTCGCCGCTCTCCTTCAACATCTTCTCGATGTTGTAGACCAGCGAATCCAGACCATTGCGAGCCTCTACTGCATCGCGCTGCTCCTTATCCTCTGCGGCATGAGCCTCGGCGTCCTTCGCCATCCGCTCAACTTCGTCCTTGCTCAAACCTGACGAACTCGTGATCGTGATCTTCTGATCCTTGCCCGTCGCATTGTCCTTCGCCGTCACGTTCAGAATGCCGTTCGCGTCGATATCGAACGTCACTTCAATCTGTGGAACACCGCGCTGCGCGGAAGGAATCCCCGACAGCTTGAACTTGCCCAGCGTACGATTCTGCGCTGCCATCGGACGCTCACCCTGAAGAACGTGTACCTCAACCTCGGTCTGATTATCGGCCGCAGTAGAGAAGGTTTCAGTCTTCTTCGTCGGAATCGTCGTATTGCGAGCGATCATCGCTGTAGCAACGCCGCCCATCGTCTCGATCGAGAGCGTAAGCGGAGTCACGTCGAGCAGGAGAAGATCCTTCACTTCCCCGGCCAGAACGCCAGCCTGTACAGCCGCACCAATCGCTACAACTTCGTCCGGGTTGACGCCCTTGTTGGGCTCCTTGCCGAACAATTCCTTCACCATCTGCTGGATCTTCGGCATGCGAGTCTGACCACCGACGAGAACCACCTCGTCGATCTTCGAAGCATCGATGCCGGCATCCTTCAACGCCTGCTTGCAAGGTCCAATAGACTTCTGCAGCAAGTCATCGACCAGCGACTCCAACTTCGCACGCGTAAGGTTGCGAACGAGGTGCTTCGGTCCGCTCGCATCCGCAGTGATGAACGGAAGGTTGATCTCCGACGACTGTGCCGTCGAAAGCTCAATCTTCGCCTTCTCGGCCGCGTCCTTCAGGCGCTGGAGCGCCATCTCATTGCCCTTGGCGGTCAGATCGAGTCCGCTCTCAGCCTTGAACTCGCTGATCAGCCACTCAACGATGCGCTGGTCAAGATTGTCTCCGCCCAGGTGCGTGTCGCCGTTGGTCGACTTCACTTCGATGACGCCGTCGCCAACTTCCAGAATCGAGACGTCGAACGTACCGCCGCCAAAGTCATAAACCGCAATCGTCTCGTCCTTCTTCTTATCGAGACCGTAAGCCAATGCAGCAGCCGTCGGCTCGTTCACAATGCGCTTCACATCCAGTCCAGCGATGCGGCCGGCATCCTTGGTGGCCTGGCGCTGCGCGTCGTTGAAGTATGCGGGCACAGTGATGACGGCTTCGGTGACGGAAGTTCCGAGATAGTCCTCAGCTGCCTTCTTCAGCTTCTGCAGAATCATCGCGGAGATCTCGGGCGGCGTAAACTCTTTGCCCTGCGCGACGATGACGATATTGTCGCCCTTGGCCTGAACCTTGTACGGCACCATCTTCATCTCGTCGCCGACTTCGTTCATGCGGCGACCCATAAAGCGCTTGACGGAGAAAATCGTATTCTCAGGATTTGTGATGGCCTGACGCTTCGCGACCTGGCCGACCAACCGCTCGCCCGACTTCGTAAATGCGACGATCGACGGTGTCGTACGTCCGCCCTCTTCGTTCGCGATGACCTTGGCCTCGCCGCCTTCCATCACGGCGACGCAGCTATTCGTGGTTCCCAGGTCGATTCCGATAATTTTTGCCATTGCTATTGCTCCTTGGTATCGGGCATTCGGCCCGGAAGATCTTGTTCAACACTTCTAGTTATACGATGTGAGTGAGTTGTTGTCAACTTTGTTTAGCGAAAAACTCTCATTAGGAGCGCACTCCATCTATCTACTCTCCGTGTGATGCGTCTTCCCAACCAGACGCGCCACAACGACGTGATAATTTGAGGTGCGAAGTGCGCCTCGTACCATCAGGGAGGCGTCGTCCCCGTCGGATTAGGCGTTGAAGGCGAACCAGACGAGCCGGAATTGCCATTCGGATTCCCACTTGCACCGCCCGTTCCCGGGGTATTGCTGTTGCCGAACCCAAGCGAACTCGGATTCCCGAACCCATTGCTCGTTCCGGTTCCGGAGCTCGAGCCGAAGCCGCTGCTGCTGCCTGACCCGGAGCTGATTCCACCCAGCAGCGTGGACTTCGCGTACAACTGCTCAATCCGCGGGTCGTACAGAAACTCCCACGTCTCGTAGGTCGTCTGCTCGTTCACGACGAGCATGGCCTCGCCGCTCTTGGCGCTGCCAATCCCCATAATCGGCCCACCGCCCGACCCGCCAAAGGTGGTCGCATCCTGGCTGGCAACGCCGTTCGTGCCACCACTCGTGCTACCGGTACCGCTCGTTGTGCCACTCTGCCCGCCCGCTGCCCCTGGTGCTCCGGGCGTCGAACTGCTGCCAAACGCGGAGGAACCAGTGGTACTCCCGCCCCCGAATGCCGAGCCACCCGTCGCACTCGTCCCCGAGTTGCCAAACGCCGAGCTACTCGTCGAACTACCCATCGAGCTGGTCATTCCGGCGGCCGACCCAAGTCCAGTCGGCAGACCCGGCAGATCGTCGCCGAAGAACCCCTTCACCGTCGTCTGGTTCTCGCCAACGTGGATAATCCGCCAGTCGTCCTTACCCGTCAGCGGATCGACGTAACGCTGACGCAGGAAGCGCTGGTTATTCGTCTTCTCCAACTGCTCGATCGAGGTCGGATAGCGTTTGAATTTGATATAGAAAATGCGTACGGCCCGGACATACTGCTGGGCGCGACGCTCGGATTCCAGCTCCCGATCACGCTGAATCTGCTTCGCGATCCGCGGTGCCGCGACGCTCAGTGCCAAAAGCACCAGAAAAACCATCACCAGCGCAAAAAGCAGCATAAACCCCTCATCGCCGGGTCGCTCCTCGCGCTCCTGCACAGGGTGGTTCAAACGGATTGTTGCCAGGGCAAGCATCTACGGACCAATCAGCGGAAGCGTCTGCCTGTTGCTGTTCGGAAGATCCTCAACCATGATCGACCGCGCATCCACCGAAATAATCTTATAGCGGCGCTGCACCACGTCTCCCGCCGATGCGATGAAGACGTCGTCGCCATTCAGCAGGAACGCGCGCCTCGTACCATTGGCCGCAGTCGCCGTGCCGAAGAACTTCAGGTTGATCGGCGGCAGAGGTGGTCTTTGAGCGACCACAACCTGCGGCGGCTCCTGTTTCTTCGGATCGGGCCTGGCGGGCGCTATTGGCTTAACCTCCGCCACCAGTTCCGGACTCCCCGGCGCAAAGATATTCCGCCCGCTCCCGCTGTACGCAAGCGACTCTGCGACCAGCATCGGCTCCATATGTAGCGTCGGATCAAGCTGCGCGCTTGTAGCCCCCACCTTTACCTGCGCCGATCCGGCACCCGACTTGACCGTCGGCGTTGAGACAATCACGGGCGCAACCGGCGCCGGTGCTGGCGTGCTGCCACCAAAATTGTCATACAACTGATACCCCACCAAACCCGCCGCACATACCCCCAGCACGCCGGCGATCAGCTTCTTCCGCTTGTCGTCCGCTCCGGTCTTCATCGCGAACCTCCCTGCGCAGCTGCCTTCGATCGATCCTCAACCATCTTGTCAATATTGGACCCGGTCGAGTCCGTGGCGTTAGCGGCCTCGTCAGCCGGAACGTACCCGCGCAGAAAAGTAGCAATCCGGATCCGCAGGCTCACCTGACCGGTCTGCTGGCCCGTCAGGGTAATCCCGTTGATCAGGAAAAAGACCTTATCCCGCTCCAGACCGTTGATGAACTGCACCAGCGACCGATAGTCGCCCGTCAGGCTGGCGTCCATCAAAACTTCGGTCAGCTGATCCTTGCCCGTATTCGGCACCGTCGTCCCGCCCGGACCTTCGGTAGCCTTCTTGCCGTTGTTGCTGGTCGGTGCCGGCTGGGTATAGTTCACGCGGCTCAAGCGCACATTGGACTTAGTCTTCAACGCGCCCAGTTCGCCGAGAATCTCCGAGTAGCTCACCGGCAGTCGCTGCACGTAAAACTCGTCCGACTGTGCTGTCGCGGCGGCCAGCTTCACGTCGAGCCCTTCCAGCGGCTTGGCGGCAATCTCCGCCGACTTCAACTGAATCTGCTGTTGCGCCAATGCCTCCGCGTTCTGACTCGTCGCCAGCCTCCATGCGATCCCCATCTGGATCAGCAGGTACAGGCTCACCAGCGCCAGAACCGCCACTCCAGCCCAATGGAGGTTCACAGCATTCAGCCAGCCGCGGGTGCGCTCACGCACGCTCGAATTTGTCTTGCTCACGCCCAGGGTCATTTCGCCCCTCCCGGCGTCTTCGCCGCAGTCACAGGGCTACCCGGAATCGTAGGCTTGTGGGCAGTGTTCGGCTTGCTCTTCCCTTTTACCTCTTCCTTCTTCCCTGCACTTTCCTTCTTCCCCGCATCTGCCGGCAGCGGGTTGTAGCCACTGAAAATCTCGAATTCAACCCCGTTGCCGAACGCCTGATCAGGACCTGCACTCACGTTCCGGACTCCCGCGCCACCGCGCCCAAACGCATTGGCCTTCTCGGCCGTCAGCGCGGTCTCGCCGCCCAACCTCGGCGTCACGAATCGCTGCGATTTCTCCAGATTCCGAACCAGTTGGATCGCCTTATCCCGATCGCCCGTAACGCGCAGCCGGATCGAAACGTCACCTTCCTTCGAGACCACCGGATCGATGCTCGTCACCTGAACCCCCGGCGGCAGCACCTTTTCGAGATCCATCATGACTGCCGTCCAGCTAAAGCTCTTGCGCGTAAACAACGCATTCAGAAACTGCGACCGCTCCAGCACGCTCTGATTATCCGGCTGCTTCATGCGCGTCTCATTGCGAACCCGCTCCTGGTCGAAAGCCGCCGTTTTGGCCTTCAACGAATCCATCTGGGCAGTGGCAACCTTGGCCCGGGCATTCAGCCTGGTCAGCCCAAACCCCAGCCCAATGGCGAGCAACGCCAGCAAAACCATGGCGATACGAAGCCGCGCGAAGAGCGGGCGAAGCTCCACGAACGGGCGGGTGGCGAGATTGACGGATATCCGCATTAGCTTCGCAGCGCTCCTCGTACCCCGGCCATCCAGCCGTGCGGCACGCGGGCGGAATCAACGCCAGCCCCCAACATAGCCGGGTCAATCATCTCGCGAACGCGAATCTCATCCGAGCTAAATCCTGCATCGCGCAGCAGCTTCCGCAGAGACTCGGCGCCCATCGTTCCAGCGGCAAGCATCACTCCCGGCGGCATCGCGAGCGTGTCCTCGAAATACGCCGCTGCCACGCTCACAGCCTGCGTCACCTCGTGCTCCACGGCAGTCAGTTGTTGCGCTTCCATCTCGACTTCCAGCTTCACGGCAGGGTCGGACATCACCTCCGCGGCAATCGCATCGGCCAGCCGTTGGGCTTCCACATGGTGGTCATCCACCACGCCATACCCATTCAGCGGCTTCTGCGCCGCCCATTCCCCAGCCGAGTGCTCTGCATTCACCAGAGGCAGCGATTGCTCGGCCAGCGCCGCAGCCATCAGGTGCTCGTGCAATCCCTCAGCCTGCAGATCGACCGTGCGATGCAGTAGTAGCACTCCACCCTGAACGATCGCCGTCGTCACGGAACTATCGCCTGCATTGACGAGAAGCGTCGCAGCGTCCGCCTCGGCCATACCCGCGCAGGCGGCCAGCGTGCTGGGCAAAACTGCACCAGGCTCAAACCCGGCATCCCGAACCAACCCCTCGTACTCGGCCAAGACATCGCGCGGAATCGCCACCGCCAGCACATGCACGCTGCCCCTGGTCGCGGACATCACCTGATAGCTCACCACCGCATCGTCCGCATCGAACGGAACCAGCTTCTTCAACCGGAACCGGACTACCGCCAACGCTTCGGCAGATTTCGTCGGAAGCTGGTCAAAGTCCAGCAGCAGCACGCGAACCGCGGCATCGGGGACAACCAGCGTCGTCTGCCGCTCCTTCAGCGCAACTGCCTCCAAAGCCTTCTTGACGGTCGCCACCGCAATCGCGCGATTCGCCACATTGCCAGCCTTCAGCTGCGGCACGATCACCCCGTCGGCCAGCGTCCCGTAGGAGACGGCGGAGACGACCGCCTGCGCATCCTCAGCGCGAGCGGCGACGATGCCCTCGGGCCGAATCTCAACCGCAAGGCGGGGGCGAATTCCTAATGTGGTGGGAAGCAAAGCCATCTGTCTCTCTAGACTACCCTTCGTGCGTCGTTGCGTCGCTTCCAATCACGCCATGCGGCGAAAGTCCAAAAAATAAATACGGCCGACCAGAGGAAAAGCTGGGCCAGAATCCAGTTCGTCACTGGCCGCCCCGCCTCGTGGAGGCGCTGGATACGCAGCGAATCCTGGACTAAGAACACTATCGACACCAGAATCCAAAGCAATGAGCGGACCGCCATCGAGACACCGCTTCGCGGGGTAGACTGCGTCATTCCTATCGTCCAGCCTCGATAAACGTGACCTTATTAATCTCTTTCAGCGTCGTAACGCCCTGCCGCACGCGATCCAGCGCCGAATCCCGCAGGAATGCCATGCCCTTTTCCTTGGCTTTCTTGCGAATTTCGCTGCCCGGCCTCTTCGCCAGCAGCATCTCGCGAATCTCGTCGTCCAGCTCCAGCAGCTCATGGATCGCCGACCGCCCGCGGAACCCGGTCCCGCCGCACTCCATGCACCCCGGACCTTCCTTGAACTTGAAGTCGCGCCACTCGGCCGGCTCAAGCCCGCTGGCAATCAGTTCTTCGTCGGAATAGGTCACATCCTGTACGCAGAATTCGCACACCGTCCTCACCAGCCGCTGCGCCAGAATGCAGTTCAGCGCCGAGACGAAGTTGTACGGCTCGACGCCCATATTCAGAAAGCGCCCCAGCACATCGACCACGTTATTCGCGTGGACCGTCGTAAACACCAGATGTCCCGTCAGCGCCGAGTTGATCGCGATCTGCGCCGTCTCGGCATCGCGGATCTCGCCGACCAGGATCTTGTCCGGATCGTGGCGCAAAATCGAGCGCAACCCGCGAGCGAACGTCAGCCCCTTCTTTTCGTTCACTGGAATCTGCGTAATCCCGCGAATCTGATATTCGACCGGGTCCTCGATCGTGATGATCTTGTCCTCTTCGGACTTGATCTCGTTCAGCGCAGCATACAGCGTCGTCGTCTTACCAGAGCCGGTTGGTCCCGTCACGAGCACCATCCCGTACGGCTCCTTGATATAGCGCCGGAAGCGAGTCAGATCCTTCTCCGCGAATCCCACCACATCCAGCGAGAGCTTCGTGAACTTCTCGCTCATCGACTCCTTATCCAGCACGCGGAGCACGGCATTTTCGCCATGCACGGTCGGCATAATCGAGACGCGAAAGTCGATCAGCCTCCCCTTGTACCGCACCCGGAAACGTCCGTCCTGCGGCACGCGGCGCTCGGCAATATCGAGCTCCGACATGACCTTGATGCGCGAAAGAATCGTCTGGTGATGCTCCCGTGCGATCGGCGCCATCGCCTGCTGCAGCACACCGTCGATGCGGTACTTCACCAGCAAGCAGTCATCAAACGTCTCAAGGTGAATATCCGACGCACGGCGCTCCAGCGCAGTAAAGATCGTCGTATCCACCAGCCGGATGATCGGCGAAATATCCTCATCCGCGGTCAGCTTCTGGATCGATAGATTCTCGTCCGCATTCTCTTCCGACGACAGCACATCGAACGCCAGTCCCTCGCTGGCTTCATCCAGCACGCGCTGCGACTGCTCAGTTTTCTTCAGCAAATCCGTAATCTGCGACAAAGTCGCAACCCGCGTGACCAGTCGAGTCCCCAGCAACCCAGAAATCTCATCCAGCACCATCAGCTTCGACGGGTCCGAAACCGCAATCGCCAGACGCCCTTCGCTCTGCTCCAGCGGCACGAAGTTGTAGCGGAACATCATGTCCACCGGCACGGACT
>Ga0302305_1002577_pt1 | contig 10131 bp, 4 predicted proteins | sample III_Palsa_E2_3_FD_198764 | JGI IMG/M metagenome (GOLD analysis project Ga0302305, IMG submission 198764) | Peat permafrost microbial communities from Stordalen Mire near Abisko, Sweden - III_Palsa_E2_3 | ecosystem: Environmental > Terrestrial > Soil > Palsa > Peat permafrost | place: Sweden... | reverse complement strand
CGGCGAACCGCTCGCGCAAAAGCGCTGTCTGGTCCTGCTCGAACGGCTTTGCGATGCGGGTCATGAAGTGTCGCTGGAAACTTCCGGCTCGATCGATGTGGCGCAGGTCGATCCGCGTGTGCGCAAGGTCATGGACCTGAAGGCGCCGGACTCCGGCGAAAGCGCGCGCAACCTGTGGTCGAACCTTGCGCACCTGCTGCCGCACGATCAGGTGAAGATCGTGATCGCCAGTCGCGCCGATTACGATTGGGCGCGTGGTGTAGTGGCGGAACACCAGTTGGCCGAGCGCTGCATGGTGCTGTTCTCGCCGGTGCACGGCGCGATCCAACCTCGCGAGCTGGCCGAATGGATCATCGCGGACAAATTGCCCGTGCGCTTCCAACTGCAGTTGCACAAACTGCTGTGGAACGACGCGCCAGGGCATTGAGCGTTGGCTAGCCGCATGCCGATTTCGATCGTTGCATGCCATTCAAATTTGCACGCGTCGGCCTGTGTCGCCGGTGGCGTTTCCGGCCGGTGATCCGGTCTTCGTTTGTTGGAATCAATCATGTCCAATGCAACTCCCCGCAAAGCCGTCGTCCTCGTTTCCGGAGGCATGGATTCGGCCGTCACCATCGCCATTGCCCGCGAACAGGGCTATCAGGTGCACGCGCTGAGTGTCGCCTATGGCCAGCGGCACAATTCCGAATTGGCCGCGTCCGCGAACGTATCGCGTCTGCTGGGTGCGGTCGAACACAAGGTGGTCAGCGTCGATCTGCGCAGCATCGGCGGCTCGGCGCTCACGGCCGACATCGACGTGCCGCTCGATGCCGAACAGAGCGACAGCGATCAGGCCAGCAGCATTCCGATCACCTATGTGCCGGCGCGCAACACCATCATGCTGTCGATCGCACTGGGCTGGGCCGAGGTGCTGGGTTCAAGCGACATCTGGTGCGGCGTCAATGCGGTCGACTATTCCGGTTACCCGGATTGCCGGCCGGCCTTTATCGAAGCCTTCGAACAGCTCGCCAATGTTGCCACCAAGGCCGGCGTGGAAGGCGCCAGTATCCGCATCCATGCACCGCTGATGCGCATGAGCAAGGCCGATATCGCGCGCGAAGGCCAGCGCCTGGGCATCGACTTCACCGCTACGGTCAGCTGCTATAACGCCGACGCCGAGGGCCTTGCCTGCGGCCATTGCGATGCCTGCAGGCTGCGCGCACAAGGCTTTCGCGAGGCGGGGCTGCCGGACCCCACGCGTTACGCGTGATCGTCTCTTTTGCTTGTGCATATCCGGCGTAACCCCGTAAAATTGCGGGCTCGCCGCACGACGGGTCGTTAGCTCAGCTGGTAGAGCACTGGACTTTTAATCCATTGGTCCCGGGTTCGAGTCCCGGACGACCCACCACTGCCGATTTTCCGCCGATGTGCTCCAACGTTCGGCGGTAGCGCAGTCCCTCCGTAGTCTGCAAGCGGGTCGTGGCGATTGTCTCTGCAACCAGCAGGTCGACAGTTTCCACAAGCGCAGTTGCCCCCAAGTTGGTTGGCTGAGCTCGCTCTATTACTGGTCGAGGGGGCATTCGGACCTTTCGGGTTTGAAGCAGGCCAATTAGACGCGTAAGAAGAAAGGTGCGCTCTGCAAGCTGGAGCCGGCCTAATCATGTCTCTGCCTGGCGCTGGGAATTCAATAGTTCAAGCGCACTCGGTCTTCTACTGGCCATAGCGGAGCAGGCGTTTCCATGCCGGTACTGGCATTGCTGCGGTGCACATTGCAAATCTCTGCACAAACAGTAATTCTCAATTTAGAACGATCTAAATGATATTTGGATCGAGTAGATAAGATTGTTCGAGGGCGCGTACTGCCGGGGAAGCGATTCTTTCATCAACGAATTCTGTGTGTATTGGTGAAACTAAGAAGGTAAGAGTAGATCGATCTCGGTTTGCTGAGCCTGCGGATATTCGAGGGGTGGGCGCGGGTGACGATAAGTGTGTTCCAGTCGCGGGTGGAGGGTGGTTCGAGGTGGGGTACTGCGGTGGTGCTGGTGATCCGGGTGCGGTAGCTCCGCGACTGGGGTTGCCTATTGCGGGATTACCTAAAGCAACATCCCGATTTCATCGTGCGAGTTTTACGTCTTACTGGATTTCAGGACGTGGTTGCCGCACGGCGGGGCTGACTAAAAAGCCGAATCGAATGGGCCGCTGTTCAATCGGATTCGAAGCGTCGCAATCTACATTTTTGTTGGAGACAAAATGAGCAATTACCAATTTCGCCTGGGCAACGGGTTGCGAGCCAGCATCCGGATTGCCTTATGGACGGCGGCCATAGCCAGTGGTCCGCTCCTCGCGCAAGGAATTACCGGTGGCGTCTACGGTAAGTTGCCCGAAGGCAAGAATCTTGAAGCGGAAGTGATCAATTCGGCGACGGGCTACGACAGCAAAGTCCACGCTGATGCCAGCGGACGTTACGCAGTCACCGGACTGATGCCAGGCAACTACGTCATCAAGTTGCTGCGCGACGGCCAGGTTGTCGACCAGCAAAGCGTGATTGTTCGCGCTGGCTCAAACAGCGCGGCCATATTCGAAGTTGAAGTGGCTCAAGGCTCGGGAGCTCAGGCGAGCAAGAATGCGACAGAACTGGCGCTGGTGAAAGTCACCGCTGCGCGGCCTTCAGTCAACGCGATCGATGTCTCGACAAGTCAGCAAGTCCAGACCTGGAGTTCAACCGACGTCAATCGGTTGCCCCTGGTGAATCCGGACCTGCTCAGCGTCGGTGCCATGCAGGCCAACGTCGCAAGCATCACGAGTTCGCATGGTGTCGCGCCGCAGTTCAATGGCTCGTCGGGTACCGAAAACCGGTACTTCATCAACGAATACAACGTGACCGACATGCAGCAGGGTTCGGTGCCAGACAAGATACCGAACGAGGCATTTGCCAGCATTTCCACGATCGACGGAGGCATGGATGCCAAGTACGGCAGCGCCCTGGGTGGCGTCATTGCCGGCACGATCAAGCAAGGCACCAACGACTTCAAGGGTGGCGTGGATCTGGCATTCACACCGCCCACTGGCACATTCAACGAGAACGGCAAGAATACCTACAACTACGACGGCAGCCTGGTACAGGCCAACCAGTTGAATCATTGGTCGCCCAGCCTGCTGCAGGATTATTGGATATCCGGCCCGCTGATCAAGGACAAGGTGTTTTTCTATGTGCTCGCCGAAAACGAGCCGAACAATTATGGCCAGGGCACGCAAGGATTGAACCCGACCACCTCCTACAGCAACAGCAATTACAAGACGCTCAACACCAATCGAAACGTGCAGTTCCTCGGCAACTTCACCTGGAATATCGCCGATGGCCACACGCTCAACGTCTTTTATGACAAGCAGGACAACAGCGGCGGCAGTGCGCAGTACCCGCTGTCCACGCCATACGACCCCGGCAGCGCCTCCTCCGTGATGAGCAATTTTAGCGGTTGGGCCTGGCGCGACCAGATGGCGGTGGCGAATTATCACGGCCAGATCACCGACTCGTTCTCGGTGTCGGCGATGGTTGGCACCTCCCAGCAGTACTTCACCTCCTATCCGCAGTATGGAATAAATGTGCCCTATGTGGAGGTCGATAATCCGGATAATGGTAACGACAAAAAGATATTGTCCAATGGTGCGACCAGCAGTTATTTTCTGAAATATCGAAGCGACGGGGCGCGCCTTGATTTTACGTGGACGCCGTTCGACAACAATGAAGTCACCTTCGGCGGGGAGCGATTCATTCCCTCCATGGCCCAGGCCAATATTCCTAACCCGAACAACTGGTATTACAGCGCTTGCAGCACGGCGCTCGGCCCGAACCAGCCATGCACCGTCGCAGGACAAGCCGTGGCCCCGGGCACGAAATACGCCAAATTGGTTTACGATCCGCGCGTCTACTACAACCGTTCACCTACCCGAGGCTTCTATCTGGCCGATAGTTGGCGCATTGCCGACAACTGGACGGTGTATGCAGGCGTGCGTCGCGACAATTACGCGATGACCGACAATGCAAACATCCAGATGTACAGCAAGAGCAACACGACGCCGCGTGTCGGCGTGGCGTGGGATGTCCACGGCGATTCGAGCCTGAAAATCGGCGCGACCGCAGGTGAATACTCCGAAGGCATTCCGCTTTACTTCAATGCCTATGGCGGCTCACCGGGGCAGGGGTATATTCATACCTCCACCTACTATACGTATGCCGGCATGGACGCGAATGGAGTTCCGACCGGCCTGACTCAGGTCGGCACGCCGCAGGGTAGCTCCGGCAGCGGCCTGCATTACTTGACGGCCGACCAGTTCATCTCGCGAACCACGCAGAACGCGAAAGCGAAACAATTCGAGATTTACGCGCAGCAACAGTTGGGCAGCTGGACCGCGGGCGCTTCGCTGTTCACCAGCAAGCTGACTGGCCTGCCCAATATCTTTAACAACACGGCCCAGATGCAGGCTTATCTCACAAGCCAGGGTTATCCCAATGCGTCATTGCTCGGCAACTATCTGATAACCCCCGGCAAGGACATCGTCGTTCCGGTGCAGCTGAACGGTGTGAACAGTCCGCTGACGACGTTCACCTTCCCCAACAGCTACCTCCAGACCAAGTCGTTGAGCCGCAGGGTTTATCAGCTGAGCTTGACGATGGATCACGCCTATTCCGATGTGGAGCCGTATTTCCTGAGCGCGTCGTATACGTGGCGTCATGAATTCGGCAATACCGACGGCCTGACCAGCTATGCCGGCGGCGGCAACAATACCGGCGCCACCGGCTATGACGGCGGGCTGTCATCTTCGGGCTTCCAGCAGGGTGCTACGGGCAATCTTGGCGACGATATCCCTGCAACGGTGAAGGTATTCGGCTATTACAAGTTCATCCATCAGGACAATTTCTTGAAGGGGCTTCGCCTGGGCGGCGCACTGACCTTCTACAAGGGTGGGCCGGTCGATTGCCTTTCCACTTACCCGGATGCCGAAGACGGCGGCCTGGTAGCCAAGAGTCAGTCTGGGAATAACAATGCTTATTACTGCAATACGCTGCAGAACGCATTGAACGGCAGCCCGACATCGGCTTCCATCATTTATCCGCGTGGCAGCTACACGCGCCTTCCCTCTTACAAGCAGGTCGACCTGGATGTCGGCTACGACTGGTCGATCGATAAAAATGCGTTCTCGGTGGATCTGAAGGTGCAGAATCTCTTCAATAACCAGAGCGTCACCCAGTACGTCACCCAGTTGACCAACGGCAATGGGCAGTTCAATACCAATTTCATGCAGCCGAACGCGTTCCAGCAGGGGCGTGTTGGACAGTTGGTATTCCGTTGGCAATTCAACTGATTCCTAGCGCTTGCTGAGGTAAGCATCAATGCCTTCATGCCTTGGAGCATGAAGGCATGATCCGCTGGTCGGCCACGTATTCGGCATGCTGCATGTAGACGGGCAGCCATGCTTTCGGAGGAGAGATTGAGTCCGTTATTGCAAGGCCTGGATTCCGCAGCGATGAGTCGAGTCGTCGCTGCCGCGCAGGCGCTGGAAGCCAACCGCCCCGATCAAGCGGCCAGTCAATTGGCGCCGGTTTTGGCGAGCTATCCGGATCATCCTGAGGTCCTGCGCCTGCATGCCAGCGTGCTCAGCCTGCATGGCGAGCACAAATCCGCATTGCACGCCATGCGCCGTGCGCTTGAGCAACACCCGCAAGAGGCTTTGTACTACAACGCTTTCGCCATCTTCCTCGCCGAGGCGGGCGAACTCGATCAAGCGATCGACGCGCTGCGTTATGCCTGCGAACTCCAGCCGGGCTTTGTCATGGCCTGGTACAACCTCGGCCTGTTCCTGACCCGCACTGCGCGCTTCGATGAAGCAAGGAATGCCTTGCGGCGCGCGGTCAGCCTGGCACCGGGCTACGCGGCGGCGCGCGCGCAACTTGCCGACTTGCTGCGCATGGATAACCTGCGTGACGAAGCTATTGCCGAGTACCGCAAGCTGCTTGCCGAACAGCCGTGGACCGGCATGGCCTGGTGGGGCCTGGCGGAAATCAAGACGCTGCGCCTGGACAAGACTGACAGCGACGCCATCCAACGCGCGCTCACGCATCCGCGCGCCGGCGATGGCGACCGCATCGCCATGGGGTTCGCCCTGGCCAAGGCATGGGACGATCAAGCGCGTTATGCCGAGTCCATGCAGGCACTGGCCGTGGCGAATGAGATTGCACGGAGGCATCGCGCCTGGAACCCGGCCACATTCGACCGGACGATTGCATCGATCAAAGCAGCCACCTGCACGTCCGGCGCCGGGCAGGACCAGGGTGCAGAAGTGATTTTCATCGTCGGCATGCCACGCTCGGGATCGACCCTGATTGAGCAGATCCTCGCCTCGCATTCCAAGGTCGAAGGTGCCGCGGAATTGCCCGATCTGCCGTTGGTCATCGCCGAAGAATCCACCCGGCGCAAGAAGCCGTATCCAGCCTGGCTGGAAGATATGGGCGAAGCCGACTGGCAGCGGCTGGGGCAACGCTATCTAGAACGAACCGCACGCTGGCGCGAACGTCGCCCGGTATTTACCGACAAGCTGCCCAACAACTGGATGCACATCGGTTTGATCCGCGCGATGTTGCCGGGGGCACGCATCGTCATCAGCCGCCGCGATCCGCTGGAAACCTGCTTTTCCTGTTACAGGCAGTACTTTCCCGGCAACGACTACACGCGCACATTCGCGGACCTGGCCGGTTATTGGCGGGGCTTCAATGCTTTCGCGAATGACTGGGCGCAGAAAGAGCGGACGCATGTCTACCAGCATGTGTACGAGGACCTGCTGGAGAATCAGCACATTCAAATCCGCCGGTTGCTCGAATTCTGTGATTTGCCATTCGAGGAGGCGTGCCTGCTTTTCAACGATACGAAGCGCGTCGTCGGCACGCCTAGCGCCATGCAGGTGCGGGAACCGCTGCGGTCCGATACGGCGCGCGCGCCGCGTTACGGTGATCTGTTGAATCCCTTGCGTGCGGCACTCGATCTTCCGCCGCTCGTTGGCCATGACCTGCATGCAGCCGGATAAGCCAAGGCCATGCGGTGCCTGGACTGCCGGTAAGAAAAGCCTGCCTGCGCGCGAGTGCAGGCATCCGATGCTTCAAGTTTTGAAGAAAGAGCAATGCCGGCCGATTTCGGTGGGCCGGAAGTACTGCAGTAGTCAGTCGATTTCGTGTTTCTCGAGAGAAAACATCTTTATTTGGCGCGACAGCTCAACCAAAGAGGATTCAAACATGAAGCGTACGATGAACCATGGACAAGCGCTGGCCCGGCCTGGCGCTTTCCACCGCAACAAGGTGATGTCACTTTTCCTGGTATCAGTGATAGGTCTGGCAGCAACAGCGCCTGCGGCCGCGCAGACCGGGTATGTCGGCATATTCGGCGGCGGACCGCTGTACAAGCATGTGGCCAGCAACATCACCGAAATACAGAACTCGGGTTTTACCGAAGTCATTGTGTGGAGCGTCGAGGTGAACGCCGCCGGCGACTTGAATTTGAACGGCGAGTTTCCGCTCACCTCGAACGGGGTCTATGTAGGCAACAACACGTGGCCGTCGTTCGCGGCCGATCTGGCTGCGATGAAGCAGGGCACCCCGAAGCGGATCACCTTGAGCATCGGTTCCTCGAACGTCGGCGATTGGCAGGACATCAAGGCACTGGTCAACAGCACCGCATCTGGCGGCGGCACCGGATCGAGCGGCATTCTCTACAAGGATTTCCAGGCCCTGAAGGCCGCGCTGCCCTCCGTGGACGCGATCGATTTCGACGACGAGAACAGCCAGGACAGTGCATCGACGACCAAGTTCGCGACCATGCTGGGCGGGCTCGGCTATCACGTGGTGCTGGACCCCTACAGCAATTCGTCGTACTGGACCTCGTTGGCTTCGGCGATCAATACCGCCAGTCCGGGCACGGTGGACGCGGTTCACTTGCAGGCCTATGCCGGCGGCACCGGCAACAGTCCCTGCTCGGGCTGGAACTTTGGAAGCATCCCGGTCTATCCGGGCGTGGAGGACAGCACGCTCAGCGACGGCGGCAACGTCACGCCTCCGCAGGCACAGAGCGCCTTCAGCAGCTGGCACAGCCAGTGCAGCATCACCGGCGGCTTCCTGTGGCTTTACGACGACATCGCTGGCAAGACCTACAACGGAACCGATGAGCCCGCGGCCTATGCCAGCGCGATCAGCGCGGGTCTCGCCGGTTCCAGCAACAACGGCATCTACGGCATCTATACCGATGGAGCGTCCTTCACTACCGGCGGCCTGGACGGCAACGGTTATGCGTACTCCTCGAATCTGCTGGGTTCGTCCGTTGTCTGGAACGGCAACACGTTCACCTTGCAGCCCGCCAACAGCGTCGACGCGTGGAGCAATACCACCATCACGCTGCCCTCGGGCCAATACAGCACGCTGAATCTGCTTGCGACGGGCTTGAACGGAAGCCAGGCATCGCAGTCGTTCACCGTGAACTACACCGACGGCACCAGTTCCATCGTCACGCAGAGCTTGAGCGACTGGTTCAGTCCGCAGAATTATGCCGGCGAGTCGAAAGCGGTGACGATGGCGTACCGGAACAGCAGCAGCGGCAGCAAGGACAACCGGACGTTCTACCTCTACGGTTACGCGCTGCCCATCAACAGCGCCAAGACGGTCAAGAACGTCCTGCTGCCCAGCAGTCGCAATGTCGTCGTGCTGGCCTACGCATTGAGCAACACCTCGACCACGTCCGCCGCCTCAGCCATGCCGGTGGATTTGACTTCGTCGTTCAACCGGACCGGAATCTACACCGATGGAACGAGCTTCTCTTCCACGGGAGGCCTGGATACCGTGGGCGATGCCTATTCGTCGCAACTTCTCGGCGGTACGGTGACCTTCAACAAGGTCACCTTCAATCTCGGCAGCGCCAATGCTGCAAACGATGTAGCCACCGCCGGGCAGACAGTCACATTGCCCGCAGGCAGCTACTCTTCGCTGCAGATGCTGGCAGCGGCTATCAACGGGAACCAGACGTCACAGACATTCACCGTCACCTACACGGACGGAACCACCTCCGCGTTCACGCAGAGCCTGAGCGACTGGTTCACGCCGCAGAGTTACGGCGGAGAACTGCAGGCCGCGAAGATGACTTACCGGGATACCAGCAGCGGCAGCGAAGATAGCCGAACGTTCTATTTGTACAATTACACGTTCGCGCTCAGTAAGGGCAAAACCGCGCAAAGCATCCGGCTGCCCAACAACTCCAGCGTCCAAGTGCTCGCCCTTACCCTGGTGCCATAGCTTCGAAATGAAAAATCATCAGCCACGCTGCAAATCGTCTACGTCGCACGGCCTGTCGAAAGCCTTGCAGTACATGTTCATCGTCGCCCTTGCCTGGACGGCGAGCGGCGACGGCAAAGCGGCGGCGTCATCGCGATCATTGCAGGAGGGCTGGCAGGTCCGTATCCAGCCGGGAACGGCCGCGGCGAAGACGCATGCCGCGGCCGCCACGTGGTTGCCGGCGCATGTTCCCGGTAGCGTGCAGACCGACCTGCTCGCGGCAAAGCTGATTCCCGATCCCTACTACCGCGACAACGAGTCGAAGCTGCAATGGATCGGCCTGGCCGACTGGCAGTACCGGCTCGACCTGCACGTCGATGCCAGCACATTGCAGGAGCGACATGTAGAGCTGGTGTTCGACGGGCTGGATACATTCGCCGACGTGACGCTCAACGGCAAGCCGTTGCTCACCGCCGACAATATGTTCCGCAGCTGGCGGGTGCCAGCGAAGTTGCTGTTGCACGCGGGCGACAATGAATTACAGGTGACGTTGCATTCGCCGGTTACGCGCATCCAGTCCTGGTTGGCAAAACAAGCGCACGCATTGCCGGGCGAATTCGAGTCGCCCTTCGGTGACGAGGCTCCCGGCAAGCAGAGCGTTGCCTATGTGCGCAAGGCGAACTACCACTTCGGCTGGGACTGGGGCCCGCGCTATATCACGCTCGGCATCTGGCAGCCGGTGCGACTGGAAAGCTGGAGCGGTGTGCGGCTGGCGGATTTCCACGTGGCGCAGCCGCATGTCGATGCCGATGTCGCGCAATTGCAGGCGACGTACGCCATCCAGG
>Ga0302305_1002575_pt1 | contig 10134 bp, 7 predicted proteins | sample III_Palsa_E2_3_FD_198764 | JGI IMG/M metagenome (GOLD analysis project Ga0302305, IMG submission 198764) | Peat permafrost microbial communities from Stordalen Mire near Abisko, Sweden - III_Palsa_E2_3 | ecosystem: Environmental > Terrestrial > Soil > Palsa > Peat permafrost | place: Sweden... | reverse complement strand
CTATAATAAATAAAAGTTTTTGCTTCTTTTTTCAAAAAGAAGCGCTTTTTGCTTCCTGGTTTGAGGCCTTGAACATCCTGGACCTTGCCACAATATCCCCGGCGCCTTGTGCAGTGCAGCATATTGTTGGCACCCGGAGTACGTCTGCATGAAATATTGGCTAGTCGTATTAACCGCGGCGCTCAGCCTGGTGGCGATGGACCCCGGCCGCGCCACGCAATCTTCTCCCCCGGCGCAAATTTCCCAGTGACGGCAGGGCAAATGTCTGTTCCCTGAACCACAGGGACAAGGCATGGGACTGGCTTCAAGCCCGTCCCTCCAACGGCCGTCCCGCCTAACCGGCGCGCGGCGGAGCCGCCGTTACAATGAAAATACGCCTTCTGCTGGCCGCCACGGCCCTCACGCTTGGGGCCACCCCTCTTTGCGCCACCAGCCCCGTCACCCGGGTCTCCGTGTCTGCCACCGGCGCGCAAGGCAACGGCGAGTCCTATAACCCCGGCTGGCACCCCAGCGGCTGCTGCGTGGTGTTCTACACCCAAGCCACCAACCTGTTCGCCGCACCGCCGCCCAATCCCACGGCCACGCAGGTCGCCATGGTGAACCTGGCTACCCGCACCGTTACGAACATGGCGCCAGGCACCGCCGTCCCGGGTCCGGCGGCGATCAACACCTATAATTGCACGCCGTGCAAAACCCACCCGGTATTCAGTGGCGACGGCAAGAAACTGGCCTTCTACGCCGAAGCCGCGAACGGGCTGGACCCCACCGATACCGGCCCCTTCATCGACGTGTTCGTCCAAACCGTCGCCACCGGCGCCGTGGTGCGTATTTCCGGCCCGCACGGCATTGTGGGCAACAATTCCAGCTACGTGCCGATCATCACCGCCGCCGGCACCATTGCGGGCTTTGTCAGCACCGCCACAAATCTGCTGCCGGGCGTCACCACCCGCCCGGTATCGCTCTTCACCGCAAATCTGAAAACCAATGCCCTGACCTTGGCATCAACCACCGCCACCGGCACTTCGCTGAACGGTGGCGTGGCGGAACCATCCTTCTCTCCCGGCGGCACGCGCATCGCCTTTGCCACCAACGCCACGGACATCGCGCCCATGCCACCGGGCAGCACCAATATCTTTACCCGCGGCATCAGCGGTGGTGCCTACACGCTTATATCGAAAACCGGTTCCGGCGTTATCGGCAACGGCCTCTCCACGCATCCGCGCTGGTCCGCCGACGGAACGATGATGGCATTCCAGTCCAACGCCACGGCCTTCGGCGGCGACGGCGTCACGCCGCAAATCTACATCAAGAATCTGCACACCGGCACGCTGACGCTGGTCTCCACCGACGCCGGCGGCAACCCCGGCAACGGCGCCAGCGACCACCCGGCCTTCTCACCCGACGGCACCAAGCTGGCCCTGGACACCGCGGCGACGAATTTCGCGCCCGGCACGGTGGCGGGCACCAACCAGGTCGCCGTCAAAAATCTCATCACCGGCGCCATGACAATTATTTCCGTAACGCCCGCGGGCGCTCCTGGCGACTCCAACAGCAATCACCCGCAATGGTCGCCGGACGGTACCAGGATCGCTTTCGGTAGCTCCTCGGATGATTTGGTCCCAGGCGACACCAACAGAAAGCAAGATATCTTTATCGCACCCGCACCCCCATGATCGTTCCGGAGATCCCCAAATGGAACGAAGCACCGGGAAAGGCGGAGCCCTTGGCGCTATCGCCCCGGAGCCACCGCGCCGCAGGCTGTCATATAACTTATGGTTGAATACGCGCTGGTGCCGCTATAAGCGTTTCGAACGCGTTCAAGACGGTCGCCGCCGGCGATGGAAGAGCCGTAGTAAAAGGATACCCGGCCCCATGATGAAATATGTGCTTTTGGCAACCGCGGCGTTCGCCGTCTGTGGTGCCGGCCCGGTCAGCCGGATCTCAGTCTCCGCCAATGGCGTTCAGGGGAACAACGAATCCTATAACCCGGTGTGGCACCCCAGCGGCTGCTGTGTGGCATATTACACGCAAGCAACCAACCTGTTCGCGTCACCCGCGCCCAACCCCACGGCCACTCAGGTGGCCATGGTGAACCTCGCCACCGGCACCGTTACCAACATGGCACCTGGTATCGCGGTACCGGGTCCGGCGGCGATCAACACCTATAACTGCACCTGGTGTAAAACCCGCCCGATGTTCAGTGCCGACGGCACGAAACTGGTATTCTATGCGGAAGCGGCCAACGGGCTGGATCCAACCGATACCGGGCGCTTCATTGATATATTCCTGGAAACGGTCGCTACCGGCGCCGTCACGCGCATTTCCGGCCCCGGCGGTATCGTTGGCAACAATTCATCGTATGTGCCCATGATCACTCCCGACGGTAGCACTGCGGCCTTCATCACCTACGCCACGAATCTGCTGCCCGGTATGAGCTACCGTGCAGCGCCCCTGGTCACGGCCAACCTGGCCACCGGCGCGCTGACAATGATTTCGCTCACTGCCAAGGGTAAGCAGGAAAATGGCGGTATCGCCGAGCCGGCAATTTCACCCGACGGAACCCAGATAGCTTACGGAACGGACGCGACCAATCTCGCTGTCACCCCATATCACAGCACCAATATCTATATCCGCAATATCGCCGGTGGCCCGCCCATGCTGATATCCACCACGGCGTCCGGCACCATCGGCAACGGCCTGTCCACGCATCCCGCCTGGTCCGCGGACGGAACGATGGTGGCGTTTCAATCCAGCGCGACCACGTTTGGCGGCGACGGCACCACGCCGCAGGTATATATCAAGAACCTGCAAACCGGCACGCTGACGCTGGTCTCCACCGATGCCAGCGGCAATCCCGGTAACGGCGCCAGCGACCACCCGCAATTCTCGCCAGACGGCACCCAACTGGCCATGGACACCATGGCGACGAATTTCGCCAGCGGAACGGCGCCGGGAACCATTCAGGTCACGGTGAAAAATCTCACCACCAAGACCATGACGGTCCTATCGGTATCGCCATCGGGTGTCCCGGGCGATGGCAACAGCAACCACCCGCAATGGTCACCGGATGGCACCGAGATCGTATTCGCCAGTTCGTCGGACAACCTCGTCCCCGGCGATACGAACCGCAAACAAGATATTTTCCTGGTCCCAGCCCCAACAGCCGCCCAGTAAAGCGAAATTCCAACAGACAAAAGTTTTTTGTTTCTTTTTTGCAAAAAAGAAACAAAAAACTTTTGAATATTTAGGCTTCGCTCATCGGAAAATGGGGGGCAGAACGCCCCCCGGATAGCCCTAGAAGCCCTCTACCGACACTGCCGCCGCCTGCACCGCGGAGAACGTGCGCAGTGCCGGTTTCAGCGTTTCGCTTTGGAAGAACGGCAGCTGATCCGTAATGTGCGGCGAGTTCGGCCGCGACGCATTGCCGTAGGTCAGCAACGTGCTGCCCTGCGCGCCGTTGGGTGTGAACTCGATCAGCTGCACATATCCATCGCCGCCATAGCTGACGAATTGCCCCAGCGCGCCGACGTAATACGGATTAACCACACGGATCGGCCCGAAAGGGTCGTCCGCCCCGCTCAACGGCAGGTCGGACAGGAACGGAAATACAAGCTGCTGCGTGGCGCCGGACCGGGTCACCAGCGTTGTCTTGTGCGCCCCGCCCCAAACCACGCTGGCGCTGCCGAACGCGGCCGCCGTCTGCGTGTAGGCCGCGTCCAGATCAACCAGCAATTGCGCGTTGTTGCTCGGGTCCAGCCCGGACGGCGTGGTGATCGGCGCCGAAGCCGACCACGGCACCCGGAATTTCGGATGCGGCGAGTAGAACGAGTCGCTGGTGTCGGCGGAAATCTTGCCGGCCTGCACGTCGGCCACCACCAAATTCCACCACGCCTCGAATAGCGGCCCGCCGGCGCTGGTGGCATCCGCCGTATGGTCCCACGCCGTCAGGATGGCCGCAGCCGCCGCGGCCGTAGTGTCGCCGGTTTTGCCCGCCGCGGTGGCCAGCGTGATCAAATCGCCCACCACCCGATCGGCCAGGTACATTTCGTTGGACATCTTGCCCGTCAGCACCTGCGCCGTGGTCAGAGGCGCTGTGGCCGAGCTGAGGAACGTCGTCCCATGCTGCGGCCGGAAATCCATGAAGCTGGGCGCGATATAAGTCGGGTAATTCGCCGGGTCCAGCGTGCTGGGCTGCGGCAGCGCGGTGGTCCAGGGCGGATTATTGCTGTTGGCGACGAAATTGCCGGGCGGGTTCACCGCTTGCGGCAATTGCGCGAACGTCATCGTCTTGGTCCACAGCAGTGCCGGGTTGGTGCCGTCCAGCACCGTATTGAATACATCGGCCGCCGTCAGATTGGCCGGCCGAACCGGCTGCTGCCCGCCGAACAGATAGAAGATGTTGCCGCCGCGATCCGCATAAATCGTATTGAAAAACGGCATCTGCAACGCCGACTCAGCCGCCTTGAACTGCGGCAGCGTCTGCGACTGGATCATGTTCCAATACTGCGTCACCAGCGAAGGCTCGTTCAGCCCCGCCACCCGCAGCGCCAGCGCCTGGGTTTTGGCGGCATTGAACGCCACCACCGGACCATGGATCGAGTTATAGATATCGATCGACTGCAGCTGCTCGCTGCCATTCGGCTGCAAAACCTTCATCACGCTGGTGGTGTGCTGCAACGGCAGATACACGCCGCCAAACAGATATTTCGTGCCCGTGCTGTCCAGCGTCAGCTGATACAGATCGGCGTTCTGAATCGTGTTGTTGGTGTGCGTCCAGCCGAGATAATCGTTGAACCCCACGCCGATGAACGGGCCGCCGATAAACGTCACACCGCTGGCGTTCAGCGTTGGGCTGTTCGGGTTGCCGATCACCAGATTGGCTTCGATCCATTGGTACACGCCGAAATTCTGGTCGGCATCGCTATCGCTGATCGGCTGGTTATTGCCCCACGGCAAATGCGGATTGCCCATCAGGATGGCGTTGCCGTCAGCCGATTTTGCCGGCCCAATGCCCCAGCCATTCGACCCCTCAGGCTTGCGCACCCGCTTCAACTTCTTCACCGCCGGTATCCCGCCCGCCTGCCACGCGGCAATCGTCGCCGGCACGTCGTCCTGCTCGGGCAGGAAGGTCCAGTTGATGGTATTCATTTCGCCGGAGGTAATGTCGCTCGGCACCACCGGCAGGATCGCCTGCAACCCCGGCAGGATCTGGCTGGGGTTGCGCGTGGCATATTCGTTCACGCCGTCGCAGAACGCCTGCAGCACCGAAAGCTGAAACGCCCCGCCTTGCGCCACCCACGCCTGCGCCCGCGCCGGAATGCCGTACGTGCGCACCTGCATGTCGTAATTGACGTTAAAATTGCTGGTGCCCGGGCCGAAATACTCGGCCGACCGGCCCCGCGCACGCGCCACATTGTTCAGCAGCGACTCGGCGTGGTTCTCCATCTGTGCATAGCCCAGCCCGCGCACCACGGTGGGAATATCCGGCCCGTAGATATGCGGCACCGCATACTGGTCCCAGTAGATCGTGCCGGGTGAGGTGGTGGCGGCGTGGCCAGCCGACAGCCCTAAGGCCGTCGCCAGCAGAAACGCGCGCGCGAAGCCGCGGTGAGTCATGATTCGTGGTCCTCCCGTGATGCCGGCTTGCGGCCAGCTTGCCGCCACATCACCAGTAAGGAGGCTTCACGGCAAGGGCCGGGTCGCTAAAACAAGCTAGGAAGGAAGCGCTTTCTTTTTTGAAAAAAAGAAACAAAAAACTTTTGTCTTTGGCTTAGGCGGCTAGGGATAGCCTTTTGAAGAGCGCCGAGAGTTTGTGGCGGCGCAGTTCGCTGCGGGCTTTGCCATCGTTGGTCATGTAGTTCAACTGCAGGCTGAACCTGGGGCCGATGTAGGTTCTGTGGCCGTGCCAGGCGTTGGGGGCGTTCGGGAATACCAGCAGCGTGCCGTTGGTGGGGGGCACCTCTACCGCGAAATCCTCCAGATCATCCGGGCCGCGCAGCAGGCGCAGGCAGCCATCCTGACGGTCGAACGCTTCCTGGGCGGGGTTCAGATACAGCAGCACCGTCACCCGCTTGGCGGTCGAATCGGTGTGGATCTGCCCATCCTTGTCGCGGCAATAGGTCCGCACCGTCAGCATGCTTGGCGCGTCGTCCAGGTCCAGGCCCAGCTTGCCGGCGATCGCCTGGCGCAGCGCCGGCGCCTCCATCTCGGCCATCAGCGCGGCCGCGGCCGGCCCCAGCCTCAGCGCCTCCGGCGGAAACGAGCCACCCCGCTGCGTGCGCGGCAGGTCGTTGTAAACCTGCGCCAGCGCGGCCGGCGGCACGAAATTCGGCACCAGCAAATGACGGAATGGCGTTTCCGCCACGGGCGCGGCGTCCAGCGCCGCGAAATCAAGCATGGTTTGATCGCTCATGACGCCGCAATTTGAGCGCGCCGCCACCTCACCGCAAGGCCCGCGCCTAAACCTCAGGTGCGGGTGCGGCCCGGATCCTTAATCAGGGTCTGCGTGGAGATGTACTGCGAGCAATGGCTGTTGGCATTGCAGCAATCCGCCGGGTCCGGCGCGGCATAGGTATGCGCCACCGGACTATCACTGGCGATGCAGGCCGTATTGCGCACCACAGGCGGCTGGTCCCGCTCGGCGCCACGCGCGGCAAAACCCATCAATACCGTCGCCGCCACCGCCGTCATAAGAACCGTTCTCATCGAAGAGGTGCCTGTGATTAATTTCGATCTTGACAACACAACGTGTCCTACCGCAGCGAGATTGTACGCTCCCTAAGCCTTGATCCGGCGTTCGGAATTGATCCAACCCCAAGTTCTCCCCCCAAGTCCCCGCCAATGGGCCCGCCGGTTTGAAGGTCCCGGCGGAGCCGTTTGAAACTTAACGGCGTTCGGCGTATTGCTGCATCGCATCATGGATGGTTCCACCTTGTCACTCAGCGGCGGGCAATTCAGCAGCGGCCCGCTGCCCGCCTATCGCGCGCTCCTCGCCGCCGGTGTTCTCGCAGCCGACAGCAGCCAGGGCATGGCGGCCGAAAGGCTCCAGGATCTCTGGGCGAAATTACGTGGCTACGACCCGCCGGCGCGCGCTTCCGCCGGCACAGTCATCGGGCGCCTCCTGCGCCGGCGCCCCGCTGAAGGCGCGCCGGACGACCGCCCGAACGGACTTTATCTGGTAGGCGATGTCGGCCGCGGCAAGTCGATGCTGATGGATCTGTTCTTCCAACAAGCAGACGTGACGCGCAAAGCGCGCATGCATTTCCACGCCTTCATGCAAGGCGTCCACGCCCGCATCCACGCCTGGAAGCAAGCCAATCCCGCCGGCACGGACCCCATTCCGCCCCTGGCCGAAAGCATTGCCGCCGAAGCAGCCCTGCTTTGTTTCGACGAATTCCAGGTTAACGACATCGCCGACGCCATGATCCTGGCCCGCCTCTTCACCGCCCTGTTCGACCGCGGCGTGGTGGTGGTCGCCACCTCCAACACCGCCCCCGATCACCTGTTCCGCGGCCGCCCCGGCCGCGACGCCTTCCTGCCCTTCATCGCCCTGCTCAAACAAAAGCTCGACGTGCTGGTGCTCGATGGCGACCGCGACTACCGCCGCCAGCGCCTCACCGGCACCGAAACCTGGCACGTCCCCGCCGACGGCCGCGCCGAACGCGCGCTCGATGCCGCCTTCGCCCGCCTATCGAACGGTGAACCCGCCGCCCCGCGCACGCTGATGGTCATGGGCCGCGAATTCCACGTGCCCGTAGCGGCCGCCTGCGTCGCCCGCTTCGATTTCGCCGAACTCTGCGCCACCGCGCTCGGCGCCGGCGATTACCTGGCGCTCGCCACCCATTACGAGGCCCTGGTGCTGGACGCCGTGCCCCGCCTCTCGCCCGACAATTTCGACGAAGCGCGCCGGTTCATCGTATTGATTGACGCGCTCTACGAACACCGCGTCAAACTCGTCGCCAGCGCGGACGCCACGCCGGACACGCTCTACCGCCGGGGCGAAGGTGCGAAGGCCTTCGAACGCACTGCGTCGCGCTTGCAGGAAATGCAAAGCCGGGAATATTTGGAATTGCCGCATTTGACTTAAAGAAAGCGCTTCTTTTTGGAAAAAAGAAGCAAAAACTTTTTTCCATTGTCGCGCGCGTTGTGGCAACGCGCACGCCATATAAATAAAAGTTTTTTGGTTCTTTTTTACAAAAAAGAACTGCTTCCTTGCCCTTGCCTGCCGGACAAGGAAGGCAAAGGGGAGCCAAGCGGCTCCCCCAGACCCCTCCGCTTCAGTAACCAATAATCATCTGCATGGAGGGCAACCCGCCCCCCATGCAAATCCGCCTTTATTTCCAGCCATTCACCAGGTTGGTGGCGTTCACGCTGCCGATACCGGTGGCGAAATCCCAACCCGTGCCGCTGCCGTACGCGTTGTCGTAGGCAGTGGTGGAGGTGGAGAGCACGCCGTTCGCGCCGCCATCCAGGTAGCAATCATGCTTGCCCGTGCAGTTCACATCCATGTCGCCCTGCGTGGTGTCATAGAAGATGCAGGTCTTGCCCACGGCAACGCCCAGCGTGGAATTGCATTTGGCGCTGCCGCTGGTGCCGTATTCGGTATTGGCCAGCGAGTACAGGGTCGGGTTTGGGTTACCCTGCCGTTCGCCGGTCTTCTGGTTCACTAGCGCCTGGATCGCGGCCATGATCGGCGAGGCGAACGACGTGCCGCCGGCACCCGACCACGCGTCGGGCAGGCCGGTGCAGGAAGCCTGGTCATTCGCGTCGGAGTCACAGAACACATAATAATGGCCCCACACGCCGTTGGCGGCGAACAGGGACACGTCGGGGATGTCGCGCACGCCGTCGGCGGGCACGCCCACCAGTGCCTGCCAGCTTGGTTTCGCGTAGCCCTTGCAGGTGCCGCCCACCACGCCGCTGGCCGGGGCTACACCTGTGGCGCAGCCGCTCGGCCCGCCGCTGCCGCTGGCCGTCGTGATATTGCCGTATTGTTGCGCCTCGCTGCTATTGCAGTAGCCGGCCTTGCCGTAGGGGGTGCTGAAGCCCAGCTTGCTGGATATCAGTACGCTGGCGCAAGAATCGTTCCAGGGAATTTCCGGAATGTAGGATTTCGCCGAGCCATAATCGACCTTGTTCGTCGCGTCCCAATAGGTCGCTGTCGTGCCGGCATAGGTGTCACCGAAATCGGTGCCGCCCACCGCCACGTTATACGGCGTGGAAGCGAAACCGCTCACCGCGATGCCATGCGTCGCTATCGGCTGATCGGCGTCACAGCTCGCCGCGCCCTCGTCGCCCGACGACACAAAAACGGAAACGCCCGCCGCTGCCGCCGTCTCGTAGGTGGTGCTGTACGCGGCATTGGCCGCGGCGCCGTTGGCCGTTTCGCACTCGCCGTAGCTGATGCTGACGATGGCGGGCGGTGTGGTTTCGCTCAGCAGGTTCTGCAGCGCGATCAGGCCGCCGAACGTGGTCTCGGTATCGGCGCAGGAAGCAAGTTCGATCGCCGCGTCGGGCGCGCCGGCGCTGGACCATTCGGCATCCAGCGTGGCTTCTTCCTCATTGCCCGGCAGCGTGCCGGGATTGCCGCACGTGCCGGGGCCCGTGGGATGCACCTGGGTGAACGAACCGCCGGTATAGCTCGCCAGTTCGAATTTCTTGCGGAATTTCGTCCAGTCCGCAGTGCTGAACACGTTCGTGTCCTCGATCACCACGATCGTCTGTCCGGTGCCGGTAATTTTCTTAACGAACAGCGGATTGAAATTATAGATCTTGGCCAGGTCCGCCGGCACAACAGTGGTATAGGTTCCGCCGTTGGCGCTGAACGTATATTGCGGGCGCATCTTCATGTTCGCGTGCGGCATGAAATTATGCAGCGACACGACGCCTTCCACCACGCCGGCCAAAGCTGCCGGAACGCGCGGATCGTGCATATTGGCGATATGGGGCACACCGCGCACGCTCAGGTTATGGATTTCGGTGCCGAACGCGGCGCGGATTTCTCCCGCGGTGCCGGTGAAATCGATCACCATGCGGTTCGCCTGCACGCCGTTCACCGTAAAGCCGTGGCTCTGCAGCCAGCCGGTCACGGCGGCCACGTCCTCGGCGGCGGGGCCGTAGGTTTCGCCCTGTTCC
>Ga0302305_1002564_pt1 | contig 10161 bp, 10 predicted proteins | sample III_Palsa_E2_3_FD_198764 | JGI IMG/M metagenome (GOLD analysis project Ga0302305, IMG submission 198764) | Peat permafrost microbial communities from Stordalen Mire near Abisko, Sweden - III_Palsa_E2_3 | ecosystem: Environmental > Terrestrial > Soil > Palsa > Peat permafrost | place: Sweden... | reverse complement strand
GCTCCTGTCCTGGAGCGTTGGGGTGAAACGGGAATACAGAACAGGAGTCCGGCAATCATGGCAGATGAAAAACCTATACCAACCACAAGTCGACGGCTTGCAGTGTCTTTGCCAAGGGAACGGCCCAATTTTGGCGTGGGGGCCGATACCTACTCGATCGTGATGACCGGGCAGGAAACGAACGGCGCCTACGCATTTATCGATATGCACATCCCGCCGGGTGGAGGCCCCGTGCCGCATGCCCACGCATGCGAAGAGATGTTCTATGTGGTCGAGGGTGAGGTCGAGGTGTTTTGCCACGATCAGCGTCTTTCGGCGGGTGCCTCGGCAGCGGTCAATATCCCTGGGTGGGCGCCCCACATGTTCAGGAACCTGGCGACCGTGCCTGCTCGGCTGTTTGCGGTTGTCTCTCCAGCCGGGCTGGAAGCTCAATTTGCCGAGATGGGCGCAAAGCTGGCAACTCGAACCACGCCTCCGCCGCCTCCCAGCGCCGCGGAACTCGAAGAAATGATGCGGAAGCTGCCCGGAATCGCGGCGCGCTACGACGCGCGAATCCTGCCCCCCGACACCTTCGATCATTTGCTCTCAGCCGAGGAGCTGAGGTCAATGAAGGCGGCCGAGGGGAGGTAGCCGGCCGCACAACAGGGGGTTCGCAGCGTGGTTCCCCCAGGCTGGATTTGGCCACCCCGAGCCTGAAACCGGCCCGCACCCGGCGATAATAGAAGTTGCTCTGGGGGTTTTCTAGCCGTTTACCTGGCTCGGTGCAAGTGTGGTCACGAGTTAGAGACATGGCTGCGTCCCTCACATGAAACCCATTCGAATTGCCCTTACGCCTACGCGTAGCCGCCCGCTGAACCTGCTTCTGGGTGCAGTGCTCATGCTGGCCTCCGCGCTCCTCCTGCTCTCTCTCGCTACGTACCATCCTTCCGATCCTTCATTCGACACTTCCACAGGCGCCACCGGTCCTCACGCCATTCGCAATTGGATTGGGCCTTCCGGCGCGTATCTGAGCGACCTGCTGCTGCAGGTCTTCGGTGTCACGGCGTTTGGCTTTCCATTGTGGCTGGGAGGACTCGGCTGGGTGTGGATGAGATCGCAATCTAATGGCTCGGCGCTGCTGCGCTGGACGGGCGTGATCCTGACGCTGGCTTTTCTGCCGGCTGTTACAGGACTGCTTCCCTGGCACTTGCATTGGATACACGCGATGCCGATCGAAGGTGTGACCGGGCGGCTGATGGCCGACCTGCTCGCTCGATATCTGAACGTCACCGGCGCTTCGATCCTGGCTGGAGTGCTGGCTGCGGGCGGACTGTATCTCGGTTCCAACTTCAGCTTCAGAGCAGCGTGGGAATTTGCGCAGGAGCGGTCGATTCAGCTCTCGGCATGGCATGACCGATGGCGGAACTGGCAAGCGGATCGGGCCGATAAACGCGCCGAAGAAGAGGCGATTCGCGCAGCCGAGCGCGGGCCGGCGCATGAAGACGAAGGCCTGGAGGAGGAGATTCGTCAACCCGGCATCTTTGCGAGGATGTTTGGGTTCCTGCGGCGGCGCAAGCGGCCCGATGAGGATCTGCTGGATCCGGATGAAGTTCCAGCGTATGAGCGCATGGGCAGCCGCGTTGAGGAGGCTGAAGAATCTGTGGCAGCAAGGCCGGGTTACAGGCCGAGCATCTGGGAACGACGCGAGGCCGCCGAGCCGGCTGCTCCCGGCAATGTACCTGTCTTAGAAAGCGCGGAAGATGTTGTTCCGATTTCGAGCCGGGTTTCGAATGCGCCCGCAGCATTCCCGGTCGGCGGCGATGTGGTTCGCATGCCGCTCCGTGGACGCGCCAAGGAAGCGGCGGAAGAAGCGGAGCGGGAGCTGGCTGGATTCACGGCTCATATGCCGCATCCTCCAGTAACGCCGATTGCGCCTGTTGCTCCGGCTGCTTCAGCTCGTCCTCGAACGGCAGCGCAACCGCCAGCGGAGGCTCCGCTTACCATTCACGAGCGGGCCGACGCCGATCTGCGCACGGCGACGGTTGCGCCCAAGAGTGTGAGCGGATTCAAGCTGCCGCCCAGCACGCTGCTCCACCGGGGCGAGGAGCCCCTGGCGATCCGCGAAGACATGCTGCGTGAAGAGGCTCGCAAGCTCGTGGAGAAATGCGCCGAGTTTCGCGTGAATGGCCAGGTGGTCCAGATCAATCCCGGACCGATGGTCACGACATACGAGTTCAAGCCGGATGCGAGTGTGAAGTACAGTCGCGTGGCTGGCCTCGGCGACGATCTCTGCCTGGCGATGCGCGCCGAGAGCATCTTGATCGAGCGCATGGCGGGAACCAGCCACATCGGTATCCAGGTGCCGAATCATGACCGCGAGACGATTCATCTGCGCGATGTGATCGAGTCTGAAACCTTCGCCAAGGCCAAGTCGCGCCTGACTCTCGCGATGGGCAAGGACATCAATGGCCGCATTGTTACCGCCGACCTCGCCGGTATGCCGCATGTGCTGATCGCCGGTTCCACAGGATCGGGCAAATCGGTTGCCATCAACGCCATGATCATGTCGCTGCTGTTTCGGACGACTCCGGCGCAGGTGCGGCTGATCCTGGTCGATCCCAAGCGCGTAGAACTGGGGATGTACGAGGGAATTCCGCATCTCTTCACGCCAATCATCACCGAAGCCAAGCTGGCGGCGAATGCGCTCAGGAATGCCGTCCGCGAGATGGAGCGGCGCTTGAAACTGCTGGCCAGCCGCAGCGTGCGCAACATCGACCAGTACAACACCAAGCTCGCGGAGAGCGGCATGGCCAGTCTCTTCACCGAGACAGGAGAGGCCGAAGAACCACTGCCATTCATCGTGATCATCATCGACGAACTGGCTGACCTGATGATGCTGGACCGGGCCAATGTCGAGGAATCCATCACGCGGCTGGCGCAGATGGCGCGCGCGGTGGGCATTCATCTGATCCTGGCCACGCAGCGGCCTTCAGTGGATGTGATCACCGGCCTCATCAAAGCCAACGTGCCTACACGGATCAGCTTCCGCCTCGCCTCCAAGGTCGATTCCAGAACCATCATCGACGACAACGGAGCGGAGTCCCTCCTTGGACGCGGCGACATGCTCTTTCGTCCGCCGGGAACTTCGCGGCTGATGCGCCTGCATGCGCCGTATGTCAGCGAGAAAGAGACGGCCGCGGTGGTTGACTTCTGGAAGGCGCAGGGCGAGGCCGAGTATGTCGAAGGCTTCCTCGAGGCTCCGCGCGAAGAGCGCAAGGAGATCGAGGGCGATGGATCAGCGGAGGGCGACAACGATGAGTTGTTCGACGATGCGGTGCGGCTGGTCTTCGAATTTGGCAAGGCTTCGACTTCCCTGTTACAGCGCCGGCTGCGCATCGGCTATGGCCGGGCAGCGCATTTGATCGATCTGATGGAGCGGGATGGGCTGGTCGGCCCGGCGGATGGCTCGCGCCCGCGCGAGCTGCTGAAGGGGCCGAATTGGCTACATGAGGTTCCAACGGCGATCGACTAAGATTGAGCACCAGGCGGCCGCGATGCGTCGTCGAAATGCATGAACGTCACTTTCTCGCTTGCTGGTCTGGAAGAGGCAGCTGCCCTGGCCGCCCTCCACAATTCGGTTGCCGAAGACCTCACTCGCCGCTTTGGACATGGCTTCTGGTCTTCGCTGGGGTCCGAACGAGGCGTGATCGCCGGGATGAGGCATGCGCGGGTGACGGTTGCCCGAGTCGGCGGCAAAGCGGATCAAGGTGAGATTATTGGCAACCTGCGCCTGCAAACCAAGAAGCCCTGGGCGATTGACGTTTCTTACTTCACGCCGGCGAAGAAGCCTATCTATGTGACCGGCATGGCGGTACTCCCGTCCATGCAGCGCAAGGGCATAGGGCGGGCGCTGGTCGCAGAAGCCGTTCGCCAGGTGAGGGACTGGCCGGCCGACGCGATCCGGCTCGATGCCTTCAATGCGGATGCTGGGGCAGGCGGTTTCTACCGCAAGTGCGGCTTCCGCGAGGTGGCGTCTGTCGTCTATCGCAACGATCCTCTGCTCTACTTCGAATTGGTCCTGCAAGGATGAATTGCCCGTCATGCAAGATCGGTAAGCGAAAGCGAAAAACAGTACGTCAGACAATCGTGAGAAGGCTTAGGATCGAAATACGATGAAGAGGTTGCTGACGGCACTGGTCTTGTTGTTGGTGAGTGACGGGTTGACTGCGCTGGCGCAGACTCCGCAGGCAACCGAATTGACTGACAAGCCCTTCTTTATCAAGAAAACCTGGACGATTGGCGGCGAAGGCAATTGGGACTATATGACGATGGACCCGGTTGCCCTGCAGCTCTACATTGCGCATGGTTCCGCCGTGCAAGTCGTCGATGTGAACGAGGGCAAGTTGAGCGGCCAGGTGACGGGTCTGCGCGATGCTCACGGGATTGCGCTGGACGACAATGGCCAATATGGCTATGTGAGCGATGGCATTTCCAATGAAGTGCATGTTTTTGACCGGCAATCGCTGCAGATCGTGGCGAGCATTCCAACGGGCAAGAATCCCCGCTCGGTGGTTTTCGACCCGGCAAACCGGCTGGTCTTTGTAGTCTGCCCCGCCACGGCGGAGGAGAGCAAGATTCCGAGACGAACGGCCAGTGGCCAGATGATTCGTCAGTCGTCGGACCCTCTCGTCAAATCGACGATCACCGTCATCGATGCGGATACTCAGAAGCGGCTGGCGGACCTGATCCTGCCAGGAAAGCTTGGCTTTGCGCAGAGCGACGGCAAAGGCACTCTCTACGTGAACGTCACGGATCGCAACCAGATTGTTTACTTCCACAGCCAGGGGATCGAATCCCGGCTGCGGAAGCTCGCCGGCGCTCCAGCTACCACGAGCGCTGGTTCCGATGGAAGCAGGAGTCCTGGGCCGGCTGATCCGACACTCACACTGGACTGGAGCGATACAGCTCCGGCGGATCAACCGATTCCCAAAGGACTGCACACATTTGCTCTCAGCGATTGCCAATCTCCAAAGAGCCTGGCAATCGACGCGGCCGACAATCGAATCTTTGCCGCATGCGACAACATGAAGATGCAGGTGATCGACTCGACCGATGGCAAGGTGATGTATTCCCTGCCGATTGGCGCGGGAACGGACGGGATCGGCTACGATGCAAACCGCGGGCTGATCTACTCCTCGAACGGCGGCGGTGTCGGTAGTTTGACTATCATTCAGCAGCACCTTACCGATTCCTATGCCGTGATTCAGGAGCTGCCAACAAGGGCGCGCGCCCGGACCCTCGCGGTGAACCCTGCCTCTGGCGAGGTCTACCTGGTGACCAACATCACTGGGTTCGATCTCACACATAAGGGCGGCATCGGCGATTTGAAGACTGCTCCGGTGGAAGGCAGTTTTCAGGTGCTGGTGGTTGGCAACTAATCTGTCCCGTTGACCAAACTGGAACACAATCGCACGATTGCCGCCAATCCGTGGTGTGAATGGGACACACTTGGGGTATGGCCAGCTCCGATCCAACCCGTCAGCCGGAACGAATTCTGCTGATTGACGATGACGCCATCAGCCGCGAAGTGCTGTCGATGCTGCTGGAGATGGAGGGATTCCCCGTCGACTCCGCTGTGGATGGGGCGCAGGCGCTGGATCTGCTGCAAAAGGCTCCTAAGCCACCAGAAGTGATCCTGATGGATACGCAGATGCCTGGCCTAAGCGGGATGGATCTGATTTCAGCTCTGCGCAACGCGAGCGGTAAATCTCGGATTATTGCCATCAGCGGTAGCGAGGTCGGCGACGAAATTCGGCAGGCGGCAGACGGCTTTTTGTTGAAGCCAATTCAAGTTGAAGCCTTGACTGCTCTCCTTGAGTCCTCAGGGCCTCAAGAGGAATCTATTGGTGGGACGAAAGATACGAAAAGCCCCGAAGTCTCTGCAGTCTCCGAAGTCATTGACCCGGTAGTGCTGAACAAGCTCAAAGCTATGATGCCTGCGGCTGCGGTGCGGGAGATCTATTCGGCCGTTGCCTCGGACATGGAGACTCGCCTGGTTACTCTCGCCGCGGCGATCGACGCAGGGAACGCCTCGGAAGTAAAGCGGATTGCGCATACGATCAAGGGTGGCTGCGCCATGGTTGGCATGTCTCCCGCAACAGAGGCCGCACGAAGGCTGGAAAGTAGTAACGCGAGTGAGACTTGGCCAAAAGAACTCTTGCAATTACACTTCGCAGTGGGAAAGTTACAGAGTATCCTTGTGCATGGATTACTGTAGTAACAAAACACGACGGATACGCTGAACCTGCAGGAAGTCGGACGCTGGGCCTTGGAGGTAGTACTGGAATGGATCGAATCGAAAGAACGGACCGCCTGGTTCGCATCGTGTTGGCGGATGATCACCCCGTCGTGCGCATCGGCGTTCGCAACATGCTCTCGGCCAACCCAGGCTTTGAGGTGGTAGGCGAGGCTTCGGATGGCGATGAGGCCATCACCCAGACACTCGAACTGGAACCAGACATCCTGCTGCTCGATGTGCAAATGCCCCGCCTGCCAGGCTTGGAAGCCATGCGGGCGATCATGAACGGGACGCCGACGGTCAAGATCATCCTGCTGACCTCGCTCATCTCAACCCAACAAATTATTGAGGCGCTGCAGATTGGCGCGCGCGGCATCGTACTCAAAGATGCGCTTTCGGACCACCTGCAGCAATCCATCCGCACCGTGATCGCGGGCGACTACTGGATCGGCGGCAAGCGTGTCGTCAACCTGGTGAGCGCGCTGCACACGCTCATGCAGCAGGCGGCGGTGCCGCAGCGCAAGACCTATGGCCTGACCCCGCGCGAGCTCGAAGTAGTGGGCTGCATCGTGGAAGGCTGCAGCAATCGCGATATCGCCAAGCAGTTCACGCTGAGCGAGGAGACGGTGAAGCGGCATCTGTCGAATATCTTCGACAAGACCGGCGTTTCAACACGGCTGGAACTGGCGCTGTTTGCAATTGCGCATCAACTGGTTACACCGGCGTAAGCTTCTCTTCGAGATCAAACATCCAAAAGCTGCCTTGCCAGCCGTTCCGGCAAATCATCTGTGCTTTCGCAAAGCCCAGTGTGTACCGGGGACGGCTGGATCATGGTACTCCGCGGGGCGATGAGCCAGTGAAAGCGCTCCCGCTGCGAGAGCTTCGCAATCGGCCCGGCGGCTGGATCGCCGGCGCAGATGCGGGGAATTGCTTCGAGGTGTTCGCGGACCAGGTCAAGATCGATGGTCGGCCATAGCGCCTTGAGGCGGGCCTCGTCGAGATGGATGCGCGCGGCGAGGAACTTCTTTTCGAGGCAAAGGACGACAAAGCCGGCGTTAATGAATTCCTCGCGCTCGACACGTGGCACGACGCGAATGGTGGCGTAATCAAATGAGCAGGGCATACGCGCGCATAGCCTCCTGCTCAAAGATTTTCGACACGGCAAGCCGCTTTACGAAAAAGTCGACATACGCAGCTCGCTTCTCCTCCGGCGTTGACTCCACCGGGTCGGATGCCAGCCATTCGTCCGGAACCTGCTCGAGTATCTCCACAAAGAGCTCTTTGGTCAGCGCGGTCTGCGCATGCTTTGCGGCCTCTTCAATTTGCGCGGCCCAGGGCAGGAGAACGTGTTGAGCGACCTCTGGAAAGGGTGACTCGATCTTCTGCGGCATTGTCTCCCAGTTGTGATGGAAATACAACGCAGCGCCGTGGTCGATCAGGTAGAGCTTGCGATGCCAGACGAGCAGATTCGTGTTCCGCGGAGTACGGTCGACATTTTGCGTAAAGGCGTCGAACCAGACAGCGAGCGAGGCTTGCGCGGGTGAGACCGTATCTCGCGCGGCAGGATCGAAGGTGGTTGAGCCGGGCAGATAATCGAGAGCCAGATTTAGTCCTGCGCTGGCCTTGAGCAAATGACGAATCTCATAGTCGGGCTCGTTGCGGCTGAGCGCAGCGTCAATTTCGATGAAGATGATTTCAGGGACGGGCAGCCCGAGCGCACGGCCGATCTCTCCTGCTACCAGTTCGGCGACGAGTGCGCGAACGCCCTGCCCTGCGCCGCGAAACTTGGCTACATAGATGCCGAAGTCATCGGCCTCGATGATCGCGGGCAGCGAGCCTCCTTCGCGCAGAGGAAGCACGTAGCGGGTGGCGATCGCTGTTCGAAGCGCGGTCAGAAGCATGGAGCCTCCAGTTTACGATGTCTCCATGCTTTCAGTTGTTTGCGCCACAGTTTGCTTCTGCGAGACAGATTGCTCATCAAAGCCGACGGCCGATGCATCCAATGATTTTGCCAGGTCTCCGAAGGAGAGATATTGACGATGAAGATTGGCTTTCTTGGTATGGGCAAGATGGGTGAAACGATGGCGCGGCGGATCTTGGGTGCTGGCCATCAAGTAACTGTGTGGAATCGCCACCGCTCGAAAGCTGAGGTCCTTGTTGCCGAGGGGGCGAAGGTCGCAGCCACGCCTGCAGAGGCGGCGCGGCATCAGGATGCCGTTATCTCGATGCTCTTCGACGATACGGCGAATGAAGAGGTGTTGCTGGGGACGGATGGCGCTCTTTCCGGGCTGGATGCGGGTTCGCTGCATATTTCTTGCAGCACGATCAGCGTGGCGCTCTCACAGCGGCTTGCCCGCGAACATGCGTCGCGAGGGCAGCTTTATGTTGCCGCGCCTGTCTTTGGGCGGCCCAACGTCGCGGCGGACGGAAAACTTTGGATCGTGGTTGCAGGCGCGGAAGACGCGGTCGCAAGGGCGCGGCCGGTACTCGGGCCGATGAGCCGGGGGGTCACCGTCGTCGGGAAAGAGCCGTCGCAGGCGCATGCGGTCAAAGTTGCGGGAAACTTTCTGATCACGATGATGATCCAGTCTCTCAGCGAGGTCGCGGTCTTTGGCAAGGCGAGTGGCATCGACCCCGCTCTGCTGCTGGAGACGGTGAACTCCGCGCTCTTTCAATCGCCTTTTTACGCGGCGTACAGCGAGGTGATGCTCGATCCGCCTGCGTCTCCCGGGGCGACCGTTGCGCTCGGCGTCAAGGATCTGAACCTGTTTCTCGAGGCAGCCAGGGCCGGCGAAGTCCACCTCACCATCGCCGAGAAGATGGCGGACCGATTTGCCGAAGCGATCGCGGCTGGACTTGAAAATGCTGACTGGGCTGGCGGCATGCTGGCTGCGGCGGAGTTGGCCGCTCATCGCCAGGTTTCCTGACTTTCGCGGCAACTCAATTCGGTAGGATGGTCACATGAGTCTGACTGGAAAAACTGTCTTCATTACCGGGGCTAGCGGCGGAATCGGCGAGTCCACGGCCTATGCTTTTGCAGCCGAGGGCGCGCGTCTACTGCTCTGCGCCCGTCGCAAGGAGAAAGTCGATGCAGTCGCGGAACAAGCGCTTGCAAAAGGCGCGCCTGCCGTCCATACCTTTGCGCTGGACGTACAGGACAAGGCCGCTGTGGCCGCATCCATCGCCGCGTTACCGGCCGACTGGGCGTCAATCGATGTCTTGGTCAACAACGCCGGGCTGAGCCGAGGGCTGGACAAGGTCTACGAGGGGCATATCGAAGACTGGGAAGAGATGATCGACACCAACGTCAAGGGGCTGCTCTACGTGACCCGCGCCGTGGTGCCGGGGATGGTAAAGCGGGGCACGGGCCACATCGTCAACCTGGGATCGACCGCCGGGGAACTGACCTATCCGAATGGGGCAGTCTACTGCGCGACGAAGGCGGCAGAAAAGTCGATCAATGACGGTCTCAGGCAAGACCTGCTGGGAACGCCGCTCCGGGTGACCAGCATCGACCCCGGCATGGTGGAGACGGATTTCAGCAAAGTGCGTTTTCGCGGCGATGACGCGCGGGCAGCCAAGGTCTACCAGGGAGTGATTCCGCTGACGCCGGACGACGTAGCCGACGCGATCGTCTGGGCGGCGAGCCGACCCGCGCATGTGAATATCGCGCACGTGCTGATGACGTCCGTGAGCCAGGCCAATTCGCTGATGTTTCATCGCGAAGCGGCTGGGACGACCGGAAACTCGCGCTGACTCTTATCCGAGAGCTTTGAGTTGGGCTTCGACGTGGGTCAAGGCTGCTTCGAGAGCGGCCCTGCGGCCCGCGTTCGATGTGCGCTGCGAGAGTATGTTTTCTCGCTGCAATTCGAGCGCCTGCCGTT
>Ga0302305_1002563_pt1 | contig 10165 bp, 8 predicted proteins | sample III_Palsa_E2_3_FD_198764 | JGI IMG/M metagenome (GOLD analysis project Ga0302305, IMG submission 198764) | Peat permafrost microbial communities from Stordalen Mire near Abisko, Sweden - III_Palsa_E2_3 | ecosystem: Environmental > Terrestrial > Soil > Palsa > Peat permafrost | place: Sweden... | reverse complement strand
TAGTGCATCCTATTCATGAAAGTTGATAGAGGTTGACTCACATGCCAAATGAATTTGTAAGCGTCATCAAGCCCTCGGAAGCCAAAGGCGGAGCCGATAAAGGTAAGTCGTATCCCGTTCTCCCGGTTAGAGATACGGTTCTTTTCCCGCATGCAGTTCTCCCTCTGACGGTGGGTCGCGAGAGTTCAATCCAGCTAATCCAGTCGCTGGGTGAGGAGAAGACAATCCTGGTCGTAGCGCAGAAAGACGCCCGCCAGGACGTGCCAGATGGCTCCGATTTGCACGTAATCGGCACCCGCGCGACCGTGCATAAGGTCGTGAAGATGCCGAACCAGAGCCTTTTTGTGTTCACCGAAGGCACGGAGCGCGTAAAGATCACCAACTACAGCCAGACGCAGCCATTTCTTATGGCCGAGTGCGAGCCGTTGGATGAGATTGAACCAGAGGCCTCTCCCGAAGCGGAGGCGATGCAGCGCAATGTCCTCGGACAGTTTCAGGAGATCGTAACCTCTTCGTCAACCCTCTCGGACGATCTGCAAACGATTGCGATCAACATTGAGGATGCGAGCCGCCTTTCGGACTTCATCGCATCAAGCCTTCCGTTCTTATCGACGACCGAAAAGCAGGAGCTGCTGGAGACACCGGACGTGAAGTCGCGGCTGGAGAAAATTAACAGCCATCTGGCGAAGGAGCTTGAGGTGCAGCAGTTGCGCAACAAGATCCAGAGCGAGGTGCAGGACTCCGTGCAGTCCTCGCAGCGCGACTACTACCTGCGCGAGCAGATGAAGGCGATCCAGAAGGAACTCGGCGACCAGGACGACACGCAGAAAGACATCGCCGATCTGAAAGAGAAGATCGAAGCCGCGGGTATGCCAGAGGAGACAAAGAAGGACGCCCTGAAGGAGCTCGGCCGCCTCAGCCGCATGAACCCAGCGGCGGCGGATTATTCGCTGACGCGGAACTACGTCGAGTGGCTGGCGGTGTTGCCATGGAGCAAGAGCACGGCCGGCGAGGTCGACATCTTGAAGGCCAAAGAATTCCTCGACGAGGACCACTACGGCTTGACGAAGGTGAAGGATCGCATTCTGGATTACCTGAGTGTGCGGCGGTTGAAGCCGGACATGAAGGGGCCAATCCTTTGCTTCGTCGGACCTCCGGGCGTGGGCAAAACCTCGCTGGGGCGCAGCATCGCGCGTGCTCTAGGCCGCAAGTTCAGCCGTATTTCGCTCGGCGGCATGCACGACGAGGCGGAGATTCGCGGGCATCGCCGGACATACATCGGCGCGCTGCCGGGGCAGATCATTCAGCACCTGAAGCGGGTTGAGGTCAACGATCCGGTCTTCATGCTGGATGAGATCGATAAACTCGGGCGTGACTTCCGTGGCGACCCTTCCTCGGCTCTCCTGGAGACGCTTGATCCTGAGCAGAACAATACTTTCCGCGACAACTATCTCGATCAGCCGTTCGATCTAAGCAAGGTGCTGTTCATCTGCACGGCCAACCAGCTTGACCCGATCCCGGCGCCTCTGCTCGATCGCATGGAAATCATCGAACTTACCGGCTATACGGAAGAGGAGAAGGTCAACATCGCGGAAAAGTATCTGGTCCCACGGCAGATCAAGGAAAACGGACTTCCTGCGGAGATGATCGAGTTCCCGACGGCAAGCATTGGCATGATTGCGCGTCATTACACGCGTGAGGCCGGCGTCCGGCGGCTGGAGCAGTTGATCGGCACGGTCTGCCGCAAGCTTGCTCGTAAGGTAGCCGAAGGCCGCACCGAGAAGCTGATCGTCACGCCGGAGATCATCAAGGAGTTCCTTGGCGGCATCAAGGTACGCGTGGACACCGAGCTTGCCGAGCGCACAAAGCGTGCCGGCGTAGCTGTCGGTCTTGCGTGGACCCCGGTAGGCGGCGATGTCTTGTTCATCGAAGCCAACCGCATGAAGGGCAAGGGCGGTTTCAAGATGACCGGGCAGATCGGCGACGTGATGAAGGAGTCGATGGAAGCCGCGCTGACGTGGGTGCGTTCCAACGCACACTCGCTCGGGCTCGACGAAGATGTGCTGAAGGATATCGATCTGCACATCCACGTTCCTGCCGGAGCGATCCCGAAGGATGGCCCATCGGCTGGTGTGACTATGGCTACGGCGCTGGTCAGCTTGCTCACGGATAAGCCGGTCAGGCCGCTGCTCGCGATGACTGGCGAGATCACGCTCAGCGGCAATGTACTGCCGGTCGGCGGCATCAAGGAGAAGTTCCTTGCGGCCAAACGCGCGGGTGTTCGCGATGTGATTCTGCCGATCGACGTGAAGACCAACGTGGAGGAAGATCTCACAGCGGATCAGGTCGAAGGCGTCACGATTCACTATGCGTCGCGGATTGAAGATGTGCTGGCCGTGGCATTGCCGAGCTCGGTGCATGACATCGTTCAGGACGAGGAAGTGCGCGAGGAAGTGCTGGCTGCTGCGGAATAAGCCGGAGTGATGTTGCTGGAAGGGGGTAGCTGCGCAAGCGGCTGCCCCCTTTAGGCATGCGGCTAGCAGAGGCTCGCGCAATAGAACGGGTATGCTCGAAGCGGGAGAGATTTGGTGAAGGTTTTAGTCATAGATACTTGCGGCGAGGTAGGCAGTGTAGCGCTCTGTGACGGCGATCTCGCGGTTGCCCAGGAGGTGCTCGCGGCAAGAGGCTCTTCTTCGGCGTTGGTGCCGGCTGTAGCTCGACTGCTGGAGAAGCAGGGTTGGAGCTTGGCCGAGCTTGATGGCGTGGGCGTGGTGAGCGGCCCCGGCTCGTTTACCGGCGTGCGAGTGGGGTTGGCGGCGGCAAAGGGATTGTGCGAGGCTGCGGGACTTCCGTTGGTAGCGGTTTCGCGGCTGGAAGTGCTGGCGGCTACAGCGGGATTACAGGATGGCTACGCGGCCCTCGATGCCGGGCGCGGTGAGAGCTATATGCGAGCCGTCGCAACAGGGAGTGAGATGCTCTGCGGATTGGATGAGGCGCAACTGATGGCTGCGGATGGGCGTGTCGTTGTGGCGGAGGACCGGATGCTGGCGGTGTTTGCCGGGATGCAAGTGGAGTTGGTCGCAATGCGTGCGGAGCTGGCCCTGCCAATTGTCTTGCGCGAGCTGCAAGCCAGAGCCGGTGACGCTGCGATGGTTGATGCCAATTATGTACGCGGTGAGAGGAATATCTACGGGAAATCTCGTGCTGTTGTAAGCGGAGAGAGTGCTTGAACGTGGAGCTTTTAGTACGGCACGCAACCAATGAGGATATCGAGGCCATAGTGCGCATTGAGCGTGCGGCCAACGAGGCTCCGCATTGGGAGCAGGCGCAGTATCCGGCGATTTTGCAGCAGGAGGGCCGGCGGGTTTTGCTGGTCGCTGTCGCCGAGGGGCAGGTCGTCGGGTTCGTGGTAGCTGCGGTGCTGCTGGAAGAGGCCGAGTTGGAGAATATCGCGGTGGACGCTGCGTTTCGCCGATGTGGGGTCGGGAAGGCTTTACTCGACGCTGTGATGGTTTGGGCTGTCGAGCATGGGTCGGAACTGATGCGGCTTGAGGTGCGTGCAGGAAATAAAGCCGCACAGGGACTTTACCGCGGCCTCGGTTTTGTACAGAACGGGGTGCGGCAAGGGTACTATACAGAGCCGATTGAGGATGCGGCGGTGATGTCGTTGTCCTTGTCTGCTCAACCGGATTAGCAAGGGCGGTTCGTCTCTCCGCAACTCGTCTTCTGAACCCTGAGCCTCGACTCCCGGGCTCTAAGCTCCAGGAAAGACATGCGCCTGCAAGGCTCGCAGCTTATAATCGCCGAATATGGTTCGCGACGGTATCTTCTATGGACTTGGCCTGCTTGTAGTTGCGGCGATTGTCTGGCACTTCACTGGTTTTCTTTCTTTAACGGCTGTGCCGGTATTGCTGGCGTTATTTTTCCTCTGGTTTTTCCGGGACCCTTCCCGCAAAGTTCCAGATGGTCCAGGCATGATCGTCTCCCCGGCTGACGGCAAGGTGGATTTGGCCGAATGGGTAGAGACCCCTGAGGGCGGTCGGCTGCGTGTGACCATCTTTCTGAACGTCTTCAATGTGCATGTGAACCGCGTGCCAGTCGGCGGCACCGTTGAAGTGATGGAGTTTCGGAAGGGGCAGTTCCTGAATGCGATGCGGCCGGATTCAGCTGTCCACAATGAGCAGACGCTCATTACGATCAATACGGGTGATTATTCGGTCAGCTTCAAACAGATAGCCGGCCTGCTTGCGCGGCGCATTGTGTGCAACCTCAAGGTAGGGGATCGCGTGGAGCGAGGGCAACGTATGGGATTGATCAAGTTCGGTTCGCGCACAGATGTCCTGATGCCGGCTGAGGCGCGGTTGTTGGTGAAGAAGGGTCAGAATGTGGTGGGCGGGAAGTCGGTTCTGGCCGTGATGCCGGAGACTGCGCCCGACCAGGGCGGGCAGATCTAATGGGGGCGCGAGGGGGGATTGAGGCGGTGAAGCGCAGGCATCCGCGGCGTGGCATGTATGTGCTGCCGTCGCTGTTTACCGCCGGCAATATCGCGGCGGGTTATTACGCGATTGCGGAGAGCATCCGTGGAGCGGCAGGCGATCCGAATGCGTTCAACCGGGCGGCGTTGGCGATCGGGTTTGCTGTGATCTTCGATGGCATCGATGGCCGTGTTGCCCGTATGACGGATACTTCGAGCGACTTCGGAAGAGAGTTCGATTCGCTGGCCGATGTGATTACGTTTGGCGTCGCGCCGAGCCTTCTGGCGTTCCTTTGGGGCGTGCAGGCAGTGGCGCCTTCGGCGTATCCGCTGCTGCAACAGCGTGTGCATGATCTCGGAACAGTCATCTGCTTCCTGTTCCTGATCTGTGGCGCATGCCGTTTGGCGCGATTCAACGTCAGCGTCAATCCGCAGCCGGGTAATCCCGGTCGGCCGGGGCGTAAGTACTTCGTCGGAATGCCGATTCCGGCTGGCGCGGGGGTTCTTGCTGCCGTCGTGCACTACGAGCAGGGTTCACCGATCCACGATCTGTGGGCATCAGTTGTATGGCTCCTGCTGATAGGCTTCACCGGTTTCCTGATGGTGAGTAACTGGCGGTTCTGGAGCGGCAAGGAACTGAACTTTACCGAGGCGCAGCCGGTGCGTGGCGTGCTGTTGCTGCTGGTTGCGCTTGCGCTGGTGATCTGGCTGTCGCAGTGGGCGCTGATCATCATTGCGATGGTGTATTTGCTGTCGGGGGTGCTGGCACGTCTGGCTTACTCGTGGGGTAAGCGCGGCGGACGCGTTAAGATATCTAGCTAAACGAAGAGTTGTGAGGGAATTGTGGCGGCAAAAGTTGTGCGAGCGGCGATCGTTGGAGCGTCGACATTGCTGGGGAAAGAACTGGCTAACGAGTTGAATGCTTCGGCTTCAACTGTTTGGGATTTGAAGTTGCTGGATGCGGCTTTGGCCGATGTAGGCTTGGCGACGGGGCAGATAGCTTCGGCGGGCGATGAAGCGATTCTCATTCAGACGATCGAACCTGGTGCGTTTGATGGGATGGATGTTGTCTTCTTTGCTGGAGACGTCGCAACGACGCTCAAGCACTGGAAGGAAGCTAAGGCGGCTGGCGCTGGCATCGTGGATGTGTCCGCGGCGCTGGAGGCTGAGGGTGTTGTGCGTTGTCCATGGATTCAGACGGTGGAACCGAACCCTTCGCGGGTTGTGGTTCCGGCGCATCCTGCGGCGGTGATGCTTGCGCAGGTTATTACGAGGCTGCGGGCGAAGTGGCAGAATGTTCGCGCTGTTGCGACGGTGATGGAGCCGGCTTCGCAGCAGGGGAGTGCTGGGCTGGATGAGATGCATCAGCAGACTGTTGCGCTGCTGTCGTTCCAGGCTGTTCCGAAAGATGTCTATGATGCACAGGTGGCGTTTAACCTGAGCGCTGTTTTGGGTCCGGAGACGAAGGTCGATCTGCGAGCGATCAGCGCGCGGATACGACGTGATCTGCGGTTGATTGCGGGTGGGGAAGCGGCGGATGCGCTTGCGATGCAGTTGCTGCAGGCGCCGGTCTTCAATGGCTATACTGCCTCGGTCTTCGTGGAGCTGGATCCCGAAGCGTTGCTGGGTGAGGTTGAAACGGCGCTTGAGGGTGGAATTGTCAGTGTTGTTACGGGTGACGAGCCGGGGCCGAGTAATCTGAGTGCGACAGAGCAGGGACAGTTGCTGGTCAGTGTACAGGCAGCGGGCGAAGGGGTTCGCGGTTTCTGGTTGTGGATGGCAGTCGATAACCTGAAGCTCTCTGCGCAGACTGCTATCGCGTGTGCTGCGGAGCTTGCCGTAGCTTAGAGCAGGGTACCCCCTCCCCTGTGGGGGTGTCTTGGGGGTAAGCGCTTTAGAATGTTGGGCTCCGGGGAAGAGATGTCTCGTAAGTATGTTCTTCTAAAGGAGTTAGTTCCAAGTGTTTCATTCTGTTGGGGTTATGGTGGAAGGTATCAGGAAGTAGGAAGTATAAAAATCAGGCCTATAAATAGGATAACTGATTGAGTGGGGTAACTACGCCAAGTTTATTTCCTTTGCTTTCTGCGGTTTAGGGGGTTGTGGGGGTTGACAAGGATTTGGCGACTTGGCGAATTCCTGGACAAACGCACCTCGCGGCTGAAGCCGTGTTCCAGCAGAGGCGTTACTGGCACGGGTAACCCCGTGCCCCTTCGAGTGCGGCCCTGGTGGGGATATTATTTCGGGTCTTAGTTCTGTGGTGGATTGTGAGGCGAAGACGCCGGTTTTTGGCCTGGGCTGCGAAGCCCCCAAGGCCACCAGTTCCAATCGCCTGCGACGCGAAGGAGTGCGGGGCCGATGACGATGCGGACCAGTGTCGCGTCGATCAACACGGCCACCGCCAGCGTAAATCCGATCATTTTGACTACAAGGAAGTTGCCGAAGGTGAAGGCCGCGAAGACCACGATCATGATGGCGGCGGCACTTGTGATTAGACCTGCGGTCCTTGCCATTCCTTCAGGGATTGCGTCGACTTCACTCAGCCCGCTTCTCCGGGCTTCGAGAACCCGCGCGACCAGGAAGACCTCGTAGTCCATGCTTAGTCCGAAGACGATGGCAAAGGTGACGATGGGAACGAGGGGAAAGATACTGCCTGTGCCTCCGGGAACTCCCAGCAGGGTACTGCCGTGTCCATCCTGAAAGACCAGAACCAAGGCTCCGAAGGAGGCTGCAACCGAGAAAAGGTTGAGTGCGATAGCTTTTACGGCGGCGAAGAGCGACCGGAACCCCGCCAGCAGAGCAAGTAGGGTGGCCCCGACCACCAGCGCCGTTACCGATACAAGGTGGCTGTTTACGATGGTCTGGTAGTCGGCGTTGAGTGCCGGAATGCCTCCAATTTCGAGGGTTGCGCCGGGTACCCCGGTGAGAGCTACAGCGCCGGTCTTGCGAAGCTCGCGCACCCAGTCGACTTGATCGCGCAGGGAGACCGAGGTTGCGGGTAATACCTCAAGCAACGCCGCCCTTCCGTCACCGCTCAGGAATGTGCGCCGCGTCTCTCGCGAGAGGTCCGTCAGGGCGGCACGGTTGCCCTCCGCAATTGTTGTGATGGAGATAACGCGGGCGCAACGAGGGTCGCCGGCGAGACGCTTGCTGAGGCTATCGACGGCGTTCCATCCTGCGTCGGTTTGCGTAATGGAATCGTTTGGGAGCTCGACGATGACGCGCATTGAATAGACAACGCCAACGCGGTCCATCTTTTCGAGGGTATGCAAGGCCTGGACAGATTCGGCCGACTCCGGAAGCCAGTTACCCTGAGGAAGCCTGGTATCCAGATGCGTGGATTGCCAGGCGAGCAAAAGCAAGGGTACGCCTGCCAGAAACAGGGCAAGCCAGGGGTGGGCGACGATTACCTTTCCCCAGTTTCTCCAGCGATTTCCTGTTCGGGCGGACCGTTGTGCATCCAGCTTGGCAGTGAATGGCATCCGGCCGGCGTCGATCCGCGGGCCGAGCAGTGCGAGCACCGCTGGAACGACGGTATTTGTAAGCAGCACACTGATTCCCGCGACCAGGAATCCAGCGACGCCGATGGAACGGATTTCGCTGATGGGAACCGTCAGGAGCGCCAGGAATCCGATGGCTACCGTGGAGGCTGAGATGAGGAGTGTGCGACCGGCCTGACGTGCTGCCATGACTGATGCTACGGAGCCGCTGTACCCGGCGGAGATTGCCTCCCGGAAGCGGCTGACCATGAGAAGGGCGTAGTCGATTCCCAGGCCCAAACCGAGCATGGTGGCGAGATTCTGGACCAGAATGGACAAGTGGAAGTGCCGGGCCAGCAACCCCGTAATGGCCAGAGTGGTTGCGATGGCAAGCTGGCCCACGGCCACTGGAATCAGGGCGGCGACCAGGCTGCCGAAAGCTATGAGCAAAAGAATAAGGGTTCCGGGAATGACCAGACTCTCGCCTCGTCGCACGTCGTCGGCGCTGGCTTTGCGAATGTCGAAGTTCAGTGGAAGCTCGCCCGTCAGTTCGAGCTTTATGGCTGGATAACGGCCCCGCAATTGGCTGGCGAGGGAATTTGCCCGTTCGTGAAGTTTAGGAACGAGCGATTCCACTGGCCCTTCGGTCGACGACAGGCCCACGAGGATAAACGTTCCGCCATCCTTGCCGAGAAAGATAGGATCGCGCAACTCGAGATGAGAGACGACGCCGGATACGCCGGGTTCGTCTCTGAGGGCCGACACAATGGTGGTTAGCGCTTGTTCGCCTTCCGGCGAGTCCGCGGGAGGGAGTCCCTCGACCACGAGGATCACGCGATCCACGAATGGCGAGTGAAAACGATTGGCCAGTTCCTGGGTGACAATCTCCGCCTGGCTGCCTTCGACGCGGGTTGCTGTTTCCAGATGGCGTTCCGAGTGAAACGAGAAGGGAAGAAGCGCAACGATTGCGAAAAGGACTACCCCGGCCACCCAGAAACGGCGCACATGCATGAGTTCATGATGCCATACAAAATAGAGGCAGTGACGACGGTGTGTCGTTCTCCAATGGCATCAAAGGATTTGAGAGGCCCAATTGGTTGACCGATGCACGAGCTTATTTCAGCTATTTCAATCTGATAAATTGGTTCGACCGGCTAGGAGGATCCATTCTTAAATTCGCTTTGCTCTTATTGTTTGCCGCTATTCCACCTGGAGGCGTTGACCCACGTGTCGGCTCGTGGACACTGCTCTCCGCGCAGTCCAGCCTGACTCCTCCCGACAAACTCTCTGTGACAAATTTGCAGGGCGCCGTGCATGTGGCCATGTCCGGTGAAACCCATTTGGATTTCACGGCGAAGTCGGACGGCAAAGACACGCCTGTCCCGGGCAATCCGGGATTCAATCAAGTGAAACTGCATCGGATCGATAAAACGGAGTCAGAGGCGATTGAGAAGAAGGACGGAGCTGTCGTGGCGACGGTTCGCGTGAAGCTTTCGAAGGATGGCAACGAGTTGGCGGTTACGACTGCAAACAAAGGCCATGCCGATCAGATCACTGTGTGGACGCGAGGCGGTGGCGCAAAGATTGCCAAGGACCCGCTCGCCGGCGAGTGGACTGAGGATCTGAGTAAGACTCGTTTACGGCAGGGGTCGGCGCTGAAGATTGAAACAGACGGGAGCGGTATGGTTCGTTTTGCGGGTGACTACAGCTATACCGCACGTTTTGACGGGAAGCAGTACGATCTGAAGAACTCCCGCAACGATACCGTGCAGCTTCAACTTGTCGATGGTCATACGGTGGATGCGATCTACCGGCGAGACGATCAAGTGACTCAAAAGGACAGGTGGGCGGTCTCCGCGGATGGGCAGCAGATGATGCTGACCACCACGGCGACCCTGGAGACCGGCCAGCACCTAACCGAAAAACTGGTGTTCAAAAAGCAGTAGCGCCTTCTGCATCCGCGAAGGCAAGAGGCTCATCCGGCAATGCGGCAGGGGTAAGCTCACGAGCCGCAACCGAGATGATTCCCTTGCGGTGCATGAATTTCAGAATGCCAGCGACTGTATCCTCAAGGGTCGGATCGGGAATGCCCCATGCAGAGGCATCCCGTGCCACCTGGTAGGCGGAGTTGTCATAGCGTTTGAACTCCATGGCGGTGATGTTGTCCACTGAGCCGACCAGAAAGTCCAGCAGCGGGAAGAGCAGGTCTTCCTTC
>Ga0302305_1002544_pt1 | contig 10200 bp, 9 predicted proteins | sample III_Palsa_E2_3_FD_198764 | JGI IMG/M metagenome (GOLD analysis project Ga0302305, IMG submission 198764) | Peat permafrost microbial communities from Stordalen Mire near Abisko, Sweden - III_Palsa_E2_3 | ecosystem: Environmental > Terrestrial > Soil > Palsa > Peat permafrost | place: Sweden... | reverse complement strand
ATTGCCGTCGAATCCGTCGAATCCGTCAACTGAGCAGGCACAGCGGCGGACGCATCAGCCGAAGCCGAAGCCGCTCCCCGCCTCACCCAGACCGTTCCCAGCCCGAACTCTTCCAGCATCGACTTATGCAGCGCCATCCACGGCCTCCTTTGAAAACGTCAGACGCATGACGAGTGCATCCTCGCGCGACCGGTGCCGCGCGGGGTAATAGTTTTTGCGCCGCCCGATGGTGGCGAAACCAAAGCGCTCGTAAAGCTGGATGGCGCGCGGATTCGACGGCCGCACTTCCAGCAGCACGCCCTCGAGTTTCTGCTGCCGCGACACGCGCACCGCTTCGCGCAACAACGTGAGCCCGGCGCCGGCGTGTTGTGCCTGGGGTGCTACGCACAGGTTCAGCAAATGCATTTCATCGACGACCGGCATCAGCACGCAATAACCCAGCAAGGTCCCGGTGACATGGCGCAGGCACAAGCCAAAATAGCCGTTGCGCAGCGAGTCCTGGAAATTGCCGCGGGTCCAGGGAAACTCGTAAGCGATCTTCTCGATGGCGGCGACCTCATCGAGATCGGCTTCCGTCATCGACGACAGATAACGATCCGCCATCAACACGCCGCTCACCGTAGAGGCTCCGTCGTTTGAACGGCCGGGGCGGCCGGGTCGGCGTGATTGGCTTGATCTTCCGCTGCGGCGGCGGCAGCTTTGGCGGCACGCGCGTCCATCCGCTCGACGGTGGTCTGCGCGACCTTGTTGCGTATGTACTCCGGCGCGGCCTGATCCGGCGCGACCGTCCGGCCGGCGCGCAGCGCGCGCAACCCGGCAAGCGCCACGGGCAACGCATGCGGCAGCGCCTCGAAATCGATACGGCACGCCGGGGCGGCCGGCATCGGCAACCTTTCGCCGAAAGCCGCCGCCGCATTGCCCGCCAGCGTGAACGGCTCGTCGGGACGGACAATGGCCTCAGGCAGATCAAGCGATGCCGCCTGGACCGTGGCCCACTCGCCCGCCGCTCCCGCCGCGATATCCCAGCGGAAATCCGCCCAGTACGCCTCGTTCATGCGGGCGTCGAGCGCGGCGAGCACGCGCGTGGCCGATGGGTCGTGCAAGCGCGCGAACTCCGCGCAGGCGAGCAAGGTGCCGATCGGCACCACCGGCACACTCAACCCGAACGCCAGCCCCTGTGCGACGCCGGTTGCCGTGCGCAAACCGGTAAATGAGCCCGGGCCGGCGCCGAACGCGATCGCGGAGCAATCCTTGAGCGTCAGGCCGGCGGTATCGAATAATTCGCGGATCGCGGGCAGCAGGCGCGTGCTGGAAACCGGTCCCGTCAATTCATGACTGAACCAGACGTGAACTTCACCGGCAGAGTAATGAGGAGCGCTTCCATAGGCGGTAGGCGCGGCAGTCGCTCTGGCGGCAGCCGTCGGGTCGGCGATCAGGAGCGCGACTGAGCAGAATTCGGTCGAGGTATCGAGGGCGAGCAAAACGGTGCGTGTCATGGCCGCTATTGTAATGCGTGACGTAAAGTGAACTGCGGTGAACCGCGGTAACGCGTAAGCCGTGAGGCGGCGAGCGCCGTGCGGACGACGCCCGCTCGTGCTGGATCAGGCCGTGCGCCCAGGGAATTTTGGAAGAAACCCTCGACAAGCGCGCGCAACCAGCTTGCTATGATCGTCGATCCTTAAACAGCCTGTCCGGAGAACCGAATGAGCGGAATCAACGAACTCGACGCGCAATTTGCGCATGCCCAGGCGGACGTCAAGGAATTGTCCGAACGTCCGGGCAACCTGACGCTGCTGCGCCTGTACGCGCTCTACAAGCAAGCGAGCCTGGGCGATGTGCAAGGCGACAAGCCGGGTTTCGCCGATATCGCCGGCAAATACAAATACGACGCGTGGGGCGCACTCGCGGGCACGCCACAGGACACCGCAAAGCAGCAATACATCGGGCTGGTGGAATCGCTGAAAAGCGGCGCCTCGGCGTAAAATCCGACTGGGCCGGCGCCGGTCACCCGCAGAGCAGTTGCTAGTTCTGCCCTGCGGCGCTTCATCAAGAGGTACGCGGAATAGAGATAGACGGAATTCCCGCCCCGGCAAACTGCAAGTTGAATCAAACTGTCTTAAAATCTGGCGCAGCGCAACAATTGCCGCTATACTCTTGCCTGCGCTTCACTGTGACCGGGTGAATTGATGGTTTTAGTCGATTCATCGCACGCAGCGCGGCGCCTCGTAGCGTTTTGCTCCAATCCAGTTTAGAAACTGTCCCCTCCCTGCTAGGCCTTTCGCGGCCGATCATGCATCAGGCTGACGACAACGCCGCCTCGGCCTGTCGAATCCGATACAGCTTCTAACGAAAAGCTCGCCTTTATTGTTGCGAGCTGCCCCCGTTTTTCGATTTGCTCGCTGCTTCTTTGCTCGCTGAATCTGACGACTTGGGTATGCCGATTGGCGCCACACGCCTTATTCCCCGTTTCAAGGATCGACATGACTTCGAGCAACACCCATAGCCCGCTGGACTCCATCGCTGCACTGGCACTCGGCGAAGACGCACCCGCCGCGCCGGCAGCATCTGTTTCGCCCGCTATTCCCGCCCCTATTTCTTCAGTTGCGCCCGTCGCCGCTGCTATCGCTGTGCAGACTGGCCCGAGCTTCGAATCGCTCGGCCTGTCGCCTGAGATCATCGTTGCGCTGACCGCTTCTGGCTATCAAGTGCCGACGCCGGTTCAGCAGCGCGCGATTCCCGCAGCGCTCGCCGGCCGCGACTTGCTGGTTTCCAGCCCGACCGGTTCGGGCAAGACCGCAGCATTCATGCTGCCGGCTATCGAACGTTTCTCGCAGCTCGAAAAGGCCAAGGCTTCAGCTCCGCGTGAGCCGCATGACCCGAACGCCCGCCCGGCCCGCCGCACCCAGCCGGTCGCTCGTCCGACCATGCTGGTCCTGACGCCGACCCGCGAACTCGCGATGCAAGTTACCGCTGCCGCAACCACGTACGGCAAGCACCTGCGCCGGCTGCGCACGGTCAGCATTCTCGGCGGTGTCGCGTATGGCCAGCAATTGATGCTGCTCGCGAAGAACCCGGAAATCCTGGTTGCTACGCCGGGCCGTTTGCTCGATCACCTGGAACGCGGCCGTATTGACCTGTCGCAACTGCAAATCCTCGTGCTCGACGAAGCCGACCGTATGCTGGACATGGGTTTCATCGACGATATCGAAACTATTGTTGCTGCTACGCCGGCCACGCGTCAGACGCTGCTGTTCTCGGCAACCATCGACGGCAAGATCAGCTCGCTGACCGGCCGCCTGTTGAAGAACCCGGAACGCATCGAGATCATTCAAAAGCTCGAAGCGCAAAACAACATCGCGCAAACCGTGCATTACGTCGATGACCGCGATCACAAGGATCGTCTGCTCGACCACCTGTTGCGCGATGCCGGCCTGGATCAGGCTATCGTCTTCACGGCAACCAAGAACGACGCTGACCAACTGGCTATCCGTTTGTCGGACGCTGGTTTTGAATCGGCTGCCCTGCACGGCGATCTGCCGCAAGGCGCGCGTAACCGCACGATTCGTGCACTGCGCGAGCGCAAAGTGCGCGTGCTGGTGGCAACCGATGTCGCCGCTCGCGGTATCGACATCCCGGGCATCACGCACGTGTTCAACTACGATCTGCCGAAGTTTGCGGAAGATTATGTTCACCGTATCGGTCGTACGGGCCGTGCTGGCCGTACGGGCACGGCAATCAGCCTCGTGCACCACGCTGAGCAAGGCGCGCTGAAGCGCATCGAGCGTTTCGTGCGTGTGCCGCTGAATGTAAGCGTGATTGTTGGCTTTGAACCGCGTCGCTCGGCTCCGGCCGGCGGTGGCGGTGGTCGTCCCGGCTTTGGCGGCCGTGGCCGTCCGGGCGGTGGCGCTGGTGCGGGTGGCGCAGGTCGTCGCTTCGGTAGCGGCGGTGCTGGCAACGGTGGTTCGGCCAAGCCGGGCGGCTGGGGCAACAAGCCGGCAAGCGCTGGCGGTGCTCGTGATTCACGCGACGGTGGCTCGCGTGACGGCTATCGCAGCGGTGGTGGATCGCGTGACGGTGGTTCGGGCTTTGGTGGCGGTTCGCGCGACGGTTATGCAGCACGTCGCAACGATGGCCCGCGCGCTCCGCGTCGTGGCAGCTAAGTCGTAATAAGTGCGGCGCGCGCTTCTTGCGCGCCAGCAAAAAAGAAAACCGATGCCTCGTGCGTCGGTTTTTTTTCGTCCACGCCCTGAATTTCACAATGTGGAAAGATCTTTTGTGCAACGAAATCGTTGGTGCATGGCACAAGTCTGCACGTCCCAGCATAGGAAAGATCGTTTTATATCGTGAAATATCAATTTCATATCATTGATTTAAAACGATAATTTATATTTCAAATCTTCGCTAAACGACTGGCTCTGCTACCTCCCCTTCCCTAGACTCTTATATAAGAGTTGAGCAACAAGAAGCACCGAGACTTATCGATTGCTCAACCGGACGACCCACCATTAGTCATTAGTCAGGTAATCAAAGGAGAAACGCCATGTCGCGCCAACAACAAGCTCAGGAACTCCAGAAGCAATGGGACACGGATTCGCGCTGGAAGGGCATCAAGCGAAGCTACACCGCCGACGACGTCGTGCGGCTGCGCGGTTCGGTGCCGGTCGAGCACACGCTGGCGAAACGGGGTGCGGAGAAGCTGTGGGCATCGATTCATGAAGAGCCGTTCGTCAACGCCCTCGGCGCACTGACCGGCAATCAGGCCATGCAACAGGTCAAGGCCGGATTGAAAGCGATCTACTTGTCCGGTTGGCAAGTGGCGGGAGACGCGAACGTTGCCGGCGAGATGTATCCGGATCAATCGCTGTATCCGGCGAATTCGGTGCCGCTGGTGGTCAAGCGCATCAACAACACGCTCACGCGTGCCGATCAGATCCAGTGGTCCGAAGGCAAGAATCCCGGCGATGAAGGGTATCTCGACTTCTTCCAGCCGATCGTGGCGGACGCTGAGGCTGGTTTCGGCGGCGTGCTGAACGCGTTCGAACTGATGAAGGCGATGATCGAAGCCGGCGCCGCAGGCGTGCACTTCGAAGATCAGTTGGCATCGGTGAAGAAATGTGGGCACATGGGCGGCAAGGTGCTGGTGCCGACGCGCGAAAACGTTGCGAAACTCACGGCCGCGCGTCTTGCGGCTGACGTTTCCGGTACGCGGACCATTCTGCTCGCCCGCACCGACGCGGAAGCGGCGGATCTGGTGACATCGGATGTCGATGAAAACGACCGGCCGTTCCTGACCGGCGAGCGTACGGTGGAAGGTTTCTTCCGCACGAAGCCGGGCCTGGAACAAGCCGTGTCGCGTGGCCTCGCCTACGCGCCGTATGCCGACATGATCTGGTGCGAGACGGGCAAGCCGGATCTGGCGTACGCGAAGAAGTTTGCCGAAGCGATTCATCGCGAATTCCCGGGCAAGCTGCTCTCGTACAACTGCTCGCCGTCGTTCAACTGGAAGAAGAACCTGGACGACGCGACTATCGCCAAATTCCAGAAAGAGCTTGGCGCGATGGGCTATAAGTTCCAGTTCATCACGCTGGCCGGTTTCCATGCGCTGAATTACTCGATGTTCAACCTCGCGCACGGCTATGCACGCAACCAGATGAGCGCGTTCGTCGAGATGCAGGAAGCGGAGTTCGCAGCGGCTGAGAAGGGTTTCACCGCAGTGAAGCATCAGCGTGAAGTGGGAACAGGCTACTTCGATGCAGTGACGCAGGCTGTTGAAAAGGACGCATCGACGACCGCGTTGCACGGTTCGACCGAAGATGAGCAGTTCTTCGAGGAGAAAGTCGCCTAATCCCGCAAAAAGTAGTCGAATAGAGTGGGCAAAAAAGCACGCGACCTAAGGTCCGCGTGCTTTTTTATTGCTTCAATACTAGTAACTCTACAGTTCGTTTCCAGACTTGATTCCCGGATTCTCATTTGTCCGCTTCATAAGCGTGGGGCACGCTTCGTCCCACTTTCAGAAACACGCTTGACGCGCGTCAATCGCGTGCCAAATCGAGCTTCGTAATATGCCGCAATCGTCCACGAAACCTCAAAAAATCTATCGATAAACAATCACTGGAATCTTCGTGTGGGTCAGCACCCGTTGAGTCTCGCTGCCGATCAGCAAACTCCCCAACCCCCTCCTCCCATGCGACGCCATGAAAATCACATCGCAGCCGTCCCGCTCCGCAATATCGATAATGCCGATATAAGGCGCGGATTCAACGCTGGTGACGCAATTGCAGGAAACGCTCGCGGCGGCAGCGGCCTTTTCGACAGCGCCAAGATGCTCCCGTGCTTCGCGCTCGGCGCGCGCGTGAAAATCTCCGGGCGGCTCGACGGCAACATCGGCGAAAGGCGAATACGGGTAAAGCGGCAAGCACGCATAAGCCGTAAGCCGCGCACCCACCGACTGGGCAAGATCGATCGCCCCATCAATAGCCTTCTGTGAAAGGGCCGATCCATCAGTCGGAACAAGAATGTGCTTGAACATGGTCGACTCCTTGGCAATGGCTATCGTGCACTTTCATTGTACTAACTGAATCGAAGCCATCGGCCGCAATTCAGCCCCAGGAATTCAGCTCCAGCAATTCAGCCCCATGAAGTCAGCCCCATGAAGTCAGCCCCAGAAAGTCAGCCCCAGAAAGTCAGCCCCAATAACCAGGCGCGCCGAACGTGTGTTTGAGCAGGTCGAGGAACAATCGCACTCTTAGCGGCAAATGCCGACGCTGCGGAAACACGGCGTGAATCCCGATAGGCGGTGCGGCGAACGCATCGAGCACGCTGACAAGCCGCCCTTCTGCGATGTCATCACCGACTTCCCACCACGAGCGCCACGCCAGCCCATATCCGGCGAGACACCACTCGTGCAGCACCGCGCCGTCCGAGCATTCCATCGTGCCGGAAACGCGCATCTGAACGACCTTGCCATCCTTCTGAAACACCCAGCCGCGCTGCTGATTCGAGCTCGCCCCAAGCGGCAAGCAGTTGTGCTGCGCGAGCGCGTCGAGATCGGCGGGCGCGCCGCGCACGCGCAAATATTCCGGCGACGCCACGCAAACCCGGCGGTTCTCACCCAGCTTCAACGACACCAGCGACGAATCCGGCAGCTCGCCAAGCCGCACCGCGCAATCGAAGCCTTCGTTGACCAGGTCGACCATGCGGTCCGTCAGATCGAGCGTGATCGATACATCCGGATGCATCGAGGTAAAAACGGGGACGAGCGCGGCAACGTGGCGCCTTCCGAAACCCGCCGGAGCAGACACCCGCAAATGCCCGCTTGCCTTCACCCCGCCGGCCGACACGCTCGCCTCCGCGCTCTGCATGTCATGAATCACCCGCTGGCAATCCTCCAGAAATGCCGATCCTTCGAAGGTCAGCGTCAGCCGGCGCGTGGTGCGCACGAGCAGCTTCACGCCGAGCCGCTCTTCCAGCGCATCCAGCCGTCGGCCGATCACGGCCGGTGCAACGCCTTCGGCTAGTGCCGCGGCAGACAGGCTTCCCTTCGCGACTACCGCCACGAACGTTTCTATTTGCTTGAAGCGGTCCATGCGCGGCGTTTATTCGGATGTCGGGCGACTAGATTAGGCGTGAAAAAGTCAAAGATCAAGTGATCTGCATGCATCTTCCGGTCGTTCCGACGCACTAATAGAATCATCAACGACCAATTCATGGAGCGCCAGCCATGTCACCGACATCGATTTCGCCTCCTCGCGCTGTCATCTTCGACGCCTACGGCACGCTGTTCGACGTGCACTCGGTCGTGGCGGCCGCCGAGCAGTTATTCCCCGGCCACGGCGACGCGCTCTCGCAGTTGTGGCGCCAAAAGCAGATCGAATACACGCAGCTGCGCACGCTCTCGGACCCCGCCGGTGCCCGATACGAGCCGTTCTGGGCAATCACGCTCGACGCGCTGCGCTACGCCGCCACTCGCCTGAAGCTGGAACAGGCACTCACTCCGGCTGCAGAAAAGCGCCTGATGGACGAATACGCCTGCCTGGCGGCGTTTCCCGACACCGTCACCGCGCTGAAAACGCTACGCAAACGCACAGATTTGAAGCTGGCGATCCTGTCGAACGGCAATCCGCAGATGCTGGACATTGCGGTGAAAAGCGCCGGCATGTCAGGTCTCTTCGATCACGTCCTCTCTGTAGACGCCGTGCGGGCCTACAAACCCGCGCACGCCGCCTACTCACTCGGAACCCAAGCGATCGGCGTGGCGGCCTCGGAGATCGTGTTTGTATCGTCGAACGGCTGGGACGTGACGGGCGCGACGTGGTTTGGCTACACCACTTTCTGGCTCAACCGCATGGCGATGCCCGCAGAACAACTCGGCGTCATGCCACGCGGCACCGGACGCGATATGACCGGTCTGCTTGCTTTCATCGATGCAGGGTGCCCCCAGCATCAGCATGCGGCGCCATTTGATCTTTCAAAGCGCATGCCCCGCAGTCCCAACAACTAGCCGACTCATCGATTCAACCAGCACGCAAAACCGTCTGACCGACCAAGGAGATGTAGAACATGGCGAACACGCTGACCCACATGCCGCAGGGCATGACCATCACGGCTGAGATCAAACCCGGCTACGAGACCATCTTGACGCCCGGAGCGCTTGAGCTGGTAGCAACGCTGCATCGCGCATTCGAGCCGCGTCGGCAGGCGTTGCTCAAGGCGCGCGCCGAACGCACAAAGCGGCTGGACGCAGGCGAACGGCCGGATTTTCTCAGCGAAACGCAATCCATCCGCGACGCCGACTGGACCATCGCAACGTTGCCGAAGGCGCTCGAATGCCGCCGTGTGGAGATTACCGGACCGGTCGAGCGCAAGATGATCATCAACGCGCTGAACTCCGGCGCGGATTCGTACATGACCGACTTCGAGGATTCGAACACGCCGAACTGGGACAACCAGCTGACCGGTCATATCAATCTGAAGGAAGCGGTGCGCGGCACGATTTCGCTTGAACAGAACGGCAAGTCATACAAGCTCAACGATAAAACCGCGACGCTGATCGTGCGTCCGCGCGGCTGGCATCTGGACGAAAAACACGTGAGCGTGGATGGTCAGCGTGTGTCGGGCGGTATCTTCGATTTCGCGCTGTTCCTGTTCCACAACGCGAAGGAGCAACTGGCTCGCGGCGCGGGTCCCTACTTCTATCTGCCGAAGCTGGAAAGCCATCTCGAAGCGCGCCTGTGGAACGAAATCTTCGTGGCGGCCCAAGAGATGGTGGGCGTGCCGCGCGGATCGATTCGCGCGACGGTCCTGATCGAAACCATCCTGGCCGCGTTCGAAATGGATGAGATCCTGTACGAGTTGCGCGAGCATTCGTCGGGACTGAACGCCGGCCGCTGGGACTATATTTTTTCCGCGATCAAGAAATTCAAGAACGACGCCAATTTCTGCCTCGCCGATCGCGCAAAGATCACGATGACCGTGCCGTTCATGCGCGCCTACGCCCTGCAATTGCTGAAGACGTGTCACCGGCGCAATGCCCCCGCTATTGGCGGCATGAGTGCGTTGATTCCGATCAAGGGCGACGCTGATGCCAGCGACAAAGCCATGGGCGGCGTGCGTTCGGACAAGGCGCGCGATGCGAGCGACGGTTACGACGGCGGATGGGTAGCCCATCCGGGCCTCGTGCCGATCGCGATGGAAGAGTTCGTGAAAGTGCTCGGCGGCGAGCCGAACCAGATCGCGAAGCAACGCGAGGATGTGCAGGTCACAGCAACCGATCTGCTCGATTTCCGTCCCGAAGATCCCATCACCGAAAACGGCGTGCGCGGCAATATCAACGTGGGCATTCACTATCTGGGTTCGTGGCTCGCGGGCAATGGTTGCGTCCCGATCCACAACCTGATGGAAGATGCGGCGACCGCGGAAATTTCGCGCTCGCAAGTGTGGCAGTGGATTCGCTCACCGAAAGGCAAACTGGACGATGGCCGCAAAGTGACCGCCGAGATGGTTCGCGCCTTCACGCAGGAAGAATTGGTGAAGGTGAAAGAAGTAGTTGCCGGCGACACCGCGCCGTACGACCGGGCAGCGACTATTTTCGAAGCGATGTCGACATCGGATACGTTTGCGGAGTTTTTGACGTTGCCGCTTTACGAAGAGATTTAACGCTTAACCTCTTAATCTCTTGACGCCGGTCGTCCATAGAACAAG
>Ga0302305_1002539_pt1 | contig 10221 bp, 4 predicted proteins | sample III_Palsa_E2_3_FD_198764 | JGI IMG/M metagenome (GOLD analysis project Ga0302305, IMG submission 198764) | Peat permafrost microbial communities from Stordalen Mire near Abisko, Sweden - III_Palsa_E2_3 | ecosystem: Environmental > Terrestrial > Soil > Palsa > Peat permafrost | place: Sweden... | reverse complement strand
ACAAGCACTCAGCCTTACGGCACAGGCACCGTCAGCACAACACTCCTCGTTGCAGATGGCCCACACACGTTCTACGCCGCCTACGCAGGCGACTCCAACTACACAGGCAGCCAGAGCACGACGCAGAGCTTCACTCTCAGCCGCATTCCCACCGTCATCACCCTAACAACTCCCGCAGGGACCACCGGCTTCATTCTCACCGCCAAAGTTACCGGAACCACCGGCACAGGCATTCCCTCAGGCTCAGTCATCTTCTCCGCGGGCTCCACGGTGCTCGCCACTGTGCCGCTCACAAATGGCATTGCCACTTACACCACTACAACGCTCACATACACCAGCTACAGCTTCACTGCAGCGTACTCAGGCGATGGACTCTATCAACCATCCACCAGCACTGGCGCCGGCGACTTCTTCATAACCGCTCCCTCCACCACGCTCGGCGTACCCGAGGGAGGCCAGGCAGTTGAGTCCATCATCGTCACCCCCATCAATGGCTACAACGAAACGCTGACAGCAGCGTGCTCCAACCTTCCCACCAACGCAATCTGCCGTTTCCTTCCCACACCTCTTACGCTCACGGCACCAGCTTCTGCCGCACTCGTCGTACAAGTCTTTGCAGGCGTCAATCCCAACATCGCAGATGCAACGACTCCTAACTACAAAGCCGCTCCACAAGCATGGTTCGCTTTACTGCTAGCACCCATCGTGCTCGTCTTAAGCCGTCGCCGCAGCCACAAGCAAAATCGTAAGACTCACAATATCCCATGGCTGCTCGTCCTTGTCGTGCTCACAATGCTGCCGGCAATGCTAACCGGGTGCGGTCTCAAAACACCTGCCGCGGCAACTGGCAACTACTCCACCCCTGTGGGTACAACTGCAGTCACCCTCACGCTCACGGACACCAACAACATCTCTCACTCCGCCATCTTCAACATAAACGTCACCCAGTAAAAAGACGATGAGGCTTCCTTCAAAAGACACAGTAGGAAGCCTCATCACAAAGTGATTTCGTAAACGCAAACAACTAAAGGAGCTTCGTGCGATCTATTCTCCCCTGCCTGCTCGTTCCAGCTTTCATGCTGGGCTTTATCTCCTCTGCAAACGCACAGGAGAAGTCTTCAGGCATGCACGACGACGCAGCCATCGAAGCACGCGTTGACAATCTCCTGGCGAAGCTCTCAACCGCGCAGAAGCTTGAAATGCTAGGCGGTCACGACGGCTTCTATACCCACGCCGAACCCTCCATCGGACTACCCAGCTTACGTATGGCCGATGGTCCCGTAGGCATCCGCACCCCCGGCCCCTCAACGGCGTATCCCGCAGGCATCGCACTCGCCGCTACCTTCGATACCGATCTAGCCTTCGAAGAAGGCACCGCACTCGCGCGTGATGCACGATCTCGCGGCATTCATTTCCTACTCGGCCCCGGCGTCAATCTCTACCGCGCACCCATGAACGGTCGCAACTTTGAATACTTCGGCGAAGATCCTTTCCTAACCTCACGCATTGCTATTGGTTATATCGAAGGCGTCCAGAAGCAAGGAGTAGCCGCGACCGTCAAACACTTCACCCTCAACAACGAAGAGTATGACCGCCACCACATCGACGCGATCGTCGATGAGCGTACACTGCACGAGCTCTACCTCCCTGCCTTCGAAGCCGCCGTCAAAGAAGCCCGCGTCGCGGCCATCATGGACTCCTACAATCTCGTCAACGGCCTTCACACCTCACAGAACGCACCACTCAACATCACAATCGTCAAACAGGAGTGGGACTTCAAAGGCATCATCGTCTCCGACTGGAACTCCGTCTACGACGGCCTCGCTGCGGCAAACGGTGGTCTCGATCTCGAGATGCCTACGCCAAAGTTTATGAACGCCGCAACCCTCAAACCCGAACTGGCAAACGGCAATCTCACCCAGGCCACACTCGACGACAAAATCCGCCGCATCCTTCGCGTTGCTATCTGCATGGGTTGGCTCGATCACCCACAAACGCTGAACGTACCCCAGGACGATCCCACCAGCCGCGCTACCGCCCACAAAGTCGCCCTTGAATCCATCACTCTCCTCAAGAACGACAACAACATCCTCCCGCTCGACGCAACAAAGCTATGCACTCTCGCAGTGATCGGCCCCAACTCTGACAAGGCAGTCGTCGGTGGCGGAGGCAGCGCACAAGTCACTCCAATAGCTGCAAGCAGCATGATCGAAGCGCTACAAAATGCACTGCCAAAAACTGCGAACTGCCCTGGCGTCGTCTATGCTCGCGGCCTACCCGCTTACCAGGAGATCTTCCAAACCACCAGCTTTACAAACGGCATCAAGGCACAGCTATTCACCACAACGGAACCAAGCGGCAGCCCAACCACAACGCAAACTCACGCGCATCTGGTTCCGTCACCAACTCCGTCTAAAACACCTTCGCAAATCCACAGCGGCCACTGGCTCGCCGATTACCTCCCGCAAACCACCGGCCCCATCCTCATCTTCGTTGCCGTCGGCACACAAGACTCCGCACAGCTCTCCGTGAACAGCAAGCAAGTACTATCCATTCTTAAGCCAGAAGGTCATCCTATCGTTTCAACCATCGTGGATGGCACAGCCGGTCAAGTGTTGCACCTTACGCTCACAGCACACCTCAGCAACAACGTTGAAGGCATAGGCCTTGGCCTCCGCCCTGTTGCTTCCCTTGTTAGCGATGAAGCAAAGACACTCGCAGCGAAGGCCGATGCAGTATTGATCACAGCAGGATACGATCCTCAAACGGAAGGCGAGGGTTTCGATCGCTCGTTCTCCTTACCCGGCGGACAAAATGAACTCATTCATGAAATAGCCTCACGCAATCCTCACACCATCGTCGCAATCGACGCGGGCGGAGGCGTCGATGTAACCCCATGGCTAGACGCCGTTCCTGCCATCCTGCACCTCTGGTACCCCGGCGAAGAAGGCGCACCAGCTTTCGCCGAGCTCCTCTTCGGCAAAGCCAATCCAGAAGGCCACCTGCCTATCAGCATCGAGCGAACCTTCGCCGACAACCCCACCCACGACTCTTACTACCCCAATGCCAGCTCTACACCTGACCATCCGCAGATCAAGCTAAACGAAGGCGTCTTCCTCGGCTATCGCTTCTACTCTGGCTCGCAAACAAAGCCGCTCTTCCCCTTCGGCTTCGGTCTCTCCTATACACAGTTCGCGTTCTCTCACCTTCGCGCCGACAACACACCACAAGGCGTCATCGTCACACTCGATGTAAAGAACATCGGCACACGGCCCGGTGGCGATGCAGTTCAGGTTTACGTCTCGAACCCTTCTGCCACCGTGAAGCGTCCATTTGAAGAACTCAAAGCCTTCCGCAAAGTCCATCTGCAACCAAAAGAAGCCACGCATCTTGAGTTCACTCTCGACCGTCGTGCCTTCGCTTACTGGAACTCCAATACGCATCGCTGGCAGGTTGATCCCGGCAAGTTCACCATCCTTGCCGGTGATTCATCAGAGCATCTTCCGCTAACCGTTGACATTGATCTCGCATCCTCACCAACAGCAGTGCCATCGTCATCAATAGAAACGCCGGCCCACACAGCCCCAGCAACATTCAGCAACCTACTCTTCCCCGTCAACCCTGCTCCCACCTACAACGGCACCAAAGAGTTCAGTCTCACTGTCCAATCGACCAAGGTCGAACATAACGACGGCAAAGATACCTGGACGCAGCCACAATCAAACCAAGCCCGCGTGATGGAGCAACTCGCTGGCTTCACCCCAAAGATCATCGCTACTGACAAATGGGGCGGTCGTCTCGACCACACCGAGCCGGCAACCGGCTTCTTTTACACCAAAAAAATTGGCGACCGGTGGTGGGCTATCGACCCCGCCGGCCATGAATACTTCCACATGGCCGTAGTAGCCATTGACCCAAGCTCTTCCCCAAACGCTCAATCCGCGCTGCAACATCTCTACGGCAACCAACAAACATGGATGCTGAAAACCCAGGCCATGCTGCTAGAAAATGGCTTCAATGGTGCAGGTGCATGGAGCAACATCGATCTCATTCGTCACTCCGCTCTGCAAGCCACGCATCCACTCGCATACACGGTCATCCTCGACTTCATGGCTGACTACGGCAAGAAACGCGGCGGACTGCATGACACTCCCGGTCACGCCGGATTCCCGCACGACGCCATCTTCGTCTTCGACCCCGACTTCCCAAAGTTCGTTGAAGAAGCCGCGAAACAAATCCGCGAATACTCCGACGACCCCAATCTATTCGGCTACTTCTCCGATAACGAATTGCCCCTCAATCGCAGCAATCTTGATGGCTACCTTGCACTACCTCACAACGAACCCGGCTATCTGGCCGCGAAGAAATGGATGGACGCGCACAACGCCTCCCACCCAACAGACGACCTTCGCAAAGAGTTCCTCGCTTACGAAGTCGATCTTTATTACTCCATCGTCTCCGCCGCAATTCGCAGGAACGATCCGCATCACATGTATCTCGGTTCACGCATCACAGGAAAGACCGAACAATGTCCGGAAGTCTTTCACACTCTCGGTAAATACGCAGACGCCATCTCTGTGAACTACTACAACTCCTGGACACCCGACACCCAACTCCTCGCCATGTGGGAGCGCGAATCCGACAAGCCGGAGATCATTACCGAGTGGTACGTAAAGGGCAACGACTCCGGTATGCCCAACAAGACCGGCGCAGGCTGGCTCGTAAACACCCAAGCAGAGCGCGGTGATTTCTATCAGAACTACGCAATGCAGCTCATCCAATCAAAAACTATCATCGGCTGGCATTGGTTCAAATATCAGGACAACGACCCCAACGACCCTCACGCCGAGCTTTCCAACAAAGACGCGAACAAAGGCATCGTCAACATCAAGTATCAGCCGTACGGCCCTCTGCTCGAACGCATGCGCCAGATGAATCCCAACGCCTATGCCCTTGCCGATTACTTCGACGCACGACAGAAATAACTCGCGCCCTAACGCACGGCATTTCACACTCCGAGGCATCTCCATGTCTAAAATTCTCCATCAATCTTCGCTCGCCATTGCCGCAAGCATTCTGCTCTCACTGTTCGGTTGCTCCACTTCAAACACGACCAACGGCTCCGCCGATAGCTTGAGCCTCTCACTCACTCCATCCTTCATCAGTCTCACGGCCGACGGCACCGTCAACTCCATCATCGCCACAGCAGCACGATCTGCTGATAACACAAGCCCTGTTACGCTCTCCGTTACTGGCGTACCGGCAGGAGTTTCGGTCAACGTCACACAGCCCGCCAGCGGCTCTTTCGGCACGCTCTTTCTCGCAAGTTCGGCAACAGCCACCCCCGGCATATATCCACTCACCATCACAGCCACAGATGGCACCGCCACCAGCACCGCTACCCTTTCGACAACTCTTATCGCAACTGACGCCATCGTCATCAACTCCACCACCCCCTCCATCGTTGTGCATCAAGACACAACACCAGTCAGCATCCCGATAACGGTCTCGCGCAGCTACGGCAACACAGGCGCCATTACCGTCTCCGTCACCAACATGCCCGCAGGTCTAACAGCCAGCTTCTCTCAACCTGGCGCCGGCAGCGCAGGCACAGTAACCTTTGCCACCGCCGCGACTCCCGCTGCCGCAGGCGTCTACACCGTAACTCTCAACGCAACCGACGGCAAAGCCACCGCGAGCACAACAGTCAGCGTAACAATCGGCGTCGTCCTCACAGTCGCCAACACAACGGATACGACCATCGGCCTCTCCGGCTATTTACAGCAGTACATGAGCACCGGCTTCCAACCATCCACTTACAACAACGCATACTTCACCACGTTCCCCAGCACCTCTGATCTAAGTGCGCTAAACTCCGAGCACATACGCTTACAACCCGTCGTCGGCGCATTGCCGTGGACTTCAAACTCAAGCCCCCAGTCCCCATCGGATTGGAGCTTCACCGCACTGGATAACACCGTACAACCAGTGCTTAACATCGGCGACAACAGCCCCATCTTCCAGATCGCAAAAGCACCGCCCTTCCTGGTCAACTCCAGCGGGAACTTCATCTACAACTCCACCAATCTTGCCTTGCTCACCACCTACGCACAAAATCTGGTGCGCTACTACAACACCGGCGGCTTCACCTGGGGCGGCCAACACTTTCAATCCCCTTCTTCGCATCACATCCTTTGGTGGGCCATCTTCAACGAGCCCAATCTCAACGGCATCACCGCCGCGCAGTATGTCACCCTCTACAACACCCTCGTCCCCGCCATGCTAGCCGTCGATCCAACCCTCAAGTTCGTCGCTCTCGAACTCTCCGATTTCACCGGCCAGCCAGCCGCATACCTTCCGCAGATGGTTCTACCCGCAGCAAGCGGCGGCATCAATGCACCCATGAACGCCATCGCCACTCACTTCTACGGCACCTGTATCCCATCCACCACAGACGCATCTCTATTCAACGGCGTCTCCCAGTTCGCCACCGACATCCACTACTTCCACACCGAGCTCGCCACCCGAAGCGATCTCGCCAACGTTCCAGTCTGGGTCACGGAAAACAACGTCAACTCCGACTATCCCCTAACCAATGGCTACAGCTCCTGCACACCCACCGTGCTCTACGTGCTTGACACTCGCGGCACCAGCACGTTCTTCACAGCCTACCGCCCACTCATCTTCTCTCGACTAGGCAAAGCAGGCTCCGAGTCCCTCTACCACTTCCTCTATGAAGGCTCACAAGCGTATGGCGAAGTCAGCAGCAGCAATAACGCAAAGACAATCGCCTACTGGACCGACTACTGGCTGGAACGCACTTTCCCCTGGGACGGCGTCTCCTCCGGCTCGCTGCTCTACAAAACCACCACCACCGAGCCCACACCAACAGTAGAAATCCTCGCCACCCACAACGCAGACAACTCCGTCTCCCTCATGGTCACCAACTACGCAGCGGCAAACACCAGCGATACCAACGGCAGCGGAGCTCCCCGCATCGTCTTCGTCAACCTCACAGGATTCGGCACATTCAGTTCAGCAACCGAAGTCGATCTGAACTCTTCCACCCCTGCCGCCACCGGCCCAGTCGTAAAGAGCATTACCCCAGGCACAACACTATCGCTCACCTTCCAAGGCTATGGCTCGAGCATGTTCCTTCTCAAACCATAGCCAGAAGCAAAGCCAGTGTCTTCAACATCACTCCTGTTCGAGATGAAACCCAAACGGTAGCAGTCCGCCAAGCGTGATCTCCTGCGGCCCGTCTTCACCCGGGCCAAAGATCCACGTCTCTGGCGTACCAAACTCCAGCAGGATCTGGCGGCAGGCCCCACACGGCAAACTCGCCGCACCATTCAGGTTCGCTACTGCCACAGCGCGCAGACGAATCTTAGGCCCACGATCACCAATAGCGGTCGCTATCGCGGAGTTCTCCGCGCAAATTGTGAGTCGATACGAAGCATTCTCAATGTTCGCGCCGCTGAATATGCCACCGTCATCCAGCAGCACAGCCGCGCCAACGCGGAACTTGCTGTAGGGCGAGTAAGACTTCTCCGCAGCCTTCGCTGCAAGCTGACGAAGCTCGGTGATCTGTTGAGGGGTAAGGCCGCTAGGGTGTGTTGTTTCAGACATGATGAAGCGAGGCTACCGCCAAATCACGCCTTTGACAAGCCTCACGCTAAAACAACATACGGACGCATCATATCGTTGGCCTCATGCTCAAGAATATGGCAGTGCCAAAGGTATCGCCCCGCATAGCCATGGAACGGCACAATAATGCGTGTCACCGTCTCCGGCGGACATTGCACAACATCCTTCCATCCCATCTCATGCGCTGCCGGCTCAAGCACCGGTCCGGTAAACTTCAGCGTTTCATCGGAAAGATAGTCGAACGTAGAAAAGCTCTGACGATCAAGTATCTGGAATCGCACCATGTGAAGATGGATCGGATGCGTGTCCTGCGTGAGATTCACAAAGCTCCATATCTCAGTGCTATCGAGCTTCACAAACTCCGTTACAGGATCAACCCAGTGCTTGCGATTCAACAGCATCACCATCGCTTCGCCGTCATCACCATCAAACTCATTCAGAGTCATCAAGCGTCGCCGCACAGCCGTACTCTCATCTATCCGTTCAATCGTCCGCAGCTTGGCTGGCATAAAACTCGTATCCGCCACAGCCTGCTTACCCACTCGAAACTGCATCAACTCCAGCGCATCGCTCATCAGCGTCACATCGCTTCCGCGCGCATTACTAAAATCGACGATCACGTCGGTACGCTCAGCCGGAGCAAGCACCAACCGCTTCACCATAACGGGCGCAGCCAACATGCCTTGGTCCGAACCAATCACCTGAAAGCTCTGCCCATCCGACAACATCAGCGAAAAGAATCGCGAGTTCGCTGTATTCGCAATCCTCAACCGATACTTGCGTGGCTCCACCTCGTGATACGGCCTCACCTTGCCGTTCACAACCATCGCATCGCCAAGATACTCCTGCGACCACGCACCTTCATCAGGCGGGTTCGGATAATAAAGCTGGCCCTGCGGATCGAAACTGCGGTCATAGATCATCAACGGCAGTTCATACTTACCGGCAGGCAGCCCAAGGCGTTCCTCTTCCGCATCCCGCAGCATGTACCAACCCGCCAGCCCTGCAAAAACGTTCATGCGGCTCACGCCCATCGCATGGTCATGCACCCAAAGTGCTGTCGGGTCTTGATGATTCGGATAGTAGCAAAGCTTGCTCTTACCCGGTCCAAACCAATCTTCCGGATACCCATCACTAACGCTCGGCACCCGCGCCCCATGCACATGCGTCACAGTCCGCGTCTCAGGCGCGTTCTTTAGCGAAGGCATGTCATGCATCGGCGAATCGAGCGGCAGAAAGTGTTTCGCAGGCAGCTCATTCACCCAATCGATCAAAACACCTTCATCGCGGCGAGCCTCAAACAACACCGGCCCCGGCCCATCACCATAACTCCACATCTTCGCAGGCGGCAGGTCACGATGCATCCGGTGATGCACCTCACGCATACAAACCCTATAGTACGGCGCATCCACCGCACCCAGCGCCGTCGAAGACCGCCGCCCCTCCGCACACAACACCTGCGGCAACGGCAGCGGATCAACAAAGGAAGCAAGCTGCATCGCATCCAGAGTCTTCACATGAGACTTCCGCGGCGACCCCTCCGCAGCACTCGGCATCACCATCCCCGGATACGTCTGCTGCATCGCAAGAAGCTTGGCGCCGCGCACTCCCAGCAAACCACCGCCAAGCAACAGCCCACCCTTCCGTACAACACCTCTCCGGGTTAGCGTCTTCATCGCGACTCACTCCTACGCCCACTCAACCGGCATCCCTACTATCAGACATACTCAGTGACTCGCCTGAACAAGCCCTGTCTCTGGATCGAGCAGCACGTTGCCAACATTCTTCGGCTTAGCCGAACTGAAATCAAACATCCCATCCAGCGACCCCGAAGTAGCATCAAACGATCCCGCACCCAATCGCTTGCCACTCAGAAACACATCTTCAACAAGCCGCAAAATCGACGTCTGATTCGTCACCACGTGGTCCACATAATTCGCCTTCGCCCACGGCGAAATAAGAATCAGTGGCAGCCGCGGGCCAAACCCGCAACGCCCGTAAGCATGGGTCGTAGCAGGATTTACCCCAGGCAGCGCAGTCGTCGCATCGCCGCATTTTCCAGGGCCATTCAAGCCATCCGCCTTCGCCGCGCTCCCATTCACAATCTTCCCCGTCTCATGGTCGTACCAACCATCGGAGTCGTCGTAAGCGATGATCACAACCGTATGTTCCCAATCCTTCTGCTGCTGCAAAAAGTTCACTACACCCACAACAAACTTCTGCTCTTCCAACGGCGTCGAGTAGCCCGAGTGCCCATCCTCAAACGCAGGCGCCTTTAAATAACTCACCGCCGGAAAGTTCCCTGCCTTCACAGCGTCAAAGAAATCATGAACATCGTACTGATGATTCGCAGTCCCATCCTCGTTGCTGGCAATCGTCTTCACGGACTTCGGCCTCACATGCAACGGGTTCGCTGTCGGCTTGTAGTACTGAAAAGGCTCATGGTGCGGCAGGTAATCGCGCTTGTCAAAACCCGCCGGCACCTTCGTGCTTCTACGGCATCCAGTCGTTCCATTCGGATTCACAACGGTCAAATCAAAGCCGCCTTGAAAAAATCCCCACGAAACATTCGCC
>Ga0302305_1002537_pt1 | contig 10226 bp, 8 predicted proteins | sample III_Palsa_E2_3_FD_198764 | JGI IMG/M metagenome (GOLD analysis project Ga0302305, IMG submission 198764) | Peat permafrost microbial communities from Stordalen Mire near Abisko, Sweden - III_Palsa_E2_3 | ecosystem: Environmental > Terrestrial > Soil > Palsa > Peat permafrost | place: Sweden... | reverse complement strand
TGCCGACTTCGCCAATCGTGGCGCGGCAATCGACCGAGACGCGACGCATCTCGCCGGAGCGCAGACGCAACGTGGCGTAACCGGACTCGCGGGCTACCAGCTGTACCGAGGCGCCAGCGCTGCGGGCGATCTGCGCGCCCTTGCCGGGACGCAGCTCGATGCAGTGAATGGTGCTACCCATCGGGATGCTGCGCAGCTGCAGGCAGTTGCCAGCCTTGATCGGTGCTTCGTGGCCCGAGACCAGACGGTCACCCACCGCCACGCCCTTCGGCGCGATGATGTAGCGGCGCTCGCCATCGGCGTAGCACAGCAACGCGATGTGCGCGGTGCGGTTCGGATCATACTCAATGCGCTCGACGCGGGCGGCAATGCCTTCCTTGTCGCGCTTGAAATCGATGATGCGGTAATGCTGCTTATGACCGCCACCACGATGACGCACGGTAATGCGGCCATGATGGTTACGACCGCCGGTCTTGGACTGCGACTCGGTCAACGCCGCGAACGGCGCGCCCTTGTACAGGCCTTCCGTGCGGACGCTTACTGCGTCACGACGGCCCGGCGAGGTCGGCTTGTGGTTGATTAATGCCATTTCACAAAACTCCTGGCTCAGGCCTTGGCGGACACGTCGATGGTCTGGCCATCGGCAAGACGCACATAGGCCTTGCGCTTGCCCTGGCGGCTGCCAGCGCGGAAACGGAAGGACTTGACCTTGCCCTTGGTGTTGACGAGGTTCACCTGTTCGACTTTGACGTCAAACAGACTTTCCACGGCAGCACGGACATCGGCCTTGGTTGCCGTAGGGGCAACGACGAATACGTACTGGTTATGCTCGGCGAGACGCGCCGATTTCTCGGAAATGTGCGGCGCGCGCAACGTGTCGAGAATGCGTTCGTTGTTCATGCTCATGCCAGCCACTCCTCGACCTTCTTCACCGCGTCAACCGTCATCACCACGTGGTCCGAACCGACCAGGCTGACCGGGTTAAGCGCCATCACGTCCAGCACATGGATATACGGAATGTTGCGAGCGGCGAGGAACACCGACTCGGAGGCGTCTTCGGACACCAGCAACACACGACCGGAAACTTCCAGCTCAGCCAGCTTGGCGACCATCGCGGAGGTTTTCGGCGTCTCGATGCCAAAGCTCTCGACAATCTTCAGGCGGTCCTGACGGATCAGCTCGGAAAAGATCGAGCGGATCGCGACGCGGTAAGCCTTGCGGTTGACCTTCTGCTCATAGCTGCGCGGCTTGGCTGCGAAAGTGCGGCCACCACCGACAAAGATCGGCGCACGGTAATCACCGTGACGGGCACCGCCGCCCTTCTGCTTCTTGAACTTCTTGGTGGTACCGGACATCTCGCCGCGCGACAGCTGCGACTGGGTGCCAGCACGACCACCTGCCTGATAGGCAATAACTACCTGGTGGACCAGGGCCTTCTTGTACTCACCGCCGAACACTTCGTCCGACACGGTGAGCGCTTGCTTGGTAGGCGATGATGCGCCAATGACATTAAGTTCCATGGCGTTCTCCTCAACCCTTGGTCGTCGGGCGGATGATGACGTCGCCACCGGTTGCACCCGGTACCGCGCCCTTCACCGCAATCAGGTGACGCTCGGCGTCGACCTTGACCACTTCCAGACCCTGCGACGAACGGCGCACGGCACCCATATGACCGGACATCTTCTTGCCCGGAAACACGCGACCCGGGGTCTGGCGCTGACCGATAGAACCCGGCGCGCGATGCGACAGCGAGTTACCGTGGGTAGCATCACCCATTTTGAAGTTCCAGCGCTTGATCGTGCCCTGGAAGCCCTTGCCTTTCGACACGCCGGCCACGTCAACGATCTGCCCGACAGTGAAAATGTCGTCGGCCTTGATCTCGGCGCCCACGGTGTACTTGCCGAGATCGTCGGCAGACACGCGAAACTCCCACAGACCACGACCCGGCTCAACCTTGGCCTTCGCGTAATGACCTTTCAGCGGCTGCGTCAGCAGGTTTGCGCGCTTGGTGCCCGCAGAAACCTGGACGGCGCTGTAGCCATCGTTATCATCCGTCTTCAACTGGGTCACCCGGTTCGGCGTCGCTTCAATAAGCGTCACCGGAATCGAGCGGCCATCTTCAGTGAAGAGTCGGCTCATGCCGCATTTGCGGCCTACTAATCCGATACTCATCTTCGTATCCTGTCTGTCGCTCAGCCGAGCTTGATCTGAACATCTACGCCAGCGGCGAGATCAAGCTTCATGAGCGCGTCCACGGTTTTGTCGTTCGGGTCGATAATATCGAGCACACGCTTGTGAGTACGGGTCTCGTACTGGTCGCGTGCATCCTTGTCGACGTGCGGCGACGTCAGAATGGTGTAACGCTCGATTTTTGTCGGGAGCGGAATCGGGCCGAGTACCGTTGCGCCAGTGCGCTTGGCCGTCTCTACGATTTCGCTAGCCGAGCGGTCGATCAGACGATGATCGTACGCTTTCAGCCGAATCCGAATCTTCTGGTTCGCCATAACCGTGTCCTGTTGTCGAAAGAACGTAATGTGAAACGAAGCGGCTTCTCACCGCCTCGCACAACCCTTTACCACCACACCGGTAGCCGCGAACAAATCACACGACCCCAATTCGAAAAGACCAGGCGAGCGCAATGATGCGGCTCGCCTGGACTAAAAATCGTGTCACGCAATGAACATGATCGACAGGGCACGCCCCGTGATTACATTGAATTGCGAGGGCCATCCCGGCCTGCGAACTCGAAGCACATCCTGTGCCTCATTTCGCGGTAAATCGACCAAGGTCAAGCCTCGATCGATAAGCAAGCTGCGCAGTATACCTGCAAATATCCGCCAAGTGAAGTACCCCGGTAACAAATTCAGCGAACGGGGTGATCCATGAGGCCCGACAGGCATGGAGCCTGTCAGCACAAGGCCGCGTAGCGGCCTTGTGCTTGAGAACAACTTCTTACTTGATGACCTTGGCCACCACGCCGGCGCCGACGGTACGGCCACCTTCGCGAATGGCGAAACGCAGGCCTTCGTCCATCGCGATCGGGTGGATCAGGCTCACCACCATCTTCACGTTGTCACCCGGCATCACCATTTCCACGCCCTCCGGCAGCTCGCAAGCGCCGGTCACGTCGGTGGTGCGGAAGTAGAACTGCGGACGGTAACCCTTGAAGAACGGCGTATGACGGCCACCCTCGTCCTTGGACAGCACATACACCTCAGCCTCGAAGTCGGTGTGCGGGGTGATCGTGCCCGGCTTGGCCAACACCTGGCCACGCTCGACGTCGTCACGCTTCAGGCCGCGCAGCAGCAGACCGGCGTTGTCGCCTGCCTGACCCTGATCCAGCAGCTTGCGGAACATTTCCACGCCGGTCACGGTGGTCTTCTGCGTCGGACGGATGCCGATCACTTCGATTTCGTCGCCGACCTTGACGATGCCGCGCTCGATACGACCGGTCACCACGGTGCCGCGGCCGGAGATCGAGAACACGTCTTCCACCGGCATCAGGAACGGGCGGTCAATCACGCGCACCGGCTCCGGGATGTAGCTGTCCAGCGCATCAACCAGCTTGATGATCGCCGGCACGCCGATGTCGCTCTGGTCGCCTTCCAGCGCCAGCTTGGCCGAACCCTGGATGATCGGGGTGTCGTCGCCCGGGAAGTCGTACTTGGACAACAGCTCGCGCACTTCCATCTCGACCAGCTCGAGCAGCTCGGCGTCGTCCACCATGTCGGCCTTGTTCAGGAACACGACGATGTACGGCACGCCCACCTGACGCGACAGCAGAATGTGCTCACGCGTCTGCGGCATCGGGCCGTCAGCGGCCGAGCACACCAGGATCGCGCCGTCCATCTGCGCCGCACCGGTGATCATGTTCTTCACATAGTCAGCATGGCCGGGGCAGTCGACGTGCGCGTAATGGCGCTTGGGCGACTCGTATTCCACGTGCGCGGTCGAGATCGTGATGCCACGTGCCTTCTCTTCCGGCGCCGCGTCAATTGCCTCGTAGGCCTTGAACTCGCCACCAAAGCGTTCCGCACCGACCTTGGTCAGCGCTGCCGTCAGCGTCGTCTTGCCGTGATCCACGTGACCAATCGTGCCGACGTTGACGTGCGGCTTGGTGCGCTCGAATTTACCCTTTGCCATGACTCAAACCTCTATATAAAAACAAACTAATTAGTGCGGCCATGAATGGCCGCTCCTTGATCCACGCGATCACGGATGATCGCACTAATTAAGCAGAAAGCCTGTCAGGCCTTCTTCATGACCTGCTCGGCGATGTTGTTCGGCGCTTCGGCATAATGGTCAAATTCCATCGTGAACGTAGCGCGGCCCTGGGTCAGCGAACGAATGGTCGTCGCGTAACCAAACATTTCACCCAGCGGAACCATCGCATCGATGGTCTTGCCCGACGGCGTATCGTCCTGGCCTTGCAGCAGGCCACGACGACGGCTCATGTCGCCCATGACGTCACCGACATACTCTTCCGGTGTCACCACTTCGATCTTCATGATCGGCTCGAGCAGCACCGGCGACGCCTTGGAGAAGCCCTGCTTGAACGCCATCGACGCAGCGAGCTTGAACGCCATTTCCGACGAGTCGACGTCGTGGTACGAGCCGAACACCAGCTTCACTTTCACGCCAACGACCGGGAATCCGGCCAGCGGACCGCTGGTGATGGTTTCGCGCAAACCTTTTTCGACCGACGGGATGAATTCCTTCGGAATCACGCCGCCAGTGATGTCGTTGATGAAGAGGAAATCATTCTTCACGTTCGGATCGGCACGATCGGCCTCAGTCATCGGGGACAACTCGATCACGACGTGACCGTACTGACCCTTACCACCGGACTGCTTGGCGTGCTTGTAATCTGATTTGACGTCCGACGAGCGGATCGTCTCGCGGTAAGCCACCTGCGGCTTGCCGACGTTGGCTTCGACGTTGAACTCGCGACGCATGCGGTCCACCAGGATGTCCAGGTGAAGCTCGCCCATGCCGGAGATGATCGTCTGACCGGATTCTTCGTCGGTACGCACCCGGAACGACGGATCTTCCGAAGCAAGACGCCCCAGCGCGATACCCATCTTTTCCTGGTCCGACTTGGTCTTCGGCTCGACCGCCATCGAGATCACCGGCTCCGGGAACGTCATGCGCTCCAGGGTGATGATGTGATCCTGCGAGCACAGCGTGTCACCGGTCGTCACGTCCTTCAGGCCGACCGCCGCGGCGATGTCGCCCGCGCAGACCTCCTTCAGTTCCTGACGCTCGTTCGCGTGCATCTGCAGGATGCGGCCGATACGCTCTTTCTTGCTCTTGATCGGGTTGTATACGGCGTCGCCGGATTTCAGCGTGCCGGAGTAAACACGGAAGAACGTCAGCGACCCGACGAACGGATCGGTCATGATCTTGAAGGCGAGCGCGGAAAACGGCGCCGAATCTTCGGCCTTGCGCGTGATTTCCTGGTCGTCTTCGTCAAGACCGGCAACCGGCGGACGATCGGACGGCGACGGCAGCAGCTGCACCACCGCGTCGAGCATCGCCTGCACGCCCTTGTTCTTGAACGCCGTACCGCAGTAGACCGGAATCACTTCGTTGGCGAGCGTGCGCTGACGCAGGCCGCCAATAACTTCGCTCTCGCTGAGGTCACCCTCTTCGAGATACTTGTTCATCAGCTCTTCGTTCGCTTCGGCCGCAGACTCCACCATGAAGGCGTGAGCCTCGGCAGCCTGCTCAACGAGGTTCGCCGGAATCTCCCGGTATTCGAACTTCATGCCCTGGGACTCCATGTCCCAGACGATCGCCTTCATCTTGAGAAGATCGACCACGCCCTCGAAACCGTCTTCGGCGCCGATCGGCACCTGCATCGGCACCGGATGCGCGCCGAGGCGCGCCTTCAGCTGGGCGACGACCTTGTCAAAATTCGCGCCGGTGCGGTCCATCTTGTTGACGAACGCCAGACGCGGCACTTTGTACTTGTTGGCCTGACGCCACACCGTTTCGGACTGCGGCTGCACACCACCGACTGCGCAAAGCACGAACACCGCACCATCGAGCACGCGCAGCGAGCGCTCGACTTCGATGGTGAAGTCGACGTGCCCCGGGGTATCGATGATGTTGAAGCGATGCTGCTCCAACGAACCATCCATACCCTTCCAGAACGCCGTCGTTGCCGCCGACGTGATGGTGATCCCGCGCTCCTGCTCCTGCTCCATCCAGTCCATCGTTGCGGCACCGTCATGCACCTCGCCAATCTTGTGACTGACACCGGTGTAAAACAGGATGCGCTCCGTAGTCGTGGTCTTACCGGCATCGATGTGGGCCATGATGCCGAAGTTACGATAGCGCTCGATGGGAGTGGTGCGTGCCACGGGGATAACCTCTAGTCGTACTTGCTGTAACGCAGTTTTCTCGCTTAGTGCTTACCAGCGGTAATGCGAGAACGCCTTGTTGGCTTCAGCCATACGATGCGTCTCTTCGCGCTTCTTGGCGGCGCCGCCGCGGCTTTCGGAAGCCTCGAGCAGCTCAGCAGCAAGCTTGCGCGGCATCGACGTTTCGCCACGCTTGCGCGCAGCATCGATGACCCAACGCATCGCCAGCGCCATGCGGCGCCCCGGGCGAACTTCCACCGGCACCTGGTACGTGGCACCACCGACGCGGCGCGACTTGACTTCGACCGCCGGAGCGATGTTGTTCAGCGCCTTCTCGACCAGAGCCACCGGCTCGGCGTTCTTTTCGCCAATGTGCTGCAACGCACCGTAAACAATGCTTTCAGCGACGGACTTCTTGCCGCTCTTCATCACCATGTTGATGAAGCGGGCAATCAGCTGGCTGCCATGCTTGGGATCCGGGAGGATCAGACGGGCGGGATGTGAACCTTTACGCGACATGTTTCGAGTCCTTTACTTCTTCGGGCGCTTGGCGCCGTACTTCGAGCGCGATTGACGACGCTTGGTGACACCAGCGCAATCGAGGCTGCCGCGCACTGTGTGGTAACGAACACCCGGGAGATCCTTGACGCGACCGCCGCGGATCAGCACCACCGAGTGCTCCTGCAGATTGTGACCTTCACCACCGATGTAGCTGATGATCTCGAAACCGTTGGTCAGGCGCACCTTGGCGACCTTGCGCAACGCCGAGTTCGGCTTTTTCGGAGTGGTTGTGTAAACGCGCGTGCAGACACCACGACGCTGTGGGCTGCTCTGCAATGCCGGCGACCCACTTTTGTAGGTCTTCGGGCTGCGGGATTTGCGCACCAATTGGTTGACTGTCGTCATGCGAAGCTGTTCCTGAAAACATAAAGGCAGCCCGAATAAGCTCGGTCTGCCAAGAAGCGGGAATTTAACATGAGCAGGCCGCCATAGGCAACCCAACGCTCCTGCCATCCATGACCCGAACACGAGGTGCGTCCTTGCACCTCATTTCGTATGTCAGCGAGTGAAGCCCTGAAAGGACTTACTCGACACCGTTATCACTACCGACCGGAGCCTCGGCAAACGAGGCTGCAGGTGCGGAGCCGGAGAGAGTCTCCAGATCCGAGGCGGACAAACCGCCCTGGCGACGACGCGCTGCGTGATACGCCAGACCCGTACCTGCCGGAATAAGACGGCCGACAATAACATTTTCCTTCAGACCACGCAAGGTGTCGCGAGTGCCGCGTACCGCAGCCTCGGTCAACACGCGAGTGGTCTCCTGGAACGAAGCCGCCGAGATGAACGACTCGGTCGCCAGCGAGGCCTTGGTGATACCCAGCAGCACCGACACGTACTCTGCCGGACGCTCACCCTTGGCGATCGCACGATCGTTTTCGCCATTGATGCGCACGCGCTCGACCTGCTCGCCACGAAGGTAATGGCTGTCGCCCGGCTCGGAGATCTCGACCTTGCGCAGCATCTGGCGAATGATCGCTTCGATGTGCTTGTCGTTGATCTTCACGCCCTGCAGGCGATACACGTCCTGGATTTCCTTGACCAGGTACGAGGCCAGCGGCTCCACGCCCAGCAGGCGCAGGATGTCATGCGGGCTCGGCTCGCCGTCGACGACGGTTTCGCCCTTCTCCACATGCTCACCTTCGAACACGATGACCTGACGCCATTTCGGAATCAGCTCTTCGTGCTCATTGCCGTCGACGTCCTTGATGATCAGGCGCTGCTTGCCCTTGGTGTCCTTGCCGAAGCTGATGATGCCTGAGCGCTCGGCGAGGATTGCCGGCTCTTTCGGCTTGCGTGCTTCGAACAGATCGGCCACGCGCGGCAGACCACCGGTGATATCGCGGGTCTTCGAGGTTTCCTGCGGGATACGGGCAACCACGTCGCCCACGCCCACTTCGGCACCGTTCTGGATCGACACGATCGCGCCAGCCGGCAGGAAGTACTGCGCAGCGATGTCGGTGCCCGGCAGCTTGAGCTCACGGCCCTTGCTGTCTTCCAGGCGCACGATCGGGCGCAGATCCTTCGCCTGCGTACCACGGCGCTTCGGATCGGTGACCACGGCCGATTCCAGACCGGTCAGATCGTCGGTCTGGCTCTGCACGGTGACGCCATCGAGGAAGTCGATGAAGCGCACCACACCGGCCACTTCGGTGACGATCGGATGGGTATGCGGATCCCAGTTGGCGACCGTCTGGCCCGACTTCACCGGCGCACCATCCTTGACGGCGATGGTGGCACCGTAAGGCACCTTGTAGCGCTCGCGCTCGCGACCGTTGACGTCGATGACGCTGACTTCACCGGAACGCGACACGGCCACCAGATGGCCCTGCTTGTGCTGCACGGACTTCAGGTTGTTGAACTTCAACGAGCCGGTGGTCTTCACCGTCACGTTGTCCACGGCAGCAGCACGCGAAGCCGCACCACCGATGTGGAACGTACGCATGGTCAGCTGGGTACCCGGCTCACCGATCGACTGCGCGGCGACCACACCCACGGCCTCGCCCATGTTGACCAGATGGCCACGGGCCAGATCGCGGCCGTAGCACAGCTTGCACACACCGTGAGCCGCAGCGCAGGTGATCGGCGAACGGACCTTGAGGATCTGCACGCCGGCCTTGTCGAGCTTCTCGACGAGCGCCTCATTCAGCAACGTGTCGCGGGTGACGATCGCCTGATCGTCATCGCCCGGTGCATAGACGTCCTCGACCACCACGCGGCCGAGCACGCGCTCGCGCAACGGCTCGACCACATCGCCGCCTTCGACGATCGGCTGCATGATGACGCCGTTCTCGGTGCCGCAATCGTCCATCGTGATCACGACGTCCTGCGCCACGTCCACCAGACGACGGGTGAGGTAACCGGAGTTCGCGGTCTTCAACGCGGTATCCGCAAGGCCCTTACGAGCGCCGTGGGTCGAGTTGAAGTACTGCAGAACGTTCAGGCCTTCGCGGAAGTTCGCCTTGATCGGGGTCTCGATGATCGAGCCATCCGGACGCGCCATCAGGCCGCGCATACCAGCCAGCTGACGAATCTGCGCCACGGAACCACGGGCGCCGGAGTCGGCCATGATGTACAGCGAGTTCATCGACTTCTGGTTGACCGTCTTGCCGTCCGCATCGATCACCTTCTCGGTGCCGATACCGTCGATCATCGCCTTGGCCACCAGCTCACTGGTTCGCGACCAGATGTCGACGACCTTGTTGTAACGCTCGCCGGCCGTGACCAGACCCGACTGATACTGCTGCTGGATCTCGACGACTTCCTTCTCGGCTTCGTGCAGGATCGGCTTCTTCTCATCCGGGATCAGCATGTCATCGATGCCGATCGAGATACCGGCGCGCGTCGCGAAACGGAAGCCGGTGTACATCAGCTTGTCGGCGAACACGACGGTTTCTTTCAAGCCCAGCAAACGATAGCTGGAGTTGATCAGGCGCGAGATGGCCTTCTTGGTCAGCTCGGTGTTGGCCAGCTCGAACGGCAGGCCTTCCGGCAGGATTTCTGCCAACAGTGCACGGCCCACGGTGGTCTCGACCAGCTTGGTCTCGTTGGTGCGCGTGCCGTCTTCGGCGATGTTCACCAGCTTCAGGCGCACCTTGACCTTGGCGTGCAGTTCGACTGCACGGTTGTCATAGGCGCGGCGTGCTTCGGCAATGCCGGAGAACACCATGCCGGTGCCCTTGACGTTGATCAGCTCGCGGGTCATGTAATACAGACCCAGCACGACGTCCTGCGTCGGCACGATGATCGGCTCGCCGTTGGCGGGGCTGAGGATGTTGTTGGACGACATCATCAACGTACGCG
>Ga0302305_1002535_pt1 | contig 10233 bp, 7 predicted proteins | sample III_Palsa_E2_3_FD_198764 | JGI IMG/M metagenome (GOLD analysis project Ga0302305, IMG submission 198764) | Peat permafrost microbial communities from Stordalen Mire near Abisko, Sweden - III_Palsa_E2_3 | ecosystem: Environmental > Terrestrial > Soil > Palsa > Peat permafrost | place: Sweden... | reverse complement strand
TCCCTTCAATCTAGGCGTCATGGTTTATGCCGAGGCCCTAAGCCAGGCGATCGCCGGCGCCGACCGCCGGCACCTGGCGCAGCGCTTCCACCAAGCGGCGCGTCTCTGCGCCGAATCCCAAGCCGCGCTCGCCGCCGGAGGCTTCCCCGGCGCCGACGCCCAATCCCATGATCTCGGCTGGGTAGCCGCCGCCGAAGCCCTGGTCTGCGACGTAGCGCGCAACGACGCCCTGGTAATTGAGCGACTGCGGGCGCTCCCCCCGGCGCCAGACGGCAATCCGGCCCGTCGCGCCGCATTGGTGGCGCGCCTGTTCATCGACGCCGCCAACCTCGGCCACCTCGACCTGGCCCGCGCGCTTCGGGCTTTGGGCGTGCCGATAATCACCGATCCGAGCTTGGCGGAGACATACAGGGTCGCAGCGACGAAGGTTTAGGGGAAGGAAGCATCTTTTTTGAAAAAAAAGAAGCAAAAAACTTTTGTTGATTCGAATCGGAGCACCGCCCGCCGATCGGTAGCTCCGAATTCCTAATTGACAAAGTTTTTTTGCTTCTTTTTGTTCACAAAAAGAAGACTTCTACTTCTTCTGCCTGACTAATTCTAATCCCTCCCTGATAGCGACGCTTCCCCCTATGACCGGCCGCAAGTCCGGGCTAAAGCTTCGGTCTCGAGGAGAACTGAATGACCGACGACGCCCGCCATCTCACTGCGATCAGCGACCTGCTAGGGGAAAGCGGTCTACTGACCGAGCCCTCCGACACTGCCCCCTACGCGCAGGACTGGCGCGGGCTCTACCACGGTCACGCCCTCGCGGTAGCGCGTCCGGCCACTGCCCAGGAACTCGCGGCATTGGTGCGCTACTGCGCGGAGCACGGCATCGCCATGGTCCCACAGGGCGGCAACACCGGTATGTGCGGTGGCGCCACCCCGTCCGCGAGCGGCCACCAGCTGGTGATATCGACCTCGCGCATGACCAAAGTGCGGTCGATCGACCGGCTCGACCGGACGATCACGATCGAAGCCGGCGTTCCGCTCAAGACCGCCCAGGACATCGCGCGTGACGCCGGCTGCTGGCTGCCGCTGTCGATCTCGGCCGAGGGCACCGCGCAGATCGGTGGCGTGCTCTCCACCAACGCCGGCGGCAACAACACGGTCCGCTTCGGCAACGCGCGCGATCTGGTGCTGGGGCTCGAGGTCGTTCTCCCCGACGGCGAGATCTGGAACGGGCTGCGCCGGCTGCGCAAGGACAACACCGGCTACTGCCTGCGCCACTTGTTCATCGGCGCCGAGGGCACGCTCGGCATCATCACCGCCGCGGTGCTGAAACTGGTGCCGGCGCCGCGCCAGACCGAAGTCGCCCTGTGCGCCCTGCCCTCGGTCGAGGCGGCATTGACGCTGTTCGAACGCTTCCAAGCCGAGGACTCGGGCTCACTCGTGGCGTTCGAATACATGTCCGGCGCCGGTATGGACCTGGTGCTCCGCTTCATCCCCGCCACAACCCTGCCGCTGGCCGAGCGCGCCGCCCACTACGCGCTGGTCGAGCTTTCCACCTCGCGCGCCGACGGCACCCTCCGCACGACCCTGGAGCGAGTGCTCGAAGCCGCGCTCGCAGACGAAATCGTGCTCGATGCCGCGCTTGCCGAAAGCGAAACCCAGCGCCTGGCAATCTGGAAACTGCGCGAGGAGCACTCCGAAGCGCAAAAGCGCGCCGGCGCCAACGTCAAGAACGACGTATCGGTGCCGGTATCCAGCACTCCCGCCTTCATCGCCGAGGCCGAAGCCGCGTGCACCGCCCTGATCCCCGGCATTCGCGTCGCCCCGTTCGGCCATCTCGGCGACGGCAATACTCACTTTAATTTAATCCAACCCGAAGACGCCGACAGCGCCGCATTCCTCGCGCGATCTCACGAAATGATGGATGCGGTAAACCAGGTGGTGCGGAAATATGATGGCAGCTTCTCTGCCGAACACGGCATCGGACAATTGAAATCGGACATGCTGGAGGATTGGCGCGGCGGTGCCGAACTAGACCTCATGCAAAAGATCAAACACGCCATCGATCCCGCATGCCTGATGAATCCGGGCAAGCTTCTACCCGCGCGCGATCAAGGCTAACATCGCGACATGCGCATTCTTCCCGGTTCCCTGCTCCATCGCTACGTGCTGCGACAATTGATCTGGGGGCTGCTCGCCACCACCGTTGCACTGGTGGCCCTGATGTGGCTGGTGCAGTCGCTGCGCTTCGTCGAACTGGTAGTGAACCGCGGCCTGTCGCTGTGGGTGTTTCTCAACCTCACCGGGCTACTGGTGCCCCAACTGGTAGCCTTCGTACTGCCCGTCACCACCTTCGCGGTGGTCCAGGCGGTCTATCAGCGCATGGCGACCGACCGCGAGCTCACCGTGATGCGCGGCACCGGCCTGTCGCCTTTCTCGCTCGCCATTCCCGGGATCGTGCTAGGCCTCGGCGCACTGGTATTGAGCGCCGTGCTCAGCAATTGGCTGGTGCCGCTCTCTTACGGCAAATTCCGCGAGGACCAATTCGAGATCCGCAACCGCATGGCCGCCTACCTGCTGCAAGATGGCGTATTTACCCAAATGTCGCCCGGCCTTACGGTGTTCGTGCGCCGCCGCGATACCGACGGCGAACTCCACGGCGTGCTGATCGACGATGCGCGCAACCCGGTTTCGGAAGCCACCATTTTCGCCGAGCGCGGCGTAATCGCCGACGGCACCGACGGCCCGCGCGTGCTGCTTCTCCACGGCAGCCGCCAGCAGATCGATCACAAATCCGGCCGGCTCGACGTGCTCAGCTTCGAGCAGGACCTGATCGATCTAGGGGAAGGTCCCAAAGCCGACGAGACCCGTGCCCGCGACCCCGACGAGCTATCGATGTCCGAGCTGCTCAACCCGGCTCCGGGCGGTGTCGCGCCCCAGGCGGTGCCAAAACTTCTGGTCGAGGCCCACCGCCGGCTGGCCTCGCCGTTTTCGGCGCTGTCGTTTGCCCTGGTAGCGTTGGCATCGGTATTGACCGGCGCGTTTTCGCGCCATGCAAATTATCTGCGCCCGACCATCGCGATCCTGGCCGTGGTGGGAGTACTCGCGATCCAGTTCGCAGCGCAAGACATTGCGGGACATAACCCGGGTTGGTTGCTGCTGGTGTGGGTTGCCGCGATCGTCCCCGGCCTGATCGCCGGCGTTATCCTGTTCGCGCCGCATCCGTCGCTGGGCCGGTCCTACTCGTCGCGCCGCGTGCCACTGAGAGTCCATCCCGAATGATCATGGGTAGAATCAGTAGGTCGAAGCGCAAGAAGAATCTTCTTTTTGTGAACAGAAAGAAGCAAAGAAACTTTGCCCATTGGAGCGTGCCGGCCGTGACCGTTGCATGCCAAAGTGTACAAAAGTTTTTTGCTTCTTTTTTTCAAAAAAGATGCTTCCTTCCAAAAGCCGAAGGGCGTCTCTGATGTCCACCACCCTTGCGATCTACATCACCCGGCGTTTCGCGCTCGAAATAATGGCGATGCTGGCGGCGCTCTCCGTTTTGTTCGTATTGTTCGATTTCATCGAATTGCTGCGCCGCGCGGTGAGCCAGCCGAGTGCCACTTTCCGCGTGCTGGCCGAGATCACAGCGCTGCACGTACCCTATTTTGCTCTGCAATTGTTGCCCTTCGCGGTGCTGCTGGGCGGGATCTCCTGTTTCTGGCGCCTGAATCGCACCTCCGAGCTGGTGGTAATCCGCGCCACCGGGCTTTCCGCCTGGCAATTCCTGGCAGCCCCGGTGGCCGCGGCGGTGCTAATGGGCGGCATCGCCACCTCCGCGGTAAGCCCGATTTCCTCGGCCTGCTACAACCTGGCGGAGCGGCTCGATGATCGCTACATCCGTGGCACGCCCCAAGGACCGATCAGCCTCGACAGCGGCGAAATCTGGTTGCGCCAGGACGATGCCGGCCTGCTACCGGGCGGTTCCGCGATCTTGCACGGGCACGACGTCGGTTTGATCGACGGCCGGCTGGTCGCGGGCAATGTGAGTCTGTTCCGGCTCGATGCCGAGGACCGGGTGATCGAACGGGTGGAAGCGACCAATTCAGTACTTTACCAGGGCTACTGGGATCTGGTGAACGCCCACGAGATCAAACCCGACCGATTGCCCGGCCCGCTCATCGGGCATTTGCCGGTACGCACCGATCTCACTCTGGCGCGGGTTCAGCAAAGTCTGGCCTCGCCCGACACACTCTCGGTTTGGGCATTGCCCGGCTTCATCAAGCTGATGGAGCAGGCAGGATTCTCCTCCGTGCGGCACCGTCTGCATTTCCAGACGCTGCTGGCGCTGCCGTTGCTCGCCGGCACCATGGCCTTGGTCGCGGCCGGCTTTTCGATGCGTCCGACGCGGCGCGGCGGGGTCGCGCGCATGCTCAGCGGCGGTGTCGCGGCCGGTTTCGCGCTCTACGCGTTTTCCAATTTCGCCGCCAAATTCGGTGAGTCCGGCGCGCTGCCGGCGCTGCTCGCCGCCTGGGCACCCGCCGCCGCCGGCATGTTGCTGGCGGTCACGTTACTGCTCCATCTCGAGGACGGATGATGTCGCACCGGCGCCGCCCACGCATCAATAGAAGCATCAGCCTCTCCCTGCTTGCTGCCTCGGCGATCTGCTGGCTCGGCGCGGCGCACGGCCAAGAATCCCTGAACGCCCTGCGGAACTCGGCCAAATCCCCCCCCCGCAAACCGGCCGCGACCACGCACGCGCGCGCCCCCCAGGACAGGAACAGCCCGGTCGGATTTATCGCAGACAAGGTCGATTACGACCGCGACAACAACATCGTGGTCGCGCGCGGTCACGTACAAGCGTGGCAAGGCGATCAGATCGTGCTCGCCGACACCATCACCTTCTACCGCGCCACCGACCAGGCAGTGGCGCGCGGCCACGTGGTGATGGTGCAACCCGGCGGCCAGGTGATGTTCGCCGACTACGCCGAACTGTCGCAAAACATGCAGAACGGCATCTTTACCAAGGTTTCCGCGCGCCTCGCCGACAACGGCAAGCTGGTCGCCAACGCCGGCCAACGGATCAACGGCAAGCTCAACGAGCTATCACGCGCCGTCTATACCGCCTGCAACCTGTGCAAAACCGATCCTTCCTGGCCGCCGGAGTGGCAGATCAGGTCAGTCGACGCGGTGCAGGATCTCGAGCACAAGGAAGTCGAATACTGGAACGGCACGATCGACATGTTTGGCGTGCCGGTGTTGTGGTTCCCCTATCTGTCGCACCCCGATCCTTCGGTGAAGCGCCAAAGCGGTTTTCTAGTACCCAGCTACGGCTTCGATTCGGAATATCTCGGCAGCTACATCCGGATACCCTATTACTGGGTGATCAACGGGGATTCCGATCTCACCGTCACGCCCACTATCGCCAGCGGATCGGGGCCCGACCTCGATCTCACCTATCGCGAGCGCTTCAACAACGGCACTCTCAACGTCGATGCGATGGGCGGCCGCGATCTCGGGTCACCGCAAGGACTGCTCAACGCCACCGGCCTCTTCGCTCTCAACAACAGCTGGCGCTACGGGTTTTCGGCCGACACCGTCACGGCCGTAACCTATCTGCGGGACACCGACCAGGCGGTGCCGGCCTACATGGAGAGCAATGCCTACGTCGAAGGCTTCGGCCTCGGCTCGTGGGCCAGGGTCAACGTCACCGCCTATCAGTCCACCACCACCACCACGTCCCAGAGCACGCTGCCCTACGTCATGCCGCGGGCCCAATACAGCTACTTCAACGTAACCGACCCGCTCGGCGGACGCCTTTCGATGGATACCGGCTTTATCAACGTACTGCGCGCCACTGGCACCAACACCGATCGTGCCAATCTCAACATCAACTGGCAGCGTCAGTTCTACGATCCTCTCGGCGGCGTGTGGAATTTCCGCGTAAACGACACCAACGCCTATTATTCGGCCTTCTCCCTAAACGAAACCCCGAGTTGGTCATCATTGCGCCAGGCTCAGACGTATCGCAGCGTGCCGGCCGCGGCTCTGATGTGGAGATTTCCCATGCTGCGGGCCGACACCAAGGGAACCGGCTCGGAACTGATCGAACCGATCGTGCAGTTGGTCGCCGAACCGAGGGAGGGCGATTGGCGCAACCCGGCGGTACCCAACGAGGATAGCCTCGACCTGGACTATTCGGATGCCAATCTGTTCTCATTCAACCGCTACGACGGGATCGACCGCCAGGACGGCGGCAGCCGGCTGGATGCAGCATTCCACGCGGCCTGGTACGGCGCCAGCAACGGCGCCGATTTCCTGTTCGGCCAATCCTTCCGGGCGATCAACGACACCCTCGCGGTACTCCCCGGTAGCGGAGTTGGCGGCTACCGTTCGGACTATGTCGGCCACGTCAATTTCAATTGGGGCGACCTCGCCACTCTCAGCTATCGCGCCAGGTATGACCCCAAGAGCTTCACCCCGCAGATGCAGGACGTTGGCTTCACCGTCGGCAAGGGATTGTTCGCGCTGAACGGCGGCTATTTCTTCTCCAACACCGACCCCTACAATCTCTACGACAGCGCGACCCTGCCGAGCAATTACTACGCCCACCGCAACGAAATCTACCTGGGGGCGTCAAGCCACTGGGAAGACTGGAGCATTTCCGGCGACGCGCGGCGCGATCTGCACTCCAACATGATGGACAGCACGGACTTGCACCTCACCTACGACGACGAATGCCTCATCTTCGACGTCCGCTTCACCAAGCGCTATACTTCCGTTCTCGGCGACACCGGCGCCACCAGTATACTCTTCACCATCACGTTTAAAACCGTCGGCTCAATCGGCTCCCATACTCTCTGACCGCGAGATACCCAAACCATGACCACCCGCTCCCAAATGTTCCGGCATCTCCTCCGCACCGCCGTGTTGGCCGTCGCGGCCGTTCTGGCGGCCCCAATCTTGTCCTCCCCGGTGATGGCATCAGCCGCCGACACCGAAAGCATCGTCGCAATAGTGAACGGCGACGTGGTGACCCAAGGCGACGTCGATGCCCGGGCCCGGCTGTTCGCCCTGGTGAACAATATCCCGCTGTCCGACGCGGAACTCGCGCGGCTCGACACCCAGATCAGCCAGCAATTGATCGACGAACGCCTACAGCTTCAAGAAGCCCAGTCGCTCAAGATCGCGGTCCCCGACTCCGACATCGCGGCCCAAATCGACGAACTGGATAAGCGCAACAACGGCAATCTGCGCAATGCCCTGGCCAAAAACGGCATTTCGCTGCGCACGCTGGTCGACCAATTGCGTGCCCAGATCGCCTGGAGCCAAGTGCTGCGCGCCGAAATCGGTGACCGCGCGCAGGTGACGCCGCAGCAAGTCGACGCGCGGATGGCCCTCGAAAAGGCCGCCAACGGCCAGCCGGAATATGAGGTAGCCCAGATTTTCGTACCGATCGAAAGCCCATCCCGCGCCGACGCCGCCAAACGCTTTGCCGACGCGGTAACCGACCGGCTGCGCAATGGCGCTGCCTTCGCCAACGTCGCAGAGGAATTCAGCCAGAGCGAAGATGCTCTATCGGGCGGCGAACTCGGCTGGGTCCGAGCCCCCGATCTGGATAACGCGGTGGCCGACGTGGTGACCCAAATGCCGGTCGGCGCGATCAGCAACCCGATCCGTGTTCCAGGCGGCTACGCGATCGTGACACTGGAGGCCAAACGCACCGCCGGATTGGAAATGGTCACCATGGCCACGGTCAGGGAAGCATTCTTCCCGTTCAGCACCCCACTCATCCCGTCCGCCCCGACCGCACAGCAAAGAGCCGCACTGGCGAGCGCCCAAGCGCTTTCCGCAACCGCGCACGACTGCGGAGCGGTCGAAAAAGCGAACGCGGCGCAAGGCGCGGTGCAACCCTCGGACCCCGGCGAATTGCCGCTGGAACGACTCTCCAACCCGGATATGAAACGGATTCTGACCGGCCTCACGATCGACAAACCGACCACACCACTGATGTCGCTGAACGGCATCCTGATCATGATGGTGTGCAGCGAAAAAAAGGAGAACTTGGCCGAGGTCACACGCACGGATATGGCTAACCGAATCCTTGACGAACGCGTCGAACGCCTTGCACGCACACTGCAGCGCGACCTCGAACGCCAGGCCGATATTACGCGGGCGGGCGTCGCGGCTGAAGAAGATGATCAAAGTTGAAGCAGAAGGAAGTCTTCTTTTTTGAAAAAAAGAAGCAAAAAACTTTTGTGAATCGGGGGCTCGGCCAGCCGGCATGACACAAATTCCGGCGTTGCCGAACTTGCGCCAAATTATCGCAAAATATGAGCTGGGCGCACGGAAATCACTCGGTCAACACTTTTTGCTCGATGAGAACCTTACCGCACGGATCGTGCGGCTGGCGGGAGATCTTCATAACCGCCAAGTGATCGAGGTCGGCCCCGGACCCGGCGGACTTACGCGACCGCTGCTGCGCTCCGAAGCCGCACATGTTACGGCAATCGAGATCGACCGTCGCAGCGCCGAGGCGATGCGCGAACTCGGCGACCTGATGCCGGGGCGACTCACCTTGGTCGAACGCGACGCGGTGGGACTCGATCTCGCGGCACTGGTGCCGGCGCCGCGGCAGATCATCGCCAATTTGCCGTATAATGTCGGATCGCCCCTGCTGGTCGGCTGGCTCCGCCAGGCCCGCGAGTGGGAACGCATGACGCTGATGTTTCAGCTGGAAGTGGCGGAACGGATCACCGCCGCGCCCGACAGCGACGGCTACGGCCGGCTCGGCGTGCTCGCGCAATGGTGCTGCGAGACGCACATCGTGATGCGCATCCCGCCCGAGGCCTTCACCCCACCGCCAAAAGTCTGGTCGGCAGTGGTAAGGCTCGACCCGCGCGCGGAACAACCCAGCACGCCCTTATTCAAGGCGATGGAACAAGTAACGGCGGCGGCGTTCGGGCAACGGCGAAAGATGCTGCGTAGCTCGCTGAAAAGCCTGGGAGGAGAGACCGTGCTCGCCACCGCCAAGATTGATCCGACCCGGCGCGCGGAAACCCTGACGATCGCGGAGTTCGAGTGTCTGGCAAAAATTGTGGAGACACGGCATGTCTGAGTCCACGACCTTCGCTCCCGCGCCCTTCGACGGCCGCCGTTTCGGCAACCTGAGCGGCCGGAGCCAACACGGGCTCGGCGCTGCGTTACGCTGGTCGCTCACCCGGCGCCGCCCGGTCTGGCCGAAGCAAGTCGAGAACGACCCCGCACCAAAGCCCCTCGACCGGGTTGTCGACGGCCAGCTTCGGGTGACGCTAATTGGGCACGCCACCGTGCTCCTACAACTGGCGGGCCTCAACATTCTCACCGACCCGATGTGGTCGCGCCTGGCCGGCCCGACTTCCTGGCTCGGCATTGCGCGTGTGCGCCCGCCGGCGATCGCGTTCGAGGATCTTCCGAAGATCGACGTGGTGTTGCTCAGCCACAACCACTACGACCATCTCGACCGTCCCACTCTCGCGATGCTCGCCGCGCGCGACAACCCACTCGTCGTAACCGGTCTCAAGGTCGGCAGGTCGGTCCCCTCAGATCGCATCGTCGAGCTCGACTGGTGGCAAAGCCACTCGCTTGGCGAACATACAGTTGCGACCTACGTTCCCGCGGAGCATTTTTCCGCGCGTGGCCCCTTCGATCGCAACGAGTCGCTCTGGGGCGGTTTTGTTCTGGAGACTCTCGCCGGCACGATCTACTTCGCTGGCGACACTGGCGACGGCCCCCATTTCGCGTTGATCCAGCAGCGTTTTGGTCCGATGTTATTATCATTCCTTCCGATCGGAGCCTACGAGCCGCGTTGGTTCATGGCGCCGGTCCACATGGACCCGACAGAGGCGGTGACGGCCTCTCAGACGTTGGGGTCCAAGGTCAATCTACCGATCCATTTCGGTGTTTTCCCGCTCGCCGACGATGGTTTCGACCAACCGCTACGCGAACTGGCTACTATGCCGGGCGCCAATTTTCGCATTCCAAGATTCGGCGAGCCGGTAGTAATCAGTTGATCACCGACCCAAAACTCTCAAAAAGGTTTTGGAAGGAAGAAAGATCTTCTTTTTTGAAAAAAAGAAGCAAAAAACTTTTGTCAATTAGAGCGGGATGAAATTAATTTGAATCAGGGGATTCCCGACGCGGATTGATTTGTGATTCAAGATGCTGGCTGGGCGGAGGCCAGCATCTGATGCCACGACCATATTCGGATGATCTTCGGAA
>Ga0302305_1002530_pt1 | contig 10239 bp, 11 predicted proteins | sample III_Palsa_E2_3_FD_198764 | JGI IMG/M metagenome (GOLD analysis project Ga0302305, IMG submission 198764) | Peat permafrost microbial communities from Stordalen Mire near Abisko, Sweden - III_Palsa_E2_3 | ecosystem: Environmental > Terrestrial > Soil > Palsa > Peat permafrost | place: Sweden... | reverse complement strand
GCTCGACCATCCGAGCCGCAAACCCTTCCGGCGCATCCACGCGCTTCAACGCACTCGCCAACACCTCATCAAACTCAGGTCCAGTCTTCATCTCACTCATCGCACATACTCCTTCATCGTTACCGCGGCCTTCCGCCGCAGCAACTGCAATCCACGCTGCAGATGGCTCTTAACCGTCGCCACTGGCTGTCCCAGCATCGCGGCAATCTCATCCGGCAGCATCTCTTCCTGGTGCCGCAAAATCACGGCCACCCGCATCGACTCCGGCAGCGTCCGCAACAACTCCTCCAGACGCGCCTCGATCCGTACATCCAGCTTCGCCGCTGCCTCCGGCACAAACTGCTCTTCCATCCACTCTTCCGCCACAGCTTCCGGCCGGCGAGCCTTCCGCCGCAGCGAATCCGTCGCCTTATTCACCGTCACCCGCCGCAGCCAGAACTTCACATGGTCGGCGCTCTCCAGCCTGTCCGCCCCGCGATACAGCTCCAAAAACACATCCTGCGCAACCTCTTCCGCCACGCCATACTCCCCGGTAACACGCAGGGCAATAGAAAACACCATCCTCTGATGGGTCTCCACCAACATCCGAAACTCCTGCGACTCCATGGCCATCCGCGCGCTCACTAACCTATACGCACGCAACCCTCCCCGAGAATGCAAAATCTTTCGCGCACCTCATTTTTTCTGCACCCACCCACAAAACCGTCCTCCTAAGCAAATCACGGAATCACCGCAACATTGGGTGCCCCATCCTCGCGGCGCTTTTTGCCGCTAGGGTGGGCATCGCGCGAAAGCGCGACCGCTCTCCTCAATAACCCACAACTGCGTCATCCTGAAAGAAGTGTCTCGCGCACTCTCGCGTTCTTAAATCACAAAGCCACAAAACTCCCCACGCCACAAACCAGGTACCCCAAGGCTTTAGCCTTGGGTCTCATAGCCCCACAAAAAATAAGGGCTTTAGCCCGTGGGGTATGCTTTCTGTTCGTGCGGCACTCTCTTTACGGGGGCGCTCTACTCCCTGTTCCCTACTCCCTGCTTCTAAGGCTGCTCCACCAACGCCACCGCCTGCGCCAGCGTGATATCCGGATCAAGATAATGAAAGTCCGACCGCGTCAGATCACTACTCCGGCTCACCGACTTGAACAGCGCAGCCTTCCCGCGAATATCCGTCATCACATGCACCGTCCGCCAATGCCCCTCAATATACTGACGGTCGCTTGAAAAGTGACTCCCCGCCTTGATCGTCGCCAGCAGCCCAAACCCAATGCTCACGTCTGTCGGCAGCACGCCTTCAATATGCACCAGCCGCAGGTCCTTCGCGTCGATCGACAGCCACCCACTCATCCCATGCAGCACATGCTCTTCAATCCCACTCGGCGAGTACTTCGGATTCGGCCTGAAGTTCACCCGCCAAACCCCATCCGTCAGCGTCACATTCTCCAGCAGAAACCCCTTCGGAAGATCATTCAGCATCGCCCTCGCGTGAGCTTCATCGGTCATCCGCGCTTCTTCACTCAACGCAAACTCATCAGGATGCGCCACAATCTCCGCCAACCGCCCACGTTCCTGCGCTGTCCGTTCCGCCGTAATCGGCGTGCCATCCTCAGCCAGCAGCAGCCGCACTTTCCCTTGTGAGGTCTCCACCACGCGCTCCGTCCACGCATGTCCCCCGGTCCGGTCCGACCGCTCTACCGACAAATACTCATACCGCTCATGCCGCGCCGCTGAGTCAGCCTCCTGCGCAATCATCGCGCCCAGCAACGCCTGCGGAGTCTGAAACGTCTGAAAGGCCTGCGCCCTCAACCCCGGCACACCCCCAACCAGAAGCCCCGCAACCGCAACCCACTTAAACCACGAACACCCCACCAGAAGCCTGCGTGCATCAGTCGTCATTCGTTTGGCTTCTCCGTTGCTACAAGTCCATAGTCGGATGCAATCCACAGCCACCGCGTCCGCCTCATACGGTTAACGCAGCGAAAGTTGAATGTAGATTGCTTTCCTTCACTATAGACAGCCGGCAACGGCAGCCAGCAACAACATGGCGCTCTAGAACCTCGTGGGCTTACTCAGGTTGCAACACGAAATCAGTACAACCAGCGAAAGCTGAATGCACAGCACAAAGATCGACAGCACCACAAACCCCGGCAGAACTCGTCCCACCCAGCCGGCATGCGGCCCTTTGTACGTCAGCAGCTCGCACATGCTCAGAAACACCACGCTCAACAGAGACCACAAGACCAAACGCGTCCTTACGCTACGCAGATAGATCTGCTGGCCTGTAAGCGGCAAGCTCTCACCTGGAGAGCACTTAACAACGGAAGCTGACTGCTCTCCGGAAAAGAGCGCTTCATGATTTGCGGCGACACCCGAATACCGGGGAGACTTGAAGAACATCAAAGGGGATCCTACTTTCTTGCTCAGCGAGCGGTTCCAACCCTGGCCCGACATTACCTGCGATATCGCATAATGCTCCTCTTGAACTAGCCTTGGCTAGAGCTTTAGGGAACTTTTTTTAGCATTTCCCCAATCAGAACTGTACGGTTTCCGCATTCGATTACCTTCGTACCCACATCGGAAGGTCACCTCCTCCGCCGAAATAACCGCACGCCACCCCCCAACCGCTATCCTTGACTCACGCCATGACCCTCCGCGAAGCCATCACCGAAGCCGCCTCCACCATCTCCCGCCGCGACGCCGAAACCCTCCTCGCCCACCTCCTCCAGCAGCCGCGCACCGCTCTTCTCGCACACCCCGAAACCCTCCTAAACCCCGCGCAAATCGCTTTTTTCACCACCCTCACCACCCGCCGCGCCGCCGGAGAACCCCTGCAATACCTCACCGGCACGCAGGAGTTCTACGGCCTCACCCTCCGCGTCACCCCCGCCGTCCTCATCCCGCGGCCCGAAACCGAACTCCTCGTCGAGCAGGTCCTCCTTTGGGCCACCGCGCAGCCCTCCACCGACACGCTGCACCTCGCCGACATCGGCACCGGCTCCGGAGCCATCGCCATCGCGCTCGCTACCCACCTCGCCGCCGCCACCGTCATCGCCGTCGATACCAGCGAGTCCGCCCTCGCCATCGCGCAGGAAAACGCTCTCGCCCACCACTGCGCCGACCGCATCATTTTCCTGCAATCCGATCTGCTCGCAGGCCTCGACCCCGCCACCAAACCCTTCGACGCCATCGTCTCCAACCCGCCCTACATCCCCGCAGGCGACGCCACCACCATGCAGCGCGAAGTCGTCAACCACGAACCCCACACCGCTCTCTTCGCCGGCCCCGAGGGCCTCGACATCTACCGACGCCTCATCCCCGCCGCCCACAAAGCCCTGCGCAAACACGGCCTGCTCGCGCTTGAGTTCGGATTCGGCCAGCGCGACGCCCTCGCCGAGCTCCTGGCCCCCTGGCACAACGTCCGCTTCCTCGACGACTACGCCGGCATCCCCCGCATCGCCCTCGCCGAACGCCCCTGAAGACATCACCTGCGACGGCAAAACGATCTACTGATGCATCTCCAGTACATGCCCCGCCAACTGCCGCGCAATATCCGCATGGATAAACCACAACGCCGTCACACTCAGCACAATCGCCAGCGCGGACTCACTCACCGCCACCGGAAAATCCTGTCCCACCAGCTTCGCAAAGTACATCCGCAGCCTGTACCCCCCGAGCGTTCCAATCACCACGCCAATCAACGCCAGCAGCACTCCACCCGCCACCGGCTCAGCGTACGACGCCGAAACAATCGCTCCCACCAACCCGCCAAACGTCAGCCGCGCAATCCAACCCACCCAGTTCTTCCTGCTAGGCGTGCTCGGCAGCGTATCGCCGTAATACTCCCCTAGCGCAAACACCGTAAAAACGGCCACCGTAATGATGTTCGCCGTCCAGAACGTCCAACCCGCCACCGGCAGCAACGCAAACCACATAAACCAGCACAACGCAGCCATCGCCGTCATCGTACGCATTCCCGTGGCGACTCCCAGAACGATGATCCACTGCATCATGTCGCAACTCCTCCGGCTCAAAGCAGCCTATCAGGCTGACCCCAGTCTAGCCACCAAGTTGCTCCCAAACCACCCAAGCCACCACAAATCCGAGTGCCCCATCCTCGACGCGCGTACTTTGCGCGGCAGGGTGGGGTATCGAGCGAAGCTCGACCGCTCTCCTCAACCCAAGCACAAAAGCCCGTCATCCTGACCCTGAGCGAAGCCGAAGGGGAAGAACCCCTGTATTCGTTCGTAGCCCCACAAATCCGGGTGCCCCATGTTCGCGACAGTTTCATCGTCGCTAACGTGGGCATCGCGCGCTTAGCGCGACCGCTCCCGCCCATGCAAAAACCCTCAACCACCCTCAAGCAAAGCAGAAACAACAAAGGCGCCAGCAGCACAAACAGTGCCGCTGGCGCCCATGAAGCACTACTCAACTACCCACGCAAAAACCCATACAGCGGAAACTCCTCAGCCAGCTCTCCAACCTGTCCGCGAATCTCCGCCAGCTTCGCTCCATCGTTACGATTCTCCAGCGCGCCAGCGATCCACTTGGCAATCGTCCGCATCTGGTCTTCCTTCATCCCACGCGTCGTCAACGCCGGCGTCCCAATCCGAATCCCGCTAGGCTTCATCGGCGGATTCTTATCGAACGGAATCGCATTCTTGTTCACCGTAATGCCTGCTTCGCCCAGCGCAACCTCCGCTTCCGACCCAAACATCCCCTTCGCGAACACATCCGCCAGGATCAAATGCGTATCCGTTCCGCCGGAGACAATGCGATAGCCTTCCGCCTGCATCGCTTCACCCAGGGCCTTCGCATTCGCCACTGTCTGCTTCGCATACGTCGCAAACTCCGGCTGCAGCGCTTCGTGGAACGCCACGGCCTTCCCCGCGATCACATGCATCAGCGGCCCGCCCTGTTGCCCCGGAAACACGCTGCGATCGACACCCGCAGCAAACTCCGCGCGGCACAGAATCATACCCGCACGAGGCCCACGCAGCGTCTTGTGCGTGGTCGTCGTAACGATGTGCGCATGAGGCACCGGCGAAGGATGCGCTCCACCTGCAACCAGCCCGGCAAAGTGCGCCATGTCCACCACAAAGTACGCGCCAACCTTGTCCGCAATCTCCCGCATCCGCGCAAAATCAAACTGCCGCGGATACGCCGACCCGCCGCCGATAATCATCTTCGGCTGCTCCGCAATCGCCTGCGCTTCCAGCTCGTCATAATCAATTACTTCGGTATCCGGACGAACCTTGTACCCCGCCACCTGGTACAGCTTGCCCGAAAAATTCAGCTTGTGGCCATGCGTCAAATGCCCGCCATTCGCCAGGTCCAGCCCAAGGATCTTGTCGCCCGGCTGAATGATCGACATATACGCCGCAGCGTTCGCCTGCGATCCCGAGTGCGGCTGCACATTCACATGCTCCGCGCCAAACAGCTTCTTCGCACGATCCCGCGCCAGGTTTTCGACCACATCCGCATACTCGCATCCGCCGTAGTAGCGCTTGCCCGGATACCCCTCGGCGTACTTGTTCGTAAACACAGTGCCGGCAGCTTCCAGCACAGCACGCGACACGAAGTTCTCGCTCGCAATCATCTCCAGGCCCTCATGCTGGCGCTGGATTTCGTTCTCAATCTGTTTCGCAATTTCCGGATCGGACGTAGCTAGGGTTGCATTTAGATCAATAGGCATATCCCTGATTTTACGCCCACCCCACCCCGGTAATAGCACAAAGGTGTCATCCAGTAATGACGCTTCCGGGGCAACAGCCGCCAGCTCCGGGGGATGATTTTCACCACTCCCAACGCCCATCCTCAACAAGTCGGCACGCTGAGTTCCACCGCCACTCCGAAACAACTTTGGCAACTTTTCGCCAGCTTGAAGCGCGCATCACTTGCAGCAAAGAGTCACCAACATGGAGGAAACGTCCGTGGCAGCGAACATCATTCCATTCCCGCAGATCGCCCTGAGCTCATCATCGCCGCGCCATGCGTCCGCTCAGCCGCAGACCTCGGAAGTGCTCGCCAGCATCGCAATCTCCCACCACCGCGGCCTGCACCTGCTCACCGGCGCAATTCCCTCTGCCCCAGCTCAGGAAACCTCGCAGCAGCGTGCCAACCGCATCGTCGCCCAGGTGGAGCACGAAATCGAACTACAGGCCACACGCGAACGCGAACTCAACCTCCACGGTTTGCCCCGCACCACAGCCAAACTTCGCCGTCTGCCGAGCTCCATCGTTGCCGAAATCGAGACTCCTGCCAGCATCGCGCGCCGCCTCTTCGCCGCCCTGCTGTCCTTCGCCCGCCCTGCCTAGCGCGTCCCCCGTACGCACCAGCCTTCCACTCGGATTTCTTTTCCCCTAACACTTTCCGGTCACTCCGCCTGCCTCGCAAGTTATGGCGGTTTTGCCTCCGTGTCATTCAAAAATTCACACCGCTCTGCGACTCTGGACTTGTCGGAATGGCAGTTGGGCCAACGACATCTGGAGCAATCCCATGCATGACCTCATGATCGCCGCCGTATTCCTCGCAATGATCGCCGCACCCTGCGTCATCACCCTGTTCCGCCACGACGAAGAAGCCGACGCCAAGTAGACCTTCCGGCGTCCCACAAGCCTATCTTCGCAAACAAATCTCATCCTGACGACAAATCTCATCGTGGAGATAAATTGTCATCCTGAGCGTAGCGAAGGATCTGCTTCTTGCTAGTAGCCGCACAAACCGGGAACCACATGCCCCGATTGAGAGACGCTGGTATTCGCTCTCAGTAAACTGCTATTAGCTCTTAACTGTTCGCTGTTAACTATTAGCTGTTTGCTGCTCCCCCGCATACTCCGCCGCCAGCCGCTTGAACGAGCTATACACAAACGACCCGATGTACCATCCATCGATGTACTTATAAGGCGTCTCGCCGGTCGTGTAATGCCCACACGGCAACATCTTCGCCACATAGTCCACACCATGCGCGTCGAAGTTCTTCAGCACATCCAGCGATAGCTCCCGGATAAACGTCAGGTCATACGGCGCATACACCACCAGAGATCGCTTCGGGTTCGCGGCATACTGCTCCATATAAGCCATCGGGCTTATCCCCACAAACATGTTCCGCACATCCTCCTGCGTCAGCCCCGCATGTTCAAACGACGCATGAATATGCCGCGTGCTCTGCCCCGTCCAAACCACATCGCCAAACCAGGTCGATGCATGGTTGAACGCACACACCCTTAGCCGCGGATCCATCGCCGCCGCGATAAACGCATAGCAGCTCCCCAGGCTCGTTCCCAACACGCCAATCTGCTCGTACCCCTGCGCTTCCAGCCAGTCGATGCAGCTCCGAATATCCGCCACCGCCTGCCTGCAAGCCGAGATCGTCCGCCCCACATTCGAGCTCACCGCATAGTCCGACCGCTCCAGCTCTGCCGGCCGTCTCACATCGTGATACGGCTTCGAGAGCCGCAACACCGAAATCCCAAACGCATTGAACATCGTTCCAAACGCATTGTGCGAAATAGCATCCGCATTCCACTGCGGCATCACGATCATCGCCTGCTTAGGCTTCCGCTTCTCGCCTTTGCTGTTCGCTGTTAACTGTTCGCTGTTAACTGTACTTTCGTACCACCGTGCATTCACCACATCATTCTCGGGATAAGGCGTCGCCACCGGCGATGTAAACCGCAGAAACGGCTCCTTCCGCAGCTCTCCCACCTCAGCCTGACGCTTGTACTCGCGCTCCTGCTCCAGCGTCTCCGGCCTCACATTGGTCGGATACAACTCCGGATGCCGCATCTCCACACGAAAGTCCGTAGGCGTCTTGTAATCAAAGAACGAATGCGGATCACCTGCAATGCGCTGGTTCAACTCCACCATCGCATCCAGCGGCGTCACTTCACCCGCCGCAACCGCCGCTGCAGCCGCATCCCCGCCAAAGTCCGCGAGATACTCAAAGCCCCACTCCAACGGCCGCTCCACGCGATTCTCATCCCGCGTAGTCAGCGCCGTCTCCCACGCAAACATCCACTTCTCATAAAACCGTAACAACATCTCTCCAGTTTACCGTCCGCAAATGGGCCAGCAAATCGAAGCCTCGACTCTAAATTCAGCTTGAAAGCGTTTCGCCAGTGAGATACTGGCTCCGCCTTTATAGAACTGGTTCGCCCAGGGCAACACCGAGCGCACAAGATTCGCCCTGAAAAGCGAATGCCTCGGGGTTACAGCCCCGAGGCGATTCTATAAAGGAGGTGAGCCTTGCTACCCATTCGGGTACGTTACAGGCGATTTTCACTTCAGCTTCCCGGAGAGCTTGCTCTCTACTTGCTGATGAAAATCATTGCGGTGCTACTACTCATGCTGCACTTCTAATCACAACACCTCTGGGTGGTACCAGCCACTCAGAGGACTTAATACTATTACGAATATAACGGGATTGCACAGAAATCGCATAGGCAACGACTTCGGGTGCCCCATCCTCGCGACGGCTTTATCGTCGCTAGGGTGGGCATCGCGCGCAAAGCGCGACCGCTCCCGCCCACGCCAAACCCATCAACCGCTTCACCCCGACGAAGCACCCTACCCCTTCACAAACTCCGCCTTCACCCCACACAACACGTCATACGCAATCGTCCCACTCCACAGAGCATGGTCCTCCGCGCTCACACCTTCACCCAGCAGCACAACCTCCATCGCATCATGCACGTCGTCGATCCCGCTCACATCCACCACCGTCAAATTCATCGATACCCTACCCACCACCGGCGCCCGTTTCCCCGCAATCATCACCCAGCCATCGCCGACACCTGACGAAGCGGCCCGACGAAACCCATCCGCGTACCCCACCGGCAACAGCGCCAGCCGCATCTTCCGCGCCGCCACAAACGTAGCGCTGTACCCCACCGTCGCGTCCGCCTCAACCTCACGAACCCCAATCACCCGAGTCTTCCAGCACATCACCGGCGCAAGCTTCGGCTCCAGCGTCGCAACGCCCTCGCCTTCCACCGGCAGACAATGCCCATACAGCGCAAACCCCGGCCTCACCATCGCCCGTGCGCCCATAGCCTTCGCCTTGCTGCGAATCCACGCCATCGTCGCGCCTTCATCCACAGCCGACGAGTTCCCAACATGCACATACTCCGGCTTCAACCCCGCCTCACTCACCTGCTTCAACGCCGCTTCAAACCGCTCCTTCGCCAACCGAGTCGTCTCGGCCCCTGCAACCTCCGCACAACAAAGATGCGTCATCACGCCTTCGCAGCAAACCCACCGAGACCCCGCCAGCCGCTCCAGCACCCGCGCCAGCTCCGCTCCAACCGACGCACCCTGCCGCGCCATCCCTGTCTCAATCTCAAGATGCACATTCACGCGATGCCCCACAGATCGCCCCGCCCGCTCCATCGCCGCCACATGCTCCGCCGTCCACACCACCGGCGTCAACCCATGCACCACCAGCTTAGGAGCATCCGCCAACTCCATGCCGCTCATCACCAGCAGCCTCGTTCCACTATGCGGAAACGCCTCGCGAATCATCGCGCCTTCTTCCACATCACTCACACCCAGCCACTTCGCTCCCGCATCCACCAACACCGGAGCGCACAACACCGCACCATGCCCATAAGCATTGGCCTTAATCACCGCGAGCACTTCCACGCCAGAACCCGCAACCGCCTGCACCGCGCGAAGGTTCTCCGCCAGCCGCGCCCCCGAAATCTCAACCCAACTCTTCAACCTGTTCGCCCTTCAGACCTCAACGGTCCAACAAAAATTCTCGTCCGTAGCCGCACCATTCGGGTGCCCCATCCTCGCGGCGCTTTTTGCCGCTAGGGTGGGCATCGCGCGAACAGCGCGACCGCTCTCCTCAACCCCCGCAAGAAAGGGGTGCCCCGGGTCCGGATTCTCGGACCCGGGAGCCTCAACCTTCAACCAACCCGCGACCAGTCCTTGCAACAATTATCACCACAGCACCCTCTACTCCCGACTCCCTGCACTCGGTGGCGGATAATACGGCAGCTTCTGCTGCTCCTCCGTAGCCCGCTTCACCGCGATATCCGCAAACAACATCTCCGGCGCAATCGTAGTCTGCGGCACCGGACTAATCGTCTGCGCGACCCAAGGCTTACCACCCGCAGCCAGCAAGCCACTCCTCAGCGACCGCTGATCCAGCTCATCAAACACCGCTCCCCGCACCAACTGCTTCGTCCCATCCGGAGACACGCGATACAGCAACCGCGGCGTCAACTCACCGCCCAGCGT
>Ga0302305_1002528_pt1 | contig 10244 bp, 7 predicted proteins | sample III_Palsa_E2_3_FD_198764 | JGI IMG/M metagenome (GOLD analysis project Ga0302305, IMG submission 198764) | Peat permafrost microbial communities from Stordalen Mire near Abisko, Sweden - III_Palsa_E2_3 | ecosystem: Environmental > Terrestrial > Soil > Palsa > Peat permafrost | place: Sweden... | reverse complement strand
AATCCACTATTCCGTACAGCTTGGATCGCTCACTCGACAGCACGTCCGCAAGGATCGTCGTCGCAGCATAGTCGGGGGAATCGGTTCCTGGCAGTCGAAAGGCGATATAGCCCTCCGTATACCCGGAATCACTTTGCAACCTGATCCTCTCCGGCTTGAACGGATGCAAAACTATCTCTGGCGTCCGCGCTGCCGGCCTGTCCGGAATGTCGCCGTACAACTTCGTTACTGTCTTCAGAATCGCAGCCGGGTTCACATCTCCGACAATGACCAGCACCTCGTTGGAGGGCCTGTACCATCGTTGGTAGAAGGCTTTTATCTCGGCCCCGGTCATTCGATCATAGGACTCTCTCGTGCCCAGCGAGTCTGCCGCATAAGCCGTCCCTGCAAACATCTGAAGGTTGATGCGGCGCAGGAGCTCCCCCACAGGATCAGATAAATCGTCGTCTACTTCCTTTTCAAGAGACAGCCGCTCTTCCTTCCACTCTGCCGGCGCATCATCCACATCTCGCAGACAATTGGCCTGTGCCTCCAGCGCTACATCAACGTCCACTGCAGGAACGGTCGCATAATACTCAGTGATCTCCTGCTGCGTGTCGGCATTATTCTCATCGCCAAGTTGTGCGTAGAGCGCCGCCGTCTGATCGGCCGTCATATTCGCACACCCGCGAAACGACATGTGCTCCTGAGCATGGGCCATCCCGGGAAACCCAGCCGGATCATTACGTCCGCCGGCCAATATATTGGCCTGCACGGTTACCACCGGGGCAAGCGTATTCCGGACCACAACCACCTGCATCCCATTTTTCAAAGTGAGGCGAACCACTCCGGCTGGCTCAACCTGCGAACTGCGCTGCGTCGTCGCTATCGCCGCGGAGTCACCCATCGCACACGCGACAGAGGCTAAACCTATCAAGCCAACCGCAAACGCAGCGCAACAAGCCGCATGTCTTGAATGAAAAAGTATCCGCTTCAGAGGAATCCTCCATCCGGAATCGCTATCTTTAATATTCCACAAGCCCGTGGCTCACAACCGCCGCCACCCGCTGCTCGCAGTCTGCGAAGCGGCAATCCATGGCAAATTCCATCAACCGGCAACAAGAAACGCAATCGTCGCCGCAAGCACTGATTTGCATACTATAGATAGAACCCTGCGACTTTGTGTCTTCCATCTAACCGTCATCTCAATCCTCCTTCGGCGATTTCGTTGAGTGGAGGTTTGTAAGTCCGATTGGCAAGTGCCGATCCCCTTGGCGCCCACCGTGCGCGACACTTGCATTAACCATCGCGCATTCCCCGGGCAAAGTCAGCTGTGTTAAGTGCCAGTTCAATATCTGCGGATATACATCGGCACATCACCCGCACATACTCTCCTCTTTCACCGCGGATAGAGTTCAGCAACTGTTACATCTACCAGTACTCTCCCTGGGTGTTCCTTAATACTGTCCGAAGTAGCGTCGCTTGTCGCCACCATTATCTGGCTTGCGAGAGGCGCGATACGAGAAGGCGCCTCAACCGATGGCCGCGGAGAATGACCCACATGAAACTCTGGAGCAACATAGCTCGCGGGACGGCCGCATTTCTTATCCTGGCAAGCTATGGCACGATGATTTGGTTTGGCTTGACTGAAGAACAAAGACGCGCACTCGATATTCAGGAGAAGCCAGCCACCGCCGATTTCGTTCAGATCAACATAACTGTGACCTCGATCGACACAGCAAAGAAGTTGCTCACAGAACGTATCCGAATCATTCCAATGGGCCGGTTCGCCATCGACACGAACACGCCAGCCTCCAACCTGAAGCTTCTATTGAACTCCGTCTCCGGACAACAGACCATCCTGTTTCCTAAAGGCGATCGGATCGCACCGATCGATGCCACAACGATCCTCGCCGGCAACCCCAACAGGTATCCATTTGACACCTACAGCACATACATCGATCTCTTGCTGACTACGCCGGCCGCTCGATCCGTCGATAGCCTCAATGGGCCAGAGATCGGTCAGGTGGACGATGCTGTCGGCGGCGGTTCCCTCATTATTGGAACCAGCGATCTCAACCACAACGAAACGATTCCGATCTCCGAGTACATCTCGGCTTCAATTCCGCAATACAAGTTCACCGGAGTGGTCGGCCGGGACGGAACGCATAAACTTGCGCATACCCATATTTTTGTTCGACGAGCAAACAACGTTTTGGCTGTGTCTGTGGGCGTCATGGCCATGATGATCCTTCTAGCGATGAGCATCGGAGGCATGGTCTTCCGGGTCACCGCATCGCCCGGCGAGATCAATCTCTTACCCCTCTCGCTCTGCATCGCCCTCATCTTTGGTCTTCCGGCTCTGCGCAACATGCAGCCGGACGTCCCAGGAGCGGGCGTGCTCGGCGACTACATCTCTTTCATGTGGGCGGAGTTCACCGTTTCACTATCCGCCGTAGCTCTAGCTTGGACTTGGATCGTACGATCGAAAAAACAGGACCAGGGCAAGCTTCCGGCGAAACCTGGAAACGCCAGAGATTGATAAAGCCGTGGATTCACCACCCACTGGCCACTGTCGATGATTGGTTCTGTGATGCCCGGAGGGGGACTTGAACTCCCACGGTCTTTGCCGATCGGGTCGGATGCTCACGGTATTAGTCAGGTCCATGAGAGCTAACGAACCGCTCCCTTAAAATAAATTGTCAACAGTGTGGATGCCGTGGCGAACGCTCCGCCAATAAGGGCGGCCCACAGAGGGACGAGCGTCTTCCACCATTCCGCTTTGCTTACTTGCCTATCGTGAAGGCTAATCGCAGTTTGAAGTAGCGCAGATACAAAGTCGGAAGAAATAGGTGCACGTTTTTGCCCGTTGCCATGCGGCAGCACATACCTTGCAACAAGGGACAGCCCATACTCAGATTGAGGATTGACACGGAACAGTTCGCGGTGCTCAGCGGCAAGTACAAACCAACTCTCCGCTGAAATTGGCGATCCTTGTAGATCCCGCGTAATACCAGTCTCTCTACGAGTCGAATCCGGATCGAGCGCGAGAACTTGAATAAGTGCAAGAACATCCGCTAGGCGACCCCGCTTCGTATATGGCGACTCAGGCATTTCAATTACCCCTCTAAATGCTCTTCAACAAAGCTTGAAACAAACCGCCGCGAATGACAACCATCATCCACGAACACCACAGATTCAATGATTTATTGGTGCCCGGAGGGGGACTTGAACCCCCACGACCGATTAAGGTCTGCGGATTTTAAGTCCGCTGTGTCTGCCGATTTCACCATCCGGGCGTGCCTCTACAAAACAAGGCTCTCTACCATTTTGCCTCATCCCCCACCTCAAAACGATCCAACCCCAAAACTCAGAACCCCGCAGAACCGCCGCGCCACATTCCACGGAACCACAGCCGCCTGCACTGCGTATCTCCCGCAGCCCTAAAACCGGCCGCAAAACTCTATGCCTCTACGTGAGATCCTCAAACAAACGCTCGCCGCACTATGGGAGACCAAGCTCCGCAGCTTTCTCACCATGTTCGGCATCATCTGGGGCATCACCTCGGTCATCCTTCTCGTCGGTCTCGGCATTGGTTTCAGCATCGATCAGAAGGAGCACATGAAGAACCTCGGCGTAGATATCGCCATCTGTTTCGGCGGCAAAACCGCCATGCCCTCCGGCGGGTACGCCGCCGGACGCGACATCGTCCTCAAGGTCGACGACGCCGTCGCCATCCAGCAGCTCGCCCCGCTGGTCAAAAACATCTCGCCTGAGGTCATCCGCACCGTCAGCGAGGTCAGCCAGTGGAACGCCTCCAGCCGCGCCGTTCGCGGCGCCTGGCCCGAGTACCAGAACTTCCGCTCCCTCACCGTCGAACAGGGCCGCCTCATGACCGACAAAGACGAAACCGACGGAGCTCGCGTCGTCATCCTCGGTAACGAATCCAACCGCCAGCTCTTCCCCGGCAAGCCCGCCATCGGCGAATCCATCATGATCTCCGGTTACCCCTACACCGTCATCGGCGTACTCTCCAGTAAAAAGCAGAACGGCAGCTACGGCTCCGGCCCCGATAACAGCCAGCTCTTCGTCCCCTTTTCTTCCATGGAGCGCGACTTCCCTCCCGCCGGCAAGGGCGACATCGTCGGCCAGCTTCACGACATCGTCGTCCAGCCCATCTCGCCGTCCGTCCACGAGGCCGCCCTCCGCCAGGTCCGCCAGGTCCTCGCCGACCGCCATCACTTCGACCCCATCGATCTCGACGCTCTCTGGGTATGGGACACCCTCGACGGTGCCAAGTTCACCGACCGCATCTTCCACGTCATGACACTCTTCTTCGGCGCCGTTGCGCTGCTCACTCTTGCACTCGGCGGCATCGGCGTCATGAACATCATGCTCGTCGCCGTCTCCGAGCGCACCCGCGAGATCGGCGTCCGCAAAGCCCTCGGCGCCACCGCTCGCGACATCCGCCGCCAGTTCCTCGCCGAGTCCGCCATCATCACCCTCGTCAGCGGCAGCATCGGCCTCCTCTCCGGTATCGGCATCTGCATAGCCCTGCGCTCCCTGCCCTTGCCAGACTTCGTCCCTCACCCCGTCATCTCAACCGTAGCCATCGTCTCCTCTCTCTTAACCCTCGCCGCCATCACCGTCTCCGCCGGCAGCTACCCAGCCTTCCGAGCAGCCAACCTAACCCCCATAGAATGTCTCCGCACCGAATAGCTTTTATTCGCTATTCACTACTCACTATTCACCGCCCTTATGAACTTCAAAGAAGCCATCTCGCAATCCTTAGCCTCCCTCAATCGCAACCGCACGCGTTCGGGGCTCACCATGCTCGGCATCATCTGGGGCCTGGTCACGGTGGTGCTGCTGCTCAGCTACGGCCGCAGCGTCGGCTCTGAGGTACTGCGCGGATTTCAGGGCATCGGATCAAACATCATCATGGTCTGGGGAGGCCAGACCTCCATGCAGGCAGGCGGCGAACGATCCGGCCAAAAGGTTCACCTCAAGGAAGGCGACGCCGAAGCCGTCCGCGACTCGCTTCCCTTCCTCAGCGGCGTCTCCCGCGAATCCGACGACGCCTTCGGCGTCAAGTACGGTCCCAAAATCGTCACCATCCAGTCCAAGGCTATCGATCTCCCCTACGGCCGCATGCGTAATCTCGATGTCGAAACCGGCCGCTTCTTCGAACCAGCCGACTTCTCCGAGCAACGCCAGGTCATCATCTTCGGCTCTCACGCCGCCCAGAAGCTCTTCAATGGATACCCACCCGTCGGCGAAACCGTCATGGTAGACGGCCAGCCCTTCACCGTCATCGGCGTCCTCCGCAACAAAATTCAGGACTCCTCCAACAACGGCCCCGACAACGAAAACATCTTCATCCCGTTCCCCCTCATGCGGACCCTCCGCCAGCAGCGCGACCCTGGCTCCATCGTCTTCATGCCCTCAACGCCCGACATGCACCTGCAGGCCATCCAGGCCGTCCGCACGGTCCTCGCCCAGCGCCACCACTTCGATCCCCGCGACGAAAAAGCCATCAACACATGGGACACCATCGAAGACGCCAAGGGCATCACCGCCTTCTCCATCGCCCTTCAGGTCCTGCTCGGCATCATCGGCGCCATGACCCTCGCCGTCGGCGGCGTTGGCGTCATGAACATCATGCTCGTCTCCGTCACCGAGCGCACCCGCGAGATCGGCATCATGAAGGCCCTCGGCGCCCGCCGCCGCGACATCCTCGCCCAGTTCCTCCTTGAAAGCTTCGTCCTCACCTTCATCGCCGGAATCGCCGGAATGGCCATCGCCGTCCTCGCCGCGCATCTGGTCCCCCCAATGCCGCTCTACTCCGACATCTACAAGACCGCCAACCACGAAGGCGACATCATCCTCCGCGCATCCGGTAGCACGATGATCGTCTCCTTCATCATCCTGGCCCTGGTAGGCATAGTCTCCGGCTTCCTACCCGCCCTGCGCGCCGCCCGCATGGATCCCGTTGTAGCCCTCCGTCACGAGTAGCTAATTCTCCGAAGGCGCCTCCAGATGATCGATCACGATGACGTCCACTGGACCCTTCTGCGCCTCAAGCTTCAGCCCCAACTGCTCCTGCACAGCCGTAAAGATTGAAGGCGCGGCATCCGCATCGCCGACCACCGGACCATCGTCCGGCGTCCACTTCAAATCCACATCAAACCGTCCCTCAATCCCGGTCTTATCGACAACCACCCGCCCCACATCCTTCGCCAGCTCCTGTGCAATCACCGCAACCGTAACTCCTTGAGCATTCAGAGACCGGCTTCCACTCGAAATCATCAATCCGTTGTCTTTCGTCGCCTGCAGCTTCGACCCACCCTTGGCCACTAACAACGCATAGATCGGCAGTTCCCGCGTCTCGCGATGCACCACCAGCTTGAACCGGTCGGCCAGCAGTGCCTGAATCATCTGCTGCTTCACCAGTTTTCCCTGATCGGAAGGTAACTTATTCAAGCGATCATTAACCGAGCCATCAGCCTTCGCTTCGATATCGAACATCTGCGACCGCAGCCCACCCGGATCTCCCACAATCCGGCTCTCCGGAACCCCAAACGCAAACTGAAGCAGCGCCCCCAGCGAGACATTGACCGTCTTGAAATTCCCATCGCTCGCTGAACTATAGATATGCGATCTCTCATGCGGAACCGGATGATGCAACCGGATCGCAGCCACATCAAATTCCGGCGTCTCCGGCTGCGTGCTCTTCTGTCTCGGCGCCGCCGCAACCTCGCCAACCACCAGCAAGACCGTAACCGCGCCAATCAGGGTTCGCTTCATCGTTGGACTCAATCCTTTGACGCCAACCGCCTGAATCCGCCAACCGTCAACGACGAAAAATCCTCACTTCCCCCCATAAATCGCCCGGTACATCTCCCTGTTCCGCAGAATACTCTGCACATACTCCCGCGTCTCTGTATAAGGAATCGACTCCACCCACTCCGGCATATCCTTGTAATCATTCATCGCAATCCACTGCCTTACCGGCGTATCGCCCGCGTTATAAGCCGCCAGTGCATACTCCACCTGCCCGCCATATCTATCAATCGACTGCCTCAAATCCACCGTCCCCAACGCCAGATTCGTAGACGGATTCAATAACTCATTCGTAGAAAAATGCTTCTCCCCGCGCCGCTTCGCCAGCGTCTTCCCCGTCGAAGGCAGCAACTGCATCAACCCCCACGCATTCGCCTTGCTGATCGCATTCGGATTGAACTCCGACTCCTGCCGTATCAGCGAAGTCGTCAGAAAAGGATCAACCTCACTCGCCGCCGAATCCTTCGCAATCTCCTCCCAGTACGGCCGCGGAAACTCAAGCTGCCAATACACCTTCGGCACCTCTGCCACAGGCAACGAAAAGAACGGCAGCCCGCTATGCTTCATCGTCTGCAGCGCCCGCGTATCCTCGCCAAAGCTCTCATAGATCTCCGCCTCCGCCAGCGCGCCCCACTCCGCCGCAGTCGGGCTCAACTGGATCTCCGGCCGTATGTACTCATTCAGCGCCGCATTCGCCAGCAGCCGCGCCTTGATCAGGTGAATATCATTCTCCGGCAGCGCATCAATCAGGTGTGGATCATTAACATCCCGCACCGAAGCCAACGCCAGTGCCGGCTCCGGAGTCGCCCGGTTCCCCAGCACATCCAGCCGCTGCCGCGCTAGCATCGCATAATAGCTGTTCACATAGTTCGCATTCAACACCTTGTAGTAGTTGATCGCCTGCCCGAAGTTGTGCTCCACATCCTCATACATCCGCCCGCGCCAGTACAGAGCTCCCGGTATCTCCGTCCCCGCGGGATAGTTCACAATCTGCTCATCCATCAGCTTCGCCGCATCCGGATACCGCCGCAGCCTGTAGTTCAGCCACGCCGCATGCCAGTGCGCATTCGGAGCATAAACACTATGCGGAAACCGCTCCACCAACTCCGTATACTCCTCAATGGCATGCCCCTGGTCGCGCTTCAGCAGGTACATATTTCCGCCCGAGTACAGCGCCTCCTCCAACCACCGGCTATGCGGATACTGCGCCAGCATCTGCTGCACCAGCCGGTCATGCTCGTCGTTCTTCCCTTCGTTCCGAGCTAGCTCCGACTGTAGATACATCTTCAGCGCCGCGCTGTCATCCCCCGTCACCGGAAGATGCTCCACATCGCCGCGGCTCAGCTTCTTCAGCTTCAAATCGCAGACCGCCGCATAGATCTCGAGCGCATCCCGATCCGCCTGCGTCAGCTCCGCCGCGTCCTTCTGCAGCGCCTTGTACTCACCCTGCGCAATCTCATAGTGCTTCGCATTGAACATCGCATCCGCATGCTGCTTCCGCTCCGCCGCTGTCAGCGGAACGTTCATCGCAGCCAACTGCTTCTTCGCGCCCTCAGCCTCCGCGCTCAGCGGATCGCCCACATAAATCCCGCGATACAACTCACCCGCCTGCGCCGCGTTCCCGCTAGCCTGGTAAGCCTTCCCCAACACATACCGAAAGTCCGTATGCCCGCCCGAAGGCCCGGACTGCAATGGCTGCAGCAGCCTCACCGCACTCCCCGCATCGCCCCCTGCAACATAAGCATTAGCCAGCAGCACCGGAGCCCCAGCCGCAAACACGCTCCCCGGATGCTTATCCGCAAAGTGGTCCAGCAACCCATAGGCATCCGCAGGCCGACCGCCCTGCACCGCCGCCTGCGCCGCCAGATAATCCGCATAGTCCGCCAGTGCCTGCCCATGCGCGCTCGCCTGCCGAAACACGCTCTCCGCCTCCGCATACCGTCGATCCGACGCATACGCATGCCCCAGCGAAAGCTCCGCCGCCGCCGCTGCCTCCCCCGTATGCGACGCCGCATAGGCCAGCACGCCGTTATAAGCCGCCGAGCTCCGTGTCGAGATCAACTGCTGCGCCATCGGCCGAAGCTGCGACGAAGCCGTAAACGCCGCCGTCAGCCGCCGGCTCTCAGCCGTCTCCCTGACCGCAACAGGATGCGTCACCACCGCATGATGCTTCGCCCCGACAGCCGTCCCATGCCCCGTCTTCGCATGAGAACTCCCACTCGCCGCGTGCGTAGTCGTATGCCCCGCCGTCTTGCTCTTCGAAGCCGTTGTCCCCGCAACCTTCTTCTTCTGCGTCGCCGTCGTTGTCTGCCCGAACCCCTGCACCGCCAGCACCGCCAGCACCCCTACCCCGACAAACCCGAATCCCCTGCTCATTCTGCGCCTACCTTCTCATCTTTGACTCTAAGACGCTAAAACCCTCTGCCCCTGTGGAACCCCACATCTACGCGAACCACAGCAGATAACTCCCTACTCCCCAAAACCCACTCTCCAAAACCCCAAACCCGCTCCCCTCGTTCTTGTTACACTTAACTTCTGTAACGTATGGCTACTTCGATCCCATCCCCGGAAGAAAATCTCACCGACCTCGTCCCCGGTCTCCCCCCGGACGTGCTCGCCGAGCCACCTCACCCGGACGTCGAACTCGTCGCCCGCGCCAAGGCCGGCGACGCCGCCGCCTTTGAGCAGCTCATCCGCCAGTACGAGCGCCAGATCTTCCGCACCGCCCAGCACATCACCCAGAACCGCGAGGACGCCGAGGACATCACCCAGGACGTCTTCTTCAAGGCCTTCCAGAAGCTCGACCAGTTCCAGGGAAACTCCAAATTCTCCACCTGGCTCGTCCGAATCGCTGTAAATGAGAGCCTTATGCGCCTCCGCAAGCGCAAAACCTCCAAAACCGTCTCCATGGACCAGGATGTCCAGACCGACGAAGGCTCCATCCCCCGCGATTTTGCCGAATGGCGCCCAAATCCCGAGCAAAACTACTCCCAGGCAGAACTCGCCGAGATTCTTCGCAAAACAATCGCCGGTTTACCTCCAGGATTCCGAACCGTTTTCACTCTCCGCGACATCGAAAACTTGTCGACCGAAGAAACCGCAGAGGCGCTAGGATTAAGCGTCCCTGCGGTGAAGTCGCGGCTGCTCCGTGCGCGCCTCCAACTGCGTGAACGTCTCAGCCGTTACTTTGGGAAAACAAAAGAGGGCTCCAAGTGAACTGCACAGATTTTCTGGCGAAACTAACCGACTACTTCGATGGCCAGATCGACCCCGATCTTATGGCTGAGGTCAAACAACACCTCGGTACCTGCCACCACTGCGAAGTCGTCGTCGACACGACCCGCAAAACCATCGACGTCTACCGCGGTCACCAGCCCTACGAATTCCCCGAAGAGCTCTCCCAGCGCATGCGCGAAGCCGTA
>Ga0302305_1002527_pt1 | contig 10247 bp, 9 predicted proteins | sample III_Palsa_E2_3_FD_198764 | JGI IMG/M metagenome (GOLD analysis project Ga0302305, IMG submission 198764) | Peat permafrost microbial communities from Stordalen Mire near Abisko, Sweden - III_Palsa_E2_3 | ecosystem: Environmental > Terrestrial > Soil > Palsa > Peat permafrost | place: Sweden... | reverse complement strand
GCAACAGGTGCCGCAGGCAACACAGGGGTGGCGGGAGCAACAGGCCCATTCGTCGGCGGCACATACTCTGCCTCCGTCGCGTATCCGGCGGGTTCAGTCGTCTCCTACAACAACAGCACCTACCTGGCGATCAACGCGACGATAGCCGGCGACTTGCCCACCGACACCACTAACTGGGTCGCCACTACCGGCTCAGGCTCAGGCAGCTCCAACGGCTCGGTCAGCTTCCTTTCCGGGATCGGTTCGCCTGCCACCCTCACCACCCAAGGGGGATTCACCGAAACCGTCGCCTTACTTCCTCTGCAGGGCACGCTCAGCACGGCAACCACCGCTGACCTCAACGGCAACAGCTTTCTCTACGTGCCTGTGGGCATTCCCCAAGTGTTTCCCGCTGCCACCACCATCACCGGTATCAGCGCCAGCATCAATGTCACTCAGGCTCAAACCATCAACGGCTCTGTCATAGTGCAGGCCCAGGTTTGGGAAGAGGCCAGCGGCAGCTCGGCGGCGGCCCCAGTCTCCGGGGCCTCCTGTGCGCTCGCACCGGTACTAACCGGGACCGTTGCTGTAGGTACGACGGCCACCTGCTCCAACACCGGCCTCAACATCACTGTTCCTTCTGGATACTCGGCTTTTATCGTAGTCAGCGCGTCCTCAGCCAGCCTCTATTCCAACAGCATCCCGATGGACATCTCTGCGGGCATCTCGGTCAGCGGTGGCACAGTTGGCGCCACCGGCGCAATTGGAGCCACCGGAGCAACGGGGGTTACAGGCGCAACCGGCGCTACCGGCACCGGCGTCGCTGGTGCAACGGGAGCCACCGGCGCAGCCGCTGGCGGCACCTACTCCTCGACCACCGCGTACGTCCCCGGCTCGGTCGTCAACTCCGGCGGCACTACCTACCTCGCCATCGCGAACACCACCAACAACGCTCCGCCCAACGCCACCTACTGGGTCGCCACCTCTGGCAGCGGGACCGCAAACACCGGCACCCCAGACTACATCTTCGTGACTGACCAGCTAGTAACATCAGTGTCAGCGGGGCAGTCAATCTTTAACAATTCCCCTTTCCAAGTCAGTACGAGCGCGGGCTTTTCGGTCAATTCGACGACTGGCAGCATAACGGCTACTGTTGCCGGAACGTATGAGTACACTTTTTTCATTGCAGCGCCCACCGGAGGCCCCAGCTACATTTACACTCTTGACGTAAACGGTGCCCCGGTCTCATTTGTTCCCACGTCTGCCTCGGCCTCGGCGCAAGGAATTATCCCACTCAATGCCGGAGACGTTGTCACTCTTACGAGCAATGGCGGCACGGTTCAAATCGATGGCCCTGTGAGCCTGTCCCTGGTGTCGATGACTGGAGCCGCCGGCGCAACCGGTTCTGCCGGCAGCACCGGAGCCACAGGCATCGGCCTCACTGGAGCTACTGGAGCCACAGGCGCAACAGGCGCTGGAGTAGCCGGCGCAACAGGCACCATCGGCACCGTCACCAACTACGCAGGCAGCACGAATTACTCCGTCGGTCAGGTCGTCTATTGCGCGGCCAGTGGCGCATGCAATACGGCACAACAGGGTTCCAGCTACATCGCCATCCGGGCGACCACCGGGACTCAAGATCCCTCCAACGCCACCTACTGGCAGCAGATCGCCGCCGCGGGCGCCAACGGTACAAATGGCACCAACGGCGCCACCGGCACAAATGGCACAAATGGCACAAATGGCGCCACCGGAGCCACCGGGGCCAGTTCCTCTCAGCTTGGAAACGTCCTCACCGGCATTCCCTACACGATCACAAGTCATTCCCAGGGCTCTGCTACGGGGCTGTACTTCAATCCCATGGCATCCGGCTCGAATACCACGGCTGGCGACCTCACTACTGCCGGATTCTTAATTCTTCCCACAACCTGCCACGCCTATCTCACCCTCTACTCGTTCGACAACAACATCACCTGGTACCTCCAGAGTGCCTCTTATAGCGGAGGAGCCGGACCGGCTTCCACCAGCTACACCACCATCACCTCCGCCTCCTGCACAACCAACGTCGGCGATGCTTACCAATGCACCATTGATGGTGGGTCCATCGCAGCGGGGACTCTCCTCACCGTCTACAACGGGGGCAATTCAACCACAGGCATAGCCACCACAACTGCCTTCTCTTGCCAGTAGGCGGGATCAGATCAACTTCGGAAAGCCGTCAGCAGCTCTAAGGCCGCGTACCACCGTTCCGGTTCTTATAGGTAGCGCCATCGAAGAAGTGATGCCGCCTCATGCTCTGCCCCAGCAGAAGCAACAATAACGCGAAAACAATGACCCACAAGGAAGTAACAAGCCTCCGCCGACGCGGCGCTGGCTCTTCCAGTTCCTCTATCTCTTGATCCTCTTTGTTCTCATCCATAACCCGTCATTCCCTCGCACTACGACAAACTCTATACCCTATCGCACCAGCAGCAGATACACCGCCAGCGCAATTCCGAGCGCCGCCATCACCGCCGCCAGCGCCACCCCGCTCTTTGAAACCTGTCCCGGCACCCATGTGCCCTCTCGCAGTTGCCGTACAAGCATCACATGCCGCACCACCGCATTCACGGTCACAGCCACGCCGAGAAACACCAGCGTCACACCCGAAGGCTCCGACAGGCTCAGCGAATGTGTGCCCACCTGCATGGGCCTGGACCCCAGTTCTCGCAGATAGATACCGAACCGCGCCACCGTAAACCCAATGCCCATCAACGCCAGCCCCGTCCGTATCCACGCAAGAAACGTCCGCTCTGCCGCAAAATAAACCCGAGGGTCCTGCTCCGCTGCCGGCTTCGTCATCCCCCCATTGTAGGGACGAATCTTTCCTCACACCGTGCATTTAAGAGTGCGTCCCCTGTAAAGCTAACCCCTTTTCTATGAATACTTTGCACGGTAAACCTGCACAAGTTCAAGCCTAACCCCAGATTTATGAAGACTTTACCCAAAAAAGTCAGGGAGGGGAGGCCCCCCACCCCTACAACCGTCTACACTTAAGGACGATGCGCAGATAGCGCGCCCTTTGAAGCCCAGGAGCCATAGTTGAAGATCGTTCTTGCAGAAAAAGTATCGCCCTCCACTCTCGCCATCCTCCAGAACGAACCCGGCTGGAACGTCATCACCGCCGACAAGATCACCGATCTCCCCGCCGAACTGGCCGACGCCGACGCGCTAATCGTCCGCTCCGCCGTGCAAGCTGACGCCAAGTTGCTCGCCGCCGCACCCAAGCTCCGCATCATCGGCCGCGCCGGCGTTGGCGTAGATAACATCGACGCCGAAGAGGCCACGCGCCGCGGCATCGTCGTCATGAACACCCCCGGCGCCAACGCCGTAGCCGTAGCCGAACTTACCCTCGGACTCATGATCTCCATGTCCCGCGCCATCCCCCGCGCCAATGCCACCATGCACGCCGGCAAGTGGGAGAAAAAATCTCTGCAAGGCAGTGAACTCCGCGGCAAAACGCTCGGCATCGTAGGCTGCGGCCGCATCGGCCTCGAAGTAGCCCGCCGCGCCAAGGCCTTCGGCATGACACTGCTCGGCTACGACCCTTTCATCGCGCCCGTCATCGCCCGCGAAAACGGAATCACCCTCGTCCCCATTGACGAAATCTTCTCCTCCTCCGACTTCCTCTCGCTGCACGTTGGCCTCACGCCGCAGACCGAAGGCCTGATCAACAAGCATTCGCTCGCGATCATGAAGAAGGGCATTCGCATCATCAACTGCGCCCGCGGCGAGCTCATCGTCGACGAAGCCCTCGCCGAAGCCATCAAGTCCGGCCACGTCGCCGGAGCCGCACTCGACGTCTTCCGCAAGGAGCCGCTCAAGGACTCAGCCTACTTCGAGCTCGAGAACGTCCTCCTCTCGCCGCACGTCGCCGGTTCCACCGACGAAGCCCAGGAAGCCATCGGCATCCAGCTCGCCAACCAGGTCCGCGACTACCTCAAGCTCGGCGTAGTCCAGAACGCCGTCAACGTCGCCTCACTCACCGAAGAGGAGTACGCCGAAGTCTCGCCCTACATCGAGATGGCTGCCCGCCTCGGCCAGCTCATCGGCCACGCAGCCGCATCCACCGACAACGGCGGTGGCAACATCGAGAGCATCAGCCTCACCTACAACGGCCGCCTCGCCCAGCTCAAGACCGACATGATCCGCAACGCCGCCATCTCCGGCGTGCTGCACGGCGCCGACGGCATCAACCGCATCAACGCCGCCGCAGCCGCCACCGAACGCGGCATTCGCCTGCAGGAAGACAAGCGCGAGCACGTCGCCGGCGGCACAGGCGCAACCCTGCGCCTCACGGTGCATTGGGCGCGCAACGGCGACCAGGGCGACTGGACCGGCGTCGCCACCGTCCTCCACGGTCACTCCCCCCGCCTCCTCAGCTACGACGGCATCGACATCGAAGCCGAGCTCGCCGGCACGCTCGTCGTCATCCGCAACCAGGATGTACCGGGCGTAGTCGGCCGCATCGGCACCATCCTCGGCGAGGCCAAGCTGAACATCGCGAACTTCGCCCTGGGCCGCAGCAGCGCCGCCAAGAACTCCCGAATTCCTGAAGGACAGGCCCTCGCCGTCGTGCAACTCGACGTTCCCGAGGCCTCCCAACCCGCCCTGCAGGAGGCGCTGGCCGCCCTCCGCAGCGTAGAAGCCATCAACAGCGTCCGCACCGTAGAGCTGGGCAAGCTGTAAACTGAACGGAGCTTCGCAGACTATAGCAAGCATTAGGATTTCTCTCTCATGTCCAATACCTTTCGCTCCTCCGCCGTTCTCTTCGCTTCCACAGTCGTCCTCCTCGCGGGTTGCCATCAAGGCTCGCAAAATGGCGTCCTCGCCATGGTCAACGGTCACCCGATCCAGACCACCGAGGTCCAGAAGATCTACGACGCGAACCTCGCCAGCAACCCCGGACAGGTTCCCTCGCCCGATCAGGCCGATGCCACGCGCCTCCAGATCCTGCAACAGCTGATCCTCAATGAGATCGTGGATCAGCGCGCGACCAAGCTCAACCTGACCGCCGGTGACTCCGAAGTGGACGCCAAGCTGGCCGAGATGAAGGCGCCTTACACAGAGGAGCAGTTCCAGGCCAAGCTCAAGGCCTCCAGCCTGACGCTCGATGAGCTCCGCCGCGAACTCCGCCGCAGCCTCACCCAGACCAAGCTCCTCAACAAGGAGATCGACTCCAAGATCACCGTCACGGACTCCGATGTCGCCAACTACTACAACGCCCATAAAGCAGAGTTCAACCTGGCTGAAGATCAGTACCACATGGCCCTGATCCAGGTAACAGACCAGCCCGCTCCTGCCGGCAACCTGCAGAACAACAAGGCCACCAACGACGAAGAGGCCCGCAAGAAGATCCAGGCCATCAAGAACCGCATCGACACGGGCGACGACTTCGGCACCCTGGCCGCGAACTTCTCTGAGAACCAGGAGAGCGCGTCCAACGGTGGCGATATCGGCTTCGTTCGCGAGTCGCAGTTGAAGAAGGTCGACCCCGTCACCTACAGCGCCATCATGAAGCTCAAGGCCGGCGAAACCACCGACATCATCCCGTTGCTCGATGGCGCCACCCACAAGCCTGCGGGCTACTCCATCTACAAGCTCATCAGCAAGGACGCCGCCGGCCAGCGCGACCTGAGCGACCCCCATGTCCAGCAGGCCATCCGCCAGCAGCTCCACGACAGCCGCTCGCAACTGCTGAAGTCGGCCTACTTCGAGATGCTCCACGACCAGGCCAAGGTCCAGAACTTCCTCGCCGAACAGATCTTCAAGAACGCCGCGCAGTAAAGCAGACAATAGAGAGTAGAGGATAGACAGCAGTGAAGAACAGCCGCAAGCAGCTTTTCTTATCCTGTTTACTGTCTACCCTCTACTGTCTCCTCCTCACCGGCTGCCACTCCATACCGCCTCCAACACCACTCGACCAACTCAACGCGCAGCAGACCCAAGGCCATGCGGTCTTTCAAACCCACTGCGCGCAGTGCCACTACGATCGCACGGATGACTCCCTCCACGGCCCCGCCCTGCGCGGCATCTTCAAGAAGCCCTACCTGCACAGCGGCGCCCCAGCCAACGACGAGCGCGTCACCGACACCATCCTTCACGGTCGCACGTTGATGCCGGCGCAACCCAATATCGATCCGCAGGACCTAGCCGATCTCCTGGCCTACCTGCACACGCTTTAGGAGCCCTATGTCCGACCCCACGCCGCCAACCAACCGCCCCGCCGAAGACCTCGGCTTCCGCTCCCGTCATCTTCCCGGAACACCCGCCGGCGAAGCCAAAGGCATGCTCCCCGGCATGGCGGTTATCGGCATGTACCTGCTAGTGCTCGCGATGTTCAACGCCTTCGCCGCCATCCGCGGAGCCTTCGGCATTAGCGCAGCAAAGTACAGCATCCTCGGCATCTGCACTCTGATGGTCGTCGGCGTCTTCGGCCTGCTGCGCCTGCGCCGCTGGGGCTGGGCGCTCGTCGACGCCGGCTGCCTGCTGCTCGCCGGCGGCTACTTCTACGGCTTCCACCGCACCCACATCGCGCCCTACGTCGTACAAGGCCTCTTCGCGATGGTCTTCTTCCTCTACCTCAGCCGTCCGGAAGTCCGCGAGCGCCTCCGCTAGTCGGCATACAATAAAAGCAGTGACCCCTCTCGTCCAATCCGACGCGCTAATCCAGATCGATCTCTCCACGCGCAAGCCCACCCCCAAGCCTGAATGGCTGAAGGCCCGCGCACCCATGGGCGAGACCTTCCACAACCTCAAAAAGCTCGCCCGCGAGCTCAACCTGCACACCGTCTGCGAGTCCGCCCACTGCCCCAACATCGGCGAGTGCTGGAACCACAAGACCGCCACCTTCATGATGCTCGGCAACCTCTGCACCCGCCGCTGCGGCTTCTGCGCGGTGCCCAAAGGCAAGCCCGAACCCATCGACCATAGCGAGCCCAGTCGCGTCGCCTACGCCGTCGCCCAACTCGGCATCAAACACGCCGTCATCACCAGCGTGAACCGCGACGACGACAACCTCGGCGCCGCGCAAGCCTTCGTCAACGTCATCCACGAGATCCGCAAGCAGGCCCCCGGCTGCCGCGTCGAAGTCCTCACCCCTGACTTCCAGGGCGTCGACTCCGCGCGTCAACTAGTCGTCAACGCCCGCCCCGAGATCCTGAACCACAACATCGAAACCGTTCCCCGCCTCTACCGCGTCGCCAAGTCCGGCGGCCGCTACGAGCGCAGTCTCGCCTTCCTGGCCAAAGCCAAAGAAGACTCCCTCACGCCGTCTGAACCCTTGGCCCTGAGCCCTAACCCCTCGCCCCTGGTCACCAAGACTGGCATCATCGTCGGCATGGGCGAAGAGATGCACGAGCTCCTCACCGTCTTCCGCGACCTCGCCGACCGCAAAGTCGACATCCTCACCATTGGCCAATACCTGCGCCCCTCGCGCGACCATCTCCCGATGTCCCGCTTCTACACCCCCGACGAGTTCGCCTTCCTCAAGCACGAAGCCATGCAGATGGGCTTCCGTCACGTAGAATCCGGCCCACTCGTCCGCTCCAGCTACCACGCGCATGAGCAGGCACAAAGCACCGGCCTCGCGTAAGCATCACAAGCAATCCTGCAGATCACCGCCCAAATTTATCTCGACGAGCTTATCGTCCGCAGATCGTAAGCCTTCTTGCTTTTCAGAGGAATTGGGTGAAAACACGAAGTAAAGATAGGCAACCTGTCGACTGCAGTAGTACGGCCCTCGCACTTCTCCCAGAGGATATTGCAGCGACCCCTCTGCTGGGTGCTGCAAGCCATGACTTCCGTAGTTCTTGATCGGATGCTGTGAAATAAAGTTCGATACTTGAATACGCGTCGAGCCGATCGGCAGGTTGTTCCGATAAAAACTAAGCCGGTCAATCGCATCGATGTCATAGATACTGTGGCGATTCCAGCGAACGAGAAGACATACAACGCAAAATGCAGCGACAGTAAATAAAACGAGGATTTTAGATCGTTTGCTCAACTAGACCTCTCCGGTGCAAGAAGTCTAATCCTTAATCTAGCCATCAAAACCCAATCACCCGTCCCCGAGCCCTATTAATATCCCGCCTATCCTTCTTACTAGGCCGCCCCACCGTCACATCATTCGCATACATCATCTTCCGCTCTTCCTCCGCCTTCACTCGCGCCACCTTACTAGCCTCCGTTTCGCGATAGAGCCCCTGCGCCGCAGCCGCCGGCCCGCGCACGGCGCTCAACCCCAGCACCTCCACCACAAACTCCCCACCCTCATTCTTCACCCGCAGCACATCGCCCACACGAACATCCCGCGCCGCCTTGGCCTGATGATCGTTCGACCACACCCGCCCCATATCGCAGCTATCCGCCGCCAGCGCCCGCGTCTTAAAAAATCGCGCCGCCCACAACCACTTATCCATCCGCACACTATCCATCAGCAGAGCCTCAAATCTCCTGTCTACACTCTACTGTCTACTGTCTGCGTCAACCCACCTCAAGCCCACCCGTAGCTCCATACACCTCACCCGTCACATAGCTAGCCTCCTGCGAAGCCAGCAACACGTACAGCGGAGCCATCTCCACCGGCTGCCCCGGCCGCTTCATCGGAGTCTCGCTACCAAACGCTGGAATCTTCTTATCCGGCTGCCCGCCGCTCGTCTGTAGCGGAGTCCAAACCGGCCCTGGCGCCACACAGTTCACCCGAATCCCGTCCTCCGCCACCTGCCTCGCCAACGCCCGCGTAAACGCCAGAATCGCAGCCTTCGTCGGCGCATAATCCAGCAAACTCGGGCTCGGATGCGTCGCCTGGATCGACGCCGTCGTCACAATCGACCCACCCTTCGGCATCAGCTTCAGCGCCTCCTGGCACATCCACATCAGCGCAAACACATTCGTCTCATACGTCTCCACCATCTGCTTCGACGTCATCTCCGCAATCTTATCCACCGCATGTTGCTTGCCCGCAACCAGCGCCAGCACATCCAGCCCACCCAGCTTCTTCGCTGCGTCCTTCACCAGCCTGCGAGCGAACTTCTCATTCTTCAAATCCCCCGGCAACGCAAACGCCTTGCGCCCTTCTGCCTCAATCAGCGCAATTACCTCCTTGGCATCGCGCTCCTCGCTCGGCAGATAGTTGATCGCCACATCCGCACCCTCACGCGCAAACGCAATCGCCGCCGCCCGTCCAATCCCGCTGTCTCCACCGGTCACCAGCGCCTTCCGATTCGGCAGCCGTCCACTCCCGCGATAGCTCGTCTCCCCACAATCCGGCTTCGGCGTCATCTTCGCCTCCAGCCCCGGAACACGCTGCGGCTGATGCTTAAACTTCGGTTGCGGATACTGTTTCGTAGGGTCCTGCAGCGTATACAAATCCTTAGCCATGTGAATCCTCCTCGCGGCCGCCACCACGCGCGAGCAAGCCTGAAGAACTCAGATGCCAATCCACCCCCATAAGCTGCCACAACCCTGGGTGCCCTACCCTTACGACGGCTTCATCGTCGTTAGGGTGGGGTATCGAGCAACGCTCGACCGCTCTCCTTCGCACCTTCGCAAACTCTGTCATCTCGACCGAAGCATGACGGCTTCATGTCACGCGCAGTGGAGAGATCCCCGTATTCGCTCTCCTCGATCCGCCACAAATCTGCCATCCGAGCTCCGCCGAATCCTCAATAAACCCTACGCAACAACGCCCTCGGCCACACACTATGATCGTAGGCGTCCTCAAGGAGCCTCCACCCATGAAGCGTATCCTCACCCTCCTCGCCTTCGCCGCTCTCGCCTGCACCCTCTCCGCACAAACCCCGCAGTCCAAAGCCATCATCGCCGTCCTCAACCAATCCGCCGTCGATTGGAACCACGGCAACCTCGACGCCTTCGCCACCAGTTACAAAAACTCTCCCGACATCCTCTTCATCGGCCACAAGATCAGCCACGGCTACGCGCAGATGCTCGCCACCTATCACTCCAACTACCCCACGCACGAAAAGATGGGCACGCTCTCCTTCGCGCAACTCGAAACCCAGCCGCTCGACGCCCACTTCGCCACCGTCACCGGTCGCTTCCACCTCGAGCGCACCTCCGCCGGCGGCGGCAATGCGGACGGCTTCTTCCTGCTCGTCATGGAGAACACCCCCACCGGTTGGAAGATCGTCCGCGACGACACCACCGCCGACGCCCCAAAGTAATCCTTCGCTGAGGTAGGCTCTTACTCAGGAGCAGCATGTCCAAAG
>Ga0302305_1002515_pt1 | contig 10300 bp, 8 predicted proteins | sample III_Palsa_E2_3_FD_198764 | JGI IMG/M metagenome (GOLD analysis project Ga0302305, IMG submission 198764) | Peat permafrost microbial communities from Stordalen Mire near Abisko, Sweden - III_Palsa_E2_3 | ecosystem: Environmental > Terrestrial > Soil > Palsa > Peat permafrost | place: Sweden... | reverse complement strand
ACACGCTACCGGCTTTCTCAGTTAACCTTGTTTGAGAAGTAAGGAGTCACCGCCCATGTTCCGTTACCGTCCCTTCCAATTCGCCGTCGCGGCTGTGCTCATCGCCGGACTCTTGAACCTTCCGGCCGCAGCCGAAAGCAAGGACATGGTCCAGCTCCAGACCCAGATTCAGGGACTTCAGGACTCCGTCGCACGCCTCCAGCAGTCCAACGACGAGCGCATGGGCGTCCTCAAAGACCTCGTCCAGCAATCCGCCGACTCCGTCAACAAGATGTCCGCGGCCATGGACGCTCTCACCATAAAAATGCAGGCCCAACAGGACGCACTCTCCGCCAAGTCCGACACCGTCTCCGGCCAGATCCAATCACTCAATGACTCGCTCGATGAGTTGAAGGCCCGCATGGCCCGGCTCGAAAAATCACTCGGCGACATCCAGGGACAGATGTCCTCCGTAACCGCCGTCGTCAACAACATCCCCCAGACCACCGGCACACCAGCCTCGCCAGCTCCGGCAACAGCCGCCCCTCCGGCTGACGCCCCCGCACGCTCATCCGATCAGGCTCTACCCTCCACCGACAACGTCGTCGCTCCCATCGTCCGCAACGGCGGTGGTGCCAGCGCACCCGTAGGCGATATGTACCGCGCTGCCTATAACGACTACATGTCCGCCAAGTACGTCCTCGCCTCGTCGGAGTTCAATGACCTGGCCGTCGCTTACCCCGACGACAACCTCTCCGGCAACGCCTACTTCTACATGGGCGAAATCGCACTCCGCACCGCCAAGCCCAGCGTCGCAGTCAAGGACTACGACCACCTCCTCGAGCGCTACCCGGACAACGTAAAAATCCCCGCCGCCCACCTCCACAAAGGCGAAGCTCTCATGGCCGTCAAGCAAAACGACGCCGCAGCCCGCGAGTTCAAAACCCTCATCCAGCGCTTCCCCAACTCTCCAGAAGCCGCCCAGGCCCACTCCAAACTAGCCGCCCTAAGCGCCCACCGCTAACCCAGCTAGCTCGCACTCGCTTTTCTTTCTGTTGTCCCTCAAAGATCTGCGAATGCAAAGATTTGTGCGTGCAAAAATTTGTGGGTGCCCCATTCATACGCCGCACTTTGGCGGATGAGTGGGAAAGTAAAACCTCAACCGGCCACGCCTTTGCTGTTGTTTTGCTTCTGAGATAGGTCCGGGCTTTAGCCCGGACATTAAAACCCGCCCCAGCCTGGGCTTCAGCCCTCGGGATACGCTCTCTTTCCTCTCACCACTCATCCCAAATCGAGCGAAACCCGATTCACCGGATACTTCCCCCACAAATCGGGCTTTAGCCCATGGGACTAATTCCGCACTTCCCTCAACACAACCTCCACCCTCTGCCGCTCTCCCTCAGTCAATGCCAACCGAGGCAACCGCGCCAGCCCCCCAAAGTACCCATTCCAATCACACCCATACTTCACAGCCCCCACACCCATCGCCTGCATCAACTCATCCGCCGCAAGTATCCGCTTCGCCTTCTCCGCCGACAACGCTGCATCCCCATCCTTGAACGCCGCAAACACTTCATAGCAACCCTGCGGAGCACAAGCCGCCAACCCCGGCAGCGCACCCGCAACCCCAGCCTGTAGCAACGGAAGCATCTCCGCAGATCGTCCCGTAGCCATAATCTGAAAACCCACGACCTTCGTCCGAGTCTTCACAGCAGACTTAGTCGGCGCAACAGCAACCGCCGCCCCACCACCCAGCGAAGCCGCCGACACAAACATCCCATCCTCAGCCCGCAACATCCGCCGCGTCACCGGAGCGAACACCGTCGTCACACTCACCTCGCGACGCACAAAACTCGTAGCCTCAGCCAGCGCGGCATAGCGCTCCAGCGTCAGCCCAGCGTCATACACCCCAATCACGTTCGAGTGCTTCGCCAACTCCGCAACCAACCCCACCGGCAACTCCGGTGCATCGCTCCAAAGCATCACCGGCAACGGCGAAGCATCCGCCACAGCCTCAAAGAAAACCTTCAGCTCGCCATCAGACAACGAAGCCCAATCTCTCGGCGCAGCCAGCAACACCGCATCAAACCCAGCCTGCGACGCCTGCTCCGCAATCGCCAGCGCACCGCGCACGCTGTCCTTCGCGATCCCGGCAACCAGCACCTTCTCCGCCGCCGCAGCTCGACCAACCACCTGCAACACCTGCGCGATCTCGTCATCAGAAAGCGTATTCGCTTCGCTCCCCGGCCCCATCGCCACCAGTCCAGCGGCCGGCGTCAGGGAGTAGCGTCCCACGTTATGTTCCAGCTTCTGCAGGTAGCTGCGGCCGTCACGAGTAAAAGGCGTAGTCAGGGGGATATGAATACCGTCAATCAACATAAGCTCTTCTCCAGTGTAGCCTCCACGACGTACACTCTACCCATGGCCACCGCAGACGACTTCGAAATTTCCCAGGGCAAATCCATTGGCGACCTCGGCAACGAGGCTCTCTGGTTCACAATTCACTCCGTGCTCGCCGTGCTCATCATGGTCGCCACGATCCTCGCCATGGGCTACATCGCTCACCCCGACCCTGAAGCCGTCGGCCCCAAAGAAATCGGCACACTGCTCGTCATCCTCGTGCCCATGATCGCCGGTTTCGTCATCGCCAAAATTCAGGGCAACCACATCGCGCGCTACGTTTGGATTACCGGCCTGCTCATGTTCTCCGCCGTCTGCGTCTGGGTGCTCGACCTCCCCACCGGCAACGGCCTCTGCGAGCACTGCGGCGCCCTCGACAAGCTCTGGCGCACCTTCTTCTCCATCTCGAACGGCAGCGGCCTCATGGCCGGCCAGGGCCTCGCCGTCGGCACCTGGGCGCCACTCTCCCTCGTCGGCTACGCTATCGGCGCCAACTACGGTCTCGAAAAAGAAGCCACCGACTAGCTCTCACGCCTCTCGAACCACCACAAAACCGTCATCCTGAGCGAAGCGTCTTGCGGCTTCATGCAAGACGCGCAGTCGAAGGACCCGCCATGCCCTTCACACCAGCAATACACCTCCGGGCTTTCGGCCACGACCTACAGCTCACCCCATTACCGCAAGCTATAGGTCGTTCAACCGTGCGCTAAGCCGTAACCGCTTCATCCAGCCGCGAAGCATGCAGCTCCTGCAGCGACTCCACGTGATACTCCCCACGCTGCAACGCCTCAATCCCTTCAGAAGCAGCTCTCGCCGCCGCCAGCGTCGTAATCGTCGGTATCCGTGCCGCAACCGCAGCCCGGCGAATCGCCGGCTCATCAAACACGCTCTCGCGTCCAGAAGGCGTATTCACAATCAACTGAATGCGTTCGCTCTTGATCAGATCGACCACATTCGGCCTGCCTTCCTTCACCGAAAACACGCGCTCCACCTGCATCCCCGCATCTTCCAAAACATCCGCCGTTCCATGCGTCGCTACAAGATGAAAGCCCATCTCCACAAACCGGCGAGCGATCGTCGCGACCACTTTCTTATCGTGATCGTTCACGCTGAAGAACACATTGCCACTCTTTGGCAGATGCATCCCCGCAGCCGTCTGTGCCTTGGCGAACGCTTCGCCAAACGTCCGAGCCACGCCCATCACCTCACCGGTAGACCGCATCTCCGGCCCCAGCACAGGGTCGACGCCCTGGAACTTGCCCCACGGAAACACCGGCGACTTCACAAAGAAGTGCTCGCCCGTCCCCAGGTCTTTTCCACTCGCCAACTGCTCCGGCAGCAACTCCTTCAGCGTCCGTCCGGTCATCAATCGCGATGCCACCTTCGCCAACTGAATCCCCGTCGCCTTAGAAACATAAGGCACCGTACGCGAAGCCCGCGGATTCACTTCGATCACAAACACCTTGCCACGCTGAATCGCAAACTGCAGATTCACCAGCCCCACAACATTCAGAGCCAGCGCAAGCTGCCGCGTATACGTACGAATCGTATCCAGCACCTCAGCCGAAAGCGTCACCGCCGGCAACACGCAACTTGAGTCACCCGAGTGAACGCCAGCCTCTTCGATATGCTCCATGATCCCGGCAATCACCACATCCTTGCCATCGCACAGCGCATCGACATCGACCTCCTGAGCATCCTCCAAAAAGTGGTCGATCAACACCGGCCGTTCCTGCGAGTACTCAATCGCCGTCGTCATGTAGTGCTTCACCGCGGCTTCGTCATACGCAATCACCATCGCGCGTCCACCCAGCACATAGCTCGGCCGCACCAGCACTGGAAACTCCACGCGCTTCGCACCCGCCAGCGCTTCCTCAATGCTCGTAGCCAACGCTCCCGGAGGCTGCGGAATCCCCAAATCCGTAATCAACTTCCCAAACCGCTTACGGTCTTCAGCAAGATCAATCGACTCCGGCGATGTCCCAATGATCGGCACACCCGCAGCCTTCAGCGGCAGGCTCAGGTTCAGCGGAGTCTGTCCGCCAAACTGCACAATCATCCCAATCTCAGCTCCGCCGCTTGCCTCATGCTCATACACCGCGAGCACATCTTCAAACGTCAGCGGCTCAAAGTACAACCGGTCGCTGGTGTCATAGTCCGTCGACACCGTCTCCGGATTGCAGTTCACCATGATGGTCTCAAACCCATCCTCACGCAGCGCAAAAGCCGCATGGCAGCAGCAGTAATCGAACTCAATGCCCTGCCCAATCCGGTTCGGCCCCGACCCCAGAATGATGACCTTCTTCTTCGCCGTAGGCGCAGCCTCATCCTCTTCGTCATAGCTCGAATACAGATACGGCGTCATGCTCTCGAACTCAGCCGCGCACGTATCCACCAGCTTATAAACGGGCCTCACACCAAGCTTCTCGCGCTTCGCCCGTACCTGAGCCGTCGCATCCTTGTCTTCCATGCCAAACGCCGCAGCCAGCCGCTCATCAGAAATTCCCATCCGCTTGGCCGAGTGCAGCTCGTCCGCACTGATCGCCTCAATGCCCTTCTCGGCAACAAGCTTCAGCTCATCCGAGATCAGCTTCATCTGGTGCAGGAACCACGGGTCCATCCCCGTAAACCGCTGCACCTCGCGCACGCTCCAGCCGATATCAAACGCATACCGCAGATAAGCCATCCGCTCCGGCGTTGGCGTCACCAGTTTCTGCCGCAGCCGGCGCGGCTCAATCGTATCGCCCGAGCCCTTCTTGCCCGTCTCCAGCGAACGCACCGCCTTCATCAGCGCTTCCTTGAACGTCCGCCCAATCGCCATCACTTCGCCCACAGACTTCATCTGCGGCCCAAGAATCTCATCGGCTCCGGGAAACTTCTCAAACTGCCACTTCGGTATCTTCACCACGACATAATCAATCGTAGGTTCAAAGCAAGCCGGCGTGGCCTTCGTAATATCGTTCTGCAACTCATCCAGCGTGTAACCCACCGCAAGCCGTGCCGCAATCTTTGCAATCGGAAACCCAGTAGCCTTACTCGCCAACGCAGACGACCGCGACACACGCGGATTCATCTCGATCACCGTCATGCGTCCGTTCTGCGGATTCACCGCGAACTGCACATTGCTTCCACCGGTCTCAACACCAATCTCGCGAATCACAGCAATCGCCGCGTCGCGCATCCGTTGATACTCACGATCCGTCAGCGTCTGCGCCGGAGCCACCGTAATCGAGTCGCCCGTATGCACACCCATCGGATCGAAGTTCTCAATCGAGCAGATGATCACAACGTTGTCCTTCAAATCACGAACAACCTCGAGCTCATACTCCTTCCAACCCAACACGCTCTCTTCCAACAGGCACTCATGCACCGGCGAAAGATCGAGCCCACGCGACAAAATCTCCATCAACTCTTCGCGGTTGTAAGCAATGCCGCCGCCCGATCCACCCAACGTAAAGCTAGGCCGAATCACCACCGGGAACCCCAGCTTCGACGCAAACTCCAACCCATCGCGAATGTTGTTCACAAGCATCGACTTCGGCATATCCAGCCCGATCTTGTTCATCGCATCCTTGAACAACAACCGGTCTTCCGCCTTCTTAATCGCCTCAAGCTTCGCGCCAATCAACTCCACGCCAAACTTATCCAGCACACCCGCATCGGCAAGATCGACAGCCAGATTCAACGCCGTCTGCCCACCCACCGTCGGCAGCACCGCAAACACACCCGTCGCACCCGACGCCTTCAGCATCTCGCTCTCAACCCGCAGAATCTCTTCCACGTAAGCCGTCGTCAACGGCTCAATATAAGTGCGGTCAGCAATCTCCGGATCGGTCATGATCGACGCCGGGTTTGAGTTCACCAGCACCACTTCATAACCCTCAGCCTTCAGAGCCTTACAAGCCTGCGTCCCCGAGTAATCAAACTCAGCCGACTGCCCAATCACAATCGGCCCCGAGCCGATCACCAAAATCTTCGCTATGTCATTCCTACGCGGCATTCTTTTCTCTATCTCGCTTCAATAAACTTAAGGCACTCTCGCGGACATATAGCTTCCGCTCTCGTTCTTCTTTCTGTCATTCCCGCAGGGAATCTGCTTCTGCTCTTGCTTTCCCATGCGCTACATCAAACCGTAAACTCTCTAATCCGACAAATTCGCAATCTGTGCCAGCGACATCTCCTGCAACTGGTTCTTGAACTTCTTCAACTGCGGATACGCTGGAAAAACCTTATCCGTCCGCCACATCAACAAACCACCCGACGCCATGCTGAACAGCAGCACAATCACAGCCACCTGTTGCTGCCTGATGCTGGTCACCATTGCGGGGCCCGCCGTAAACCTCACGGCAACAATCAGCGCAAGAAACGCCGTCAAACAAACCAACCCGTTGAATCGACCAACATCCCACGCCAACACATTCATCGCCAGCGGTGACAATCCGCAAACTACCACTGCCGCAATCGCCCATGCCTTCGCTTCCACCGTCGAACTCCTCACCACCGCAGTCGCCGACGCCATCAACAGCAGCACGCTTGGCCCAAACAACGCCATACTCGATAGCTGCTTCACCTTCCAGTCAAACGATTTGAAGTATCCCGTCATCGTCAACAGGTTGTCCCTCGACGAAAGCACCAGCACGGTATAAAAATCCGGCCTTTGTTCAAAGTCCACGCGCTGCCCAACATGCTGGCTCATCGCTGCAACCTGCGTTGGCGTCATCGGCTTCTCATGCGCCAGCTTCAGGGTCAGTCCTCCCGCAACCAAAGCCAACACCAGCCCAGCCGCAAAAACACGCACCCGCCCTCCCGCCGTTGTCTCGCCCAAACCCTGCAGCACAAACGACAGCAGCAAAACCGGCAAAAACACAAACAGAAACAGCTCATGGATCAGCAACGCAACCACGGTAAGCGGAAGCCCCAACGCAATCCGCCGCATCGGGCTGTGCACGAACAAGATCGCCACGGCAATCATCGCCAGCGGAATATCCATATAGCCCACCGTGTTCGCCAACGTGCTCACGCCATAGCTGCCAAAGAAAACCGCCAGAAGCTCCACACCGCCCAGCCGCTTCGCCATGCCGCTCTTCATCGCCAACAACAGCAGCATCACAGCCAACGCCGCCAGCAGCCCGTAAGACACCACCGCAAACCGGCTATAGATTCCCAGGTGCAACGGGTTCGCGATCGCCGCGCCAAAGAACGCACGCTTCACAAATCCCTGGCTATAGTCCAACTGCGCCTGCGTCGCCGACCACCGGTTCGGCAACCGCATCCCCTTGAACGCCGCCAATACCCCAACAACCGCCGTAACGACGTACCAGAACCGCATGCTCCCGGCCTTCTGATCCATCTCTACGACAGCCGTCACGGCTTCCTCCACTCTTCCATCATCTTCCGAAAATCCTTGAAGAGATAATGCGAGTCGTGGGGTCCCGGACTAGCCTCCGGATGATACTGCACGCTGAACATCGGGTCCGTCTTATGCTTCAACCCCGCCAGCGTATCGTCGTTCAAATTCGTATGCGTCCGCTGCACATCGTCCGGCAAAGACGCCGGATCAACGTTGTAGTTATGGTTCTGCGCCGTAATCTCGACCTTGCCTGTCTCCAGGTTCTTGATCGGATGATTCCCGCCGTGGTGTCCAAACTTTAGCTTGTAGGTCTTGCCACCCAGCGCGAGTCCAAAGATCTGATGCCCCAGGCAAATCCCAAACAGCGGAGCCTGTCCTTGCAACGCTCGCACATTCGCAATCGCATAGTCCAAAGGCTCCGGATCGCCCGGCCCGTTGGAAAAGAAAATCCCATCGGGCTTCAACGCCAGCACATCAGCCGCTGGAGTCTTTGCAGGAACAACCGTCACGCGGCAGTTCTCACGCGTCAGCATCCGCAGAATATTCTGCTTGATCCCAAAGTCGTAAGCCACCACATGCATCTGCTTGTCATCTACGGAAGACGCAACCGGCAACAACTTGTCGCCCGTCTCATTCTTCGGCTCCGTCGCGTCCCACGTATAGATGGTCTTGGTCGAAACCACGCTCGCAAGATCGGTGCCATCCATCTTCTTGTGCGCGCGAGCCATCGCCACCAGCCGTTCCGTGTCCTCAACCTTCGTTGAGATCACGCCACGCATCACGCCATTGGCCCGCAGATGCCGCACCACGGCACGCGTATCAATCTCCGAGATCACCGGAACGCCATTCCGCTCCAGGTACTCGTCCGTAACCTCGGTCGAACGCCAGTTCGAGCTGATCGGCGAAAACTCGCGCACGATCAAACCCTCGATATACGGGCGCGAAGCTTCCGCATCCGACGGCGATGTCCCGTAATTTCCTATTTGTGGATTGGTAAGAACGACGATCTGCCCCGAATAAGATGGGTCAGTAAATATTTCCTGGTAACCAGTCAGCGACGTATTGAAAACGACTTCTCCAACGCGCTCGACCTGCGAGCCAAAGGCCTTACCGCGAAAGAGACGCCCATCTTCAAGGGCGAGAATTGCCTGCATTGCTCTCCTGCATTCCCTCTCATCCAGAGCCCCGCCATTTCGGCTCTTCTGAGGAAGTGAATTTATACAAGGATAACAGGCATCACCCGCAGACCGGTCTGAATTTCCTCACCTGGCTCCAATGTTTTCAAGACTTCACAATCAACACCTCAGAAACAATCAATTTGTTCCCTTGGACCAATCCATCTAAAGCGAAAAGGCCCGGAAGCATCCGGGCCTTTCGCAAATCCTGGGCAAACCACCGTCAGACGTAGTTCTAGCTGCAATGACGATGGTGATGGCTGTACCAGCAATGACGGTGATGGTGGTGATACTGCGCCTCTGCAGGGGTAGCCATTGCACCAGCCAGCACAATCAGAGAGAAGAAAGAAAGAATGGCACGCTTCATAAAAGGGTCTCCTATCGCGGGAAAAATGAAACATCCTTCGCCCGGCAATAGTTGAGAGTCTAGCTCACAAAAAAGAGTTTCCCGTCCTTGTGGGAATCAACCCAGGTTCGTCGCTTTCCTTACCGCGTTGCCCAGCAGATGAAAAAATTACCCTAACTGCACCAACACATCCTCGCCTTCAATCTTCACCGGAAACACATCCACCTTCGCCCGCTCCGGCGGCTCTGCAATCCCGGTCTCCGTGCTAAACGCCCATGAGTGCCAAGGGCAAACCACAGCCTTCCCCTCCAGCCATCCCTGCCCCAGCGGCCCTTGCCGGTGCGGACACACATTATCCACCGCCGCCAGCGTCCCATCCACATTCGCTAGGCAGATCAAAACCCCTCCCGCCTCAGCTTCCATCACTCCGCCCACCGCCGGAGCTTCACCCACCGCACACAACCGAACCCACTCCGCCACGCACATCCTCCTATTCCTTAAACCCTAATTCCTACTGCCTGCTTTTCCCATGAGATGCTGGACAAGCAGCAGGAGAACCATGCCGAATCGAACGCCCAAGCCGCAACCACGGCCCGTATCCGCCAACCCTCACGAAATAGTAGACCCTCGCTGGATCATCTCCGCTCTGGGTGGAATGCTCGTCGTCTGCATCATCTGCGCCTACATCGCCGTCTGCGCGCTCTTCTCTTACGGCCAATGGCAGCTCGTTCTGCACCCCACCCGCACCGTCGCGCAAACTCCCGCAAGCCTCGGCCTCTCCTTCACCGAAGTCCACTTCGCCCCCGACGCCACCGGCCAGCCCCAGCTAGACGGCTGGTGGATTCCCTCCGACCTCGCCACCGACCCCACCGTCCTCCTCCTCCACAGCGGCGACGGCTCCATCACCGACGCCCTCCCCGCCTCCCGCACCCTCCACGACGCCCGCCTCAACGTCCTCCTCTTCGACTACCGCGGCTACGGCCACTCCGGCGGCAAACACCCCACCCAAGCCCTCATGCAAGCCGACGCCGCCTCCGCCCTCAACTACCT
>Ga0302305_1002512_pt1 | contig 10303 bp, 9 predicted proteins | sample III_Palsa_E2_3_FD_198764 | JGI IMG/M metagenome (GOLD analysis project Ga0302305, IMG submission 198764) | Peat permafrost microbial communities from Stordalen Mire near Abisko, Sweden - III_Palsa_E2_3 | ecosystem: Environmental > Terrestrial > Soil > Palsa > Peat permafrost | place: Sweden... | reverse complement strand
CGGCCAGGTTGCCGGTCTGGCCGTCAAGGGTGCCGAACAGATCCTGAAGCGCGAAATCAATGCTTCGGCCCACGCCGATCTGTTGAACCAACTCGCCACCGAGCTGTAATCATGGCTGAACTCGCAACGATCGCCCGTCCGTACGCAGAAGCGCTGTTCCGTGTCGCCCGTGCAGGCAACCTGTCGGCCTGGTCGCAACTCGTGACGGAGCTGGCCCATGTCGCAGCCCATCCCGATGTGCAGGCGCTGTCGAAGAATCCCAATCTCTCCGACAAGCTCGTCGCCGAGACCTTGCTGGCCTTGCTCAAGTCGCCCGTATCCGGGTCCATGAGCGACGAAGCGAAAAACTTCGTCGGCATGCTGGTCGAAAACGGCCGCATTGCCCTGCTGCCGGAAATCGGCGTGCAATTCCACGCATTGAAAAATGCCCAGGAAGGTGCGGCCGATGCCGAGATCGCGAGCGCGTTCGAGTTGAACGACGCCCAGGTCAAGCAACTGGTCGCCACGCTGGAGAAGAAGTTCGGCCGCAAGCTGAACCCTTCGGTGCATGTCGACCAAACGCTGATCGGCGGCGTGCGCGTCGTCGTCGGCGACGAAGTGCTGGACACCTCGGTGCGTGCCAAGCTGCAGCAGATGCAAGTGGCGCTGACCGCGTAAGTTCGCAGTTAGAGGCACCCGGAATTTAATTTTAGGAGTTAGTATGCAACTCAACCCGTCTGAAATCAGCGAACTGATCAAGAGCCGCATCCAAGGCGTCGGCGCTTCCGCTGAGATTCGCAATCAAGGTACGGTGATCTCCGTATCGGACGGCATTTGCCGCATCCACGGCCTGTCCGACGTGATGCAAGGCGAAATGCTGGAATTCCCCGGCAACACCTTCGGTCTGGCGCTGAACCTCGAGCGCGACTCGGTCGGTTCCGTTATTCTCGGCAGCTACGAGCACATCTCAGAAGGCGATACGGTCAAGTGTACCGGCCGCATTCTGGAAGTGCCGATCGGCCCCGAACTGAAGGGCCGCGTGGTCAACGCGCTGGGCCAGCCGATCGACGGCAAGGGTCCGGTCAACGCCAAGCTGTCCGCCCCGATCGAAAAGATCGCCCCGGGCGTGATCGCCCGTCAATCCGTTTCGCAGCCGATGCAAACCGGCTTGAAGTCGATCGACTCGATGGTGCCTATCGGTCGCGGCCAGCGCGAATTGATCATCGGCGACCGCCAGACCGGCAAGACCGCCGTGGCGATCGATGCGATCATCAACCAGAAGGGCCAGAACATGACGTGTATCTACGTCGCGATCGGCCAGAAGGCTTCGTCCGTCAAGAACATCGTGCGTTCCCTCGAATCCCACGGCGCGATGGAATACACCATCGTCGTCGCTGCGACGGCTTCCGAATCGGCTGCGATGCAATACGTGTCGGCCTACTCGGGCTGCACCATGGGTGAATACTTCCGTGACCGCGGCGAAGACGCGCTGATCGTTTATGACGATCTGTCCAAGCAAGCCGTGGCTTACCGCCAAGTGTCGCTGCTGCTGCGCCGTCCGCCGGGCCGCGAAGCCTACCCTGGCGACGTGTTCTACCTGCACTCGCGCTTGCTGGAACGCGCAGCCCGCGTCAATCCGGAATACGTCGAGAAGTTCACCAACGGTGAAGTCAAGGGCAAGACCGGTTCGCTGACGGCATTGCCGATCATCGAAACGCAAGCCGGCGACGTGTCCGCCTTCGTGCCGACCAACGTGATCTCGATCACCGACGGCCAGATCTTCCTGGAAACGTCCCTGTTCAACGCCGGTGTCCGTCCTGCGATTAATGCCGGTATCTCGGTGTCGCGCGTGGGTTCGGCAGCGCAGACCAAGGTCATCAAGAATCTGTCGGGCGGTATCCGTACCAACCTCGCGCAGTATCGTGAATTGGCCGCATTCGCGCAGTTCGCATCCGACCTCGACGAATCGACCCGCAAGCAGTTGGATCGCGGTGCACGCGTCACGGAACTGTTGAAGCAGGCGCAATACGCTCCGCTGCCCATCTCGCTGATGGCTGTGTCGCTGTTCGCCGTGAACAACAACTTCTTCGACGACGTCGACGTCAAGCGCGTGTTGGCATTCGAATCGGGCCTGCACGGCTTCATGAAGACCAGCCACGCCGAATTGCTGGCCAAGATCGAAGAGACCAAGCAACTCGACAAGGACGGCGAAGCCGCCCTGACCGCTGCGATCGCCGCATTCAAGAAGACGTTCTGATCTCAACCGAGCTAAAGAGGAGTCATACTCATGGCTGCAGGTAAAGAGATACGCGGCAAGATCAAGAGCGTAGAGAATACGAAGAAGATCACCAAGGCGATGGAAATGGTCGCCGCATCCAAAATGCGCAAGGCGCAGGAACGGATGCGCGCGGCCCGTCCCTACAGTGAAAAGATTCGTACCATTACCTCGAATCTGGCCAAGGCGAATCCGGAATACACGCATCCGTTCCTGGTCCAGCAGCACGCATCGAAGACGATCGGTTTCATCGTCGTCACGACCGACAAGGGCCTGTGCGGCGGCATGAACACCAATGCCTTGCGCGCCGCAACGACCAAGATCCGTGAGCTGGAACAAGCCGGCAACCGAATCGAAGCCGTTGCCATCGGCAACAAGGGCTTGGGTTTCCTGAACCGCATCGGCGCCAAGGTGGTGTCGTCGGCTACCCAGTTGGGCGATACGCCGCATCTGGAAAAACTGATCGGCCCGGTCAAGGTGCTCCTGGATGCCTACCAGGACGGCAAGCTCGACGCGGTCTACCTGGTGTACACCAAGTTCTTCAACACGATGCGCCAGGAGCCGATGCTGGAACAGCTGCTGCCCCTGGCCGACCATCATGTAAAAGAAGAGAAGCAATCCCATTCGTGGGATTACCTCTACGAACCCGATGCGCAAACCGTGATCGACGAATTGCTGCTGCGTTATGTGGAAGCGCTGGTCTACCAATCCGTCGCCGAAAACCTGGCCTCCGAGCAATCGGCGCGCATGGTGGCGATGAAGGCGGCAAGCGACAACGCGGGTAACGTGATCGGCGAACTGAAACTGGTCTATAACAAGACGCGTCAAGCGGCGATCACGAAGGAATTGTCCGAGATCGTTGCGGGTGCTGCCGCTGTTTAAGCTTATCGCGTAGCGATCGCTTTGTTCCCCTCGCCCGCAGGCGGGAGAGGGGCTAGGGGTGAGGGAGGGTGCCAAGACATTTGGCTGTAATGTCCCTCATCACCGAGTAGAACGAATTTTAATTTTATATATTGAAGGAACGAAAATGGCTGATGGCAAAATCGTTCAGTGTATCGGCGCTGTGGTTGACGTGGAGTTTCCGCGCGATGCGATGCCCAAGGTCTACGATGCCTTGAAGATGGAAGGGTCGGAACTGACTCTGGAAGTGCAACAACAGCTGGGCGACGGCATTGTCCGTACCATTGCGCTGGGTAGCTCTGACGGTCTGCGCCGCGGCATGATGATCAAGAACACCGGCAAGCCGATCATGGTGCCGGTCGGCAAGGCCACGCTGGGCCGCATCATGGACGTGCTGGGCAACCCGATCGACGAGTGCGGTCCCGTGAGCCACGAGCAAACCGCCTCGATCCACCGCGCAGCTCCCGCATACGACGAACTGTCGCCGTCGCAAGACCTGCTGGAAACCGGCATCAAGGTGATCGACCTGGTTTGCCCGTTCGCCAAGGGCGGCAAGGTCGGCCTGTTCGGCGGCGCCGGCGTGGGCAAGACCGTGAACATGATGGAATTGATCAACAACATCGCCAAGGCGCACAGCGGTCTGTCCGTGTTCGCCGGCGTGGGTGAGCGTACCCGTGAAGGGAACGACTTCTACCACGAAATGGCCGATGCCAAGGTGGTCGACCTCGACAATCCGGAAAACTCCAAGGTCTCGATGGTCTACGGCCAGATGAACGAACCGCCGGGCAACCGTCTGCGCGTGGCCCTGACCGGCCTGACCATCGCCGAAGGCTTCCGCGACGAAGGCCGTGACGTGCTGTTCTTCGTCGACAACATCTACCGCTACACGTTGGCCGGTACCGAAGTCTCGGCGCTGTTGGGCCGTATGCCTTCCGCCGTGGGTTACCAACCGACGCTGGCCGAAGAAATGGGCCGCCTGCAAGAGCGTATTACGTCGACCAAGACCGGCTCGATCACCTCGATCCAGGCCGTGTACGTCCCTGCGGACGACTTGACCGACCCGTCGCCTGCCACCACGTTTGCTCACTTGGACTCGACCGTCGTGTTGTCGCGTGACATCGCCTCGCTCGGTATCTACCCCGCCGTGGACCCGCTCGACTCGACCTCGCGTCAGCTCGATCCGCTGGTCGTCGGCCAGGAGCACTACGAAACCGCACGCGCCGTGCAAGGCACGCTGCAGCGCTACAAGGAATTGCGCGACATCATCGCGATTCTGGGCATGGACGAACTGGCGCCGGAAGACAAGCTGGTGGTCTACCGCGCCCGCAAGATGCAGCGTTTCCTGTCGCAGCCGTTCCACGTCGCCGAAGTGTTCACCGGTTCGCCCGGCAAATACGTTTCGCTCAAGGACACGATCAAGGGCTTCAAGATGATCGCCTCGGGCGAACTCGATCACCTGCCGGAACAAGCGTTCTACATGGTCGGTACCATCGAAGAAGCAATCGAAAAAGGCAAAAAGGCGGCATAAACCTACTGCGCGGGCCGGGGCTGTCCCTGCGATGCTCGCCCTACACCAGTAGGGCTGCGCTTCTCGGAACAGCCGCGACCCGCTCGCTACGGTTTCTGCCACCTTTTGATTTTTTGGTGGTCTTTAACTAGATTAATAGGACTAACATGGCACATACGATCCACGTCGACGTCGTCTCCGCCGAAGAGCAGATCTTCTCCGGCGAAGCCGAGTTCGTCGCGTTGCCGGGTGAAGCGGGCGAGCTGGGCATCTATCCCAAGCACACCCCGCTGATCACGCGCATCAAGCCGGGTGCTGTCCGCATCAAGGTCGCCGGTCAGGCCGAAGACGAATTCGTGTTCGTCGCCGGCGGCATTCTCGAAGTGCAGCCCGACACCGTCACCGTGCTGGCCGACACCGCGATCCGCGGCAAGGACCTGGACGAGGCGAAGGCAACCGAAGCCAAGAAACTGGCGGAAGAAAACCTGCACAACGCCGAAGGCAAGATCGATTACGCCAAGGCGCAAGCCGAACTGGCAGCCGCGCTGGCACAATTGGCAGCGATTCAACGGCTGCGCCTGAAGCGTTGAGCGGATATGGCAAACCCACAAAAAAAGCAGCCTTGGCTGCTTTTTTTGTGGGTCCTGCGCATGGCACGAGCGTTATTGATCGCGGATCTTGTAAGTGATCGCAGTCGCGCCGCTGTTCTGCCAGTCGGGGCCGACCAGCTCGGCGTGGAACACATATTTCATCGTGCAAGGCGTGCCGTTGCACAGCGCCGGCTTGAATTTCTGCTCCGCCATGATATTGGCGACCGCCTGGCCGATTTGCTGATCGGGTGCCTCGATCAGTTGCAGCGCACCGGGGTTGCCGTGGCTGTCGACTTCCACGTACATGGTCACCGGGCCCTTGAATTGCAGCTGCAGACTTTCGTGCGCATTCGCCAGCGCCTTGTAGAGCGGCATCAAGCCTTTTTCCGGGAAAGGCGGCTCATCGCCGTCGCCCATTTTTTCGTAGACCGATTTCAGGATGTCTTTCTGCGCCGACGTAAGGTCGGCGTAACGCTTGTCCAGGGGAATGTTGCCGGCAACGACGATAGGCTTGCGGATACGCGATCCCTCGCTCGGCGTGGATTGCTTGACGGTGTACGGCTCCTCGCCGGCCAGGGCATCGCACGACAACGAGAAAAGAGTGCCGGCCATGAACAAGGCACCGGCGATGCTTGCTGCTTTCATGAGAAATCCTTTCGGGGGTGATTTCGCTATCGGGTAGTACCGCATACAAACCCGTACCCGACACTCGCAATACTATTGGTAACGGAAAATATTATAGGTCAAACTGCCGCGTATTTTCCAGCAATTGTTATCCGCTTCCCAGATCCTTGTTACACTTGTGCGGCATCCATCCAAACCCTGTCGTTCCATGAACCAATTCGCAGACGAAGACGTCATCGCCCATGTGCTCGCACAATGCCGCACCATTGCGGTGGTCGGAATGTCGGCCGATCCTGCGCGCGATAGTTACCAGGTCGGACGCTACCTGCAGCAAAGCGGCTACCACATCGTCCCGGTCAACCCCACCTATGCCGGCAGCAAAATCCTCGGTGAGTCATGCCACGCCACGCTACGCGAAGCGGCCGAGGCGATGCAAGCCCAGGGGCGGCAAATCGAGATGGTCGATTGCTTCCGCCGCCCGGACGCCATGGAGGCCGTCGCGGACGACGCAATCGATATCGGCGCGCGCTGCCTCTGGATGCAGCTCGGGGTGATCAATCTCGCCGCGGCCGGGAAGGCGCGTGCGGCCGGCCTTGCCGTGGTGATGGATCGCTGCACGAAGATCGAGCACGCCTATCGCTAACGGCACGACTCAGGCGAGCGCGCCGTCGAGATAGGCCGTCGTCAGGCGGTCGCGCTGTACCTTGCCGGTCATGGTGCGCGGCAATTCCCTGACCGCGATATATTCCTGCGGCCGCAGCGGCCCCAGCTTGTCGCGCGCGTAGGCGTCGAGCTCCGCAATCGGCGTGCCGCCGCCGGCAACGTAGGCCAAGCCCATCTTTTCGCGCCCGGCCGCATCGATCACCACGAACACCGCCGCCTCGCGTATTGCGGGATGTGCTTCCAGCACCTGTTCGATGTCGCGCAGTTGCACCTTCACGCCGCCGATGTTCAACACGTCGTCCTGCCTGCCTTCGATGAAGAGCAAACCTTCCTCGTTGACATGCGCCATGTCGCGCGGGTAGTACCAGCCGTCGCGGAAGCGTTCGGTGGTCAAGCCGTCGTCGGGGTAGTAGCCCCTCAACATGACCTCGGCACGCAGGCGCAGGATGCCGCTTTGCCCGGCGGGAAGCGGGTTGTCGTGTTCGTCGACCACCTCGGCGTCGATGGAGGGCAGGAGCGTGCCGGTCGATGCCGGATGGCGCCTGAGCATCGCGGGTGTGGCGATGGCGACGGTTCCCATTTCCGTCAGACCGTAGACGACGAAGAGGTTGGGCGAGAAGCGCCGCATCATGGTGTCGACCAGTTTCGCGTTGGGCGATGCGCCTACGATGCGCAAGTGGTTCAGCGTGCCGAAATACACATCGTGCTCGATCAGGCGCGTGGCGATACCCCGGGCAATCGCCGGCGAGAGCAGCCAGTCGGTGACGCCGAAGCGCCGTACCGCGTCGATGGTGTCGTCGGGCGATTCGGCGGCAACGAAGACGATGGCCGCGCCCATGGCCAGCGCGCACAGCGCGTAGTTGAAACTGGCGACGAAATTCAAATCCATCAGCAGCACGCGCGACGTCGGGGTCATGCCGTAAGAAGTCAGGTCCAGGCGGGCACGCGTGTGGCCATGGGAAAGCATGACCCCCTTGGGGTCGCCCGAGGTGCCGGAAGATTGGGCGATGCGCAGCGGCGTGTCGAACGACGTCGGCGCATAGGGAACGGGCGCAATCTCGCCCTGCAGCTCGCCGCGTTGCAGCAACACGAAGGGCAAGCCGTCGAGTTCGCAATCGGGCCGGCCCGAGACGATTGCCGTCACGCCGTAGCGCCGCACGGCAAGCATGCGCCGCTCGCGCGGCAGGGCGGGATGGATGGTGACGAAAGGCGCACCGATGCGCGCCAACGCCAGCGTGGCGAACATATGCATGGGCGTCTGGCCCATCGAAATGCCCACCATCTGTCCGGCCTCGATGCCGCCCGCAAGCAGTTTCGCCGCCACGGCATTGACTGCGCTTTGCAGGCCGCGATAGCTGATGACGGTTTCCCGCATGATCAGGGCCGGCGCCGCCGGTTGCAGCAGCGCGCGTTGCTCGATCATGGCGGCGATGTTCATTACTTCCCTGCCGTCGCGGTCATGCGTGACGAATGAACCGGTTTCCATATTCTCCTTTCAGGGGCCGGCCGCACGATGGCGCGCCAGCCATTGCCCGACGTGCGTGGCGCCTTCCTTCGTCATATGCAAGCCGAGCTTGGAGCGGCGCCATAACACGTCGACGGTATCGTGCGCCCATTCGTGCGCAACGAGATATTCCAGTTCGGCAGCATACAGGCCGGGCGCGACTTCCTCGCCCATCGCGGCCAGCGTGGTGCGGCCTTCGAGCAGTATGCCGATGCGGCTGCCGTAGGCGTGCGCATAGCGTGCCACCAGTTGTGCCGGCAACCAGGCATAGCGCTGCTGCTGTTCCAGCACATAACGCTCGAACTCGCGCACCGAACGGTTTTGCGGCGTCGCGCCGTAGAGATCGCCGCCGGGCAGGCAGGCGTGCTCGGTCCAGGCGCCATGCGTGTTGCCCAGAAGCGGCGCGAGCAGGTCGAGCGCTTCTTCGGCCAGCTTGCGGAAGGTGGTGATCTTGCCGCCGAAGATGGTCAGCATGGGGGCACCGTCATTATCCAGCTCGAAGCGATAGTCGCGCGTGACCGCGGAGGCGCTGGCTGACGCATCTTCCACTAGCGGGCGCACGCCGGAATAGGACCACACCACGTCGGCCGGCTTGACCGGCTGGCGGAAATAATGGCTCACCAGTTCGCACAGATAGGCGATCTCGCTATCGTCGATCGCCACCTGGTTCAGATCGCCGTGGTAGTCGAGATCGGTGGTGCCGATCAGCGTGAAGTCGCGCTCGTAGGGGATGGCGAACACGATGCGCCCGTCGGGGTGCTGGAAGATGTAGGCGTGCTGATGTTCGAACAGGCGCGGCACCACGATGTGGCTGCCCTTGATCAGGCGCAAGTTGCGGTCGGCCGGATGGTGCGCGGCCTGCTGCAAAAACTTCACCGCCCAAGGTCCGCTGGCGTTGACCACGGCGCGGGCCTTGACCTCGATGTCATGGCCCGCGTCTTTGTCCGATTCGCCGCGCAATCGCGCCAGCCAGTGGTCGCCTTGCTGCTCCAGTGCCAGGCAGGCGGTATGGGTCAGAATCTGCGCGCCTTTTTCCCTTGCGGCGATGGCGTTCAACACCACCAGTCGCGCATCGTCGACCCAGCCGTCGGAATAAATGAAGCCGCGCGTGAAGCGCTCGGACAGCGGCTTGCCGGCGGCGTGCTTCTTCAGATTGACGCCGCGCGAACTCGGCAGCAACTCGCGCTTTGCCAGCAGATCGTAGAGCAGCATGCCGGCGCGTATCATCCACGCCGGGCGCAAGCCTTTTTCGTGCGGCATCACGAAGCGCAGGGGCCGCATGATGTGCGGCGCGCTGCGCAACAGCACTTCGCGCTCGATCAGCGCCTTCCTCACCAGGCGGAATTCGTAATATTCGAGGTAGCGCAGGCCGCCGTGGATCAGCTTGGTCGAGGCGGAAGACGTGTGGGAGGCGAGATCGTCCTTCTCGCACAGGATGACGGAGAGGCCGCGCCCGGCCGCGTCGCGCGCGATGCCGGCGCCGTTGACGCCGCCGCCGACGACCAAGAGGTCGCAGTTTCGTTGATCCATGCGTTGCTCTTTTTGCTCCATCGGCAAATCCTAGCACGTCACCGCGCGGCGGGCGTGGGATAATGGCGGCTACACCATCGCCACACACCAAGCCATGTCCTTCCCACCGCTGCAAAACGACACCTTCCTGCGCGCCTTGCGCCGCCAGCCGGTCGATTACACCCCCGTCTGGCTGATGCGCCAGGCCGGGCGCTATCTGCCCGAATACCGCGCCACGCGCAAACAGGCCGGCTCCTTCCTCGGCCTGGCCAAGAATCCCGGCTTCGCCACCGAAGTGACGCTGCAGCCGCTGGACCGTTATCCGCTCGATGCCGCGATCCTGTTTTCCGACATCCTGACCGTGCCCGATGCGATGGGCCTGGGCCTGTATTTTACCGAAGGCGAAGGGCCGAAATTCGAGCGGGCCTTGCGCGACGAACAGGCGGTGAAGGCCCTGCGCGCACCCGACATGGCCGAGCTGCAATACGTGTTCGACGCCGTGACGCAGATTCGCGGCGCCCTGAACGGACGCGTGCCGCTGATCGGCTTTTCCGGCAGCCCCTGGACGCTGGCTTGCTACATGGTCGAAGGCAGCGGCTCGGACGACTACCGCACGGTCAAGACCATGCTCTACCAGCGGCCCGACCTGATGCACCACATCTTGCGCACCAATGCCGAAGCTGTGGCGGCCTACCTGAACGCCCAGATCGAAGCCGGCGCCCAAGCCGTGATGCTGTTCGATTCGTGGGGCG
>Ga0302305_1002507_pt1 | contig 10318 bp, 9 predicted proteins | sample III_Palsa_E2_3_FD_198764 | JGI IMG/M metagenome (GOLD analysis project Ga0302305, IMG submission 198764) | Peat permafrost microbial communities from Stordalen Mire near Abisko, Sweden - III_Palsa_E2_3 | ecosystem: Environmental > Terrestrial > Soil > Palsa > Peat permafrost | place: Sweden... | reverse complement strand
TCCCACGCCGTCATCGTCCAGTAGGTCCAGTCACGATCCGGCAGCAGACCACCCTGCAGAAATCCCTGCGCCCGTTTCACCTGCTGCAGCGACCGCAACGCCTGCCACGCAAACAAAGGAAGAAACCGCACCGACCGAACCCTCAACCGCGTAAGACTCACGAAGGCCATACTCAAATCATGCCACCCAACCTACCCCTAAGCCAGTGCCCCGTCGCGCCGCTTACCCATGCCCAAGCAGCAAACAAGTCTCTTGATCTTCTTCAAGAAATCCTCGCACCGCTTCAAACTGCGACCGCAGAAGTCTCTCAACCTCACTCGTGGAGCAGTTGCCCAGCCGAATCCAGATCACCTTTGGAGGCTCGCTCTCCAACACGCTGCGTTCCGCGAAATCAGAATCCTTCGACGCGATGGCAAACCCATGAGCCTTGGCATAGCTCCAAACCTCCCCATCATCAGCTCCTCCCAAACCAAGAGGATGAACATGCTCCGGCCCGGATAGAGGTCAGACAAAGACTCAATCAGCCTCGGCGAAAGGTTCTCATCCAGCAGGAGCTTCACGCCGCCACGGTTTCCAGTTTCCGCTCGCGGTCAGCCGCAAACGCCAAACAAGCAAAGATGTCTTCTTCTCGCAGGTAAGGAAAGTCCCGCAGAATCTCCTCATGCGTCATCCCCGAAGCCAGATATCCCAGCACATCGGCAACCGTCACCCGCAGCCCGCGGACACACGGCTTTCCGCTGCGCTTCCCCACTTGCATCGTGATGATCTGCGAATAATCCATAGGTGCAGGGTAAGGGAAAGCACAAACGCTGTAAAGACGCGAAGCGACGCGGCCCCATCCAGCGCGCCCCATATACCATCTCCATCATGCCCCTCGCTCTGACCCCAGCCCAAGCCCGCACCACCTTCACCAACTCCCTCCGCCTCATCTTCGACCACCCCGAGCAACGCGGCCTCATCCACACCGAAATGCAAACCTGGTACCGCATCTTCCAGCAGTCCACCCAGGTCGACGCCTTCGACTTCAACGCCACCCCCAGCATCATGCTTCCCACCGGCGAAGCCCTCGGCACCGCCGGGGCCGCCTTCTGCCTGCTTGAAGCCCAACGCACCGCCGTCTTCCTCCGCGGCATCACACAAGCCATCCGCGACCTGCAGCAGCACTTCCCCAACGAGCGTATCCGCATCCTCTACGCTGGCTGCGGCCCCTTCGCGACCTTGCTCACGCCGCTCACCGCCATCTTTACCGCACAGCAAGTCGGCTGGCATCTCCTCGACGTCAACCAGAACTCACTCAACTCCGTACACCATCTCTACCAGGCTCTAAACCTCCAGCCCTACCTTCTCGACACTCAACTAGCAGACGCTACCACCTTCGTCATGCCCACCACCAACCCCTTCCATCTCGTCATCTCCGAAACCATGCAGCGAGCCCTCCAGAACGAACCCCAGCTCGCCATCATGCTCAACCTCATCCCGCAACTCCAGCCTCGCGCACTCTTCCTCCCTCAATGCATCGCCATCCACGCCGCACTTCTCCTCCCCTCAAACTCCTCCACCGACGAAGTCCTCCCACCTACCTTCCAAACCCTCGCCACCATCTACGAAGTCGGCCAGTCCACAGCGACTCCACCACAGCAAACGCCCCTCACCATCCCACCCCTCGACACCCCCGCCGACCTCCACCTCACCACCGGCATCCAGGTCTACAAAAACGAAACCCTCTCCGGCAACGACACCAGCATCACTCTCCCCAAAGACCTCCGCCGGCGCCTCCACGGCGGCGAGCATCTCATCTTCCGCTACCAGTGGCAACCACACCCCGGCTTTATCTGCGAAACAGCCTGAAAGCCAAATCTACTGCACGACTCAACGCACCTGCAGCACCCCCAGATCATCCGGCAGAGTCCCGACATACACCGTCGCTGGAACCCCTTGCGACGACGTGCGTTCGATCCGTTGCAGCATCACGCCTCCCGGCAACCTCGGCGGCCTCGCAAAATTCACCCAGAAGGCCCGGTTCTTCACCTGAAAAATCACAGACCCCAAAACCATCTCTGCCCGCAGCCGTGAAATATTGCCTCCAGTAGACGGCTGCCCTGCTGCCGGACGCGGAGGCCCCATCGTGTTATCCAACAGGATCGCCATTTGCACGTTCGACAAATCAAAGATTGAAACAATCTTCCCATCGCTATGCCATTCATCCGGGTCCGAAGGAAGCTGGTACGCCACAATTTGCAACTGTTTCGTCACCAGGTCGTACTGCAGCTTATAGCTATTCGACATCGGCAGCGGCCCCATGCTGCTCACCTGCATCTCGAGATTAGGAATAGGCAGCTTCACAAAGTCCGCTGCACGAAACGAGTTCAAACTCTGCGGCGGCGAAAAGAACTGTAGATGAAGCCCTGAAAACGCCAGCAGATAAAAAGGAATCGTCTCCGTCTGCTGCGGAAACAAAGAAGAATCTATAGGGATGCTCACCGCCGGAGATCCCAAATGCGGATCATGGTGGTGCTCTTTTTCGTTATCCACAAGCTGCGCAACACCTTCGAGCAAGCGCTTTTTATAGCTCGCCATCTCCGGGTCATCAATCGGCACCGTCATCCACCACGACACAGCAACATCCGTAAGCGGATCGATCGTCCTATCCACCGCATGAAGAATTGAATCCGATTGATGCACCAGTCGGTCAGCCGCAAGAGCTGCGTTCTTGGCGTCGCGAGTCTGCTTTGCGGATTCAAGAGATTGCGAAACCAGCGCAACCACAGTCGATATCACGATGCCAAAGAAAGCCACCTTACCCCACGTGGTGATCTTCTTTGTCTTTTCATCGCGATAGTCCGTCAGCAATCCCAGCAAACCAAATGCGCCAGAAAGCGCAGTACCTATGATCTTGCTCAAATTAAGCGCAACCGCTATATGCTCATCCGTCACGTAGATACACCTCTACTTCCGCGCAAACGCGAAGTATCACCGTCTATAAAAGTAAGTGCCTATAAAGTGAGTAGCCCGAAGTAAGTGGCCCGCAAGCATGACCCCAAAACTAGCCCGGATGATCGGTGTGATGATTATTAAGTAGCACAATCAGCCACAATTTTCGCTAACAAATTCGTGAAGCTTCCAAATTTCCCCAAAGCCTCGCACACCATCCGCAAACAAAAAGAGGAACTCCCACATCAGGAGTTCCTCTTCTATCAACCGACAAGCCGCAACCTTACATACGGCTGCACTTCGTCGGTTTTCCGTCCAGCGATGCCGGATGCCAGCTCTTCCCGGACGACTTATCCTTGCAGTTGTGCGCATCCCTGTTACTCAGCACCTTCCCCGTGCAGCCTGCAGCCGAGCAACACTGCTGCACCGACATGGACGTATTGCATTCCACGTTCGGCGCCTCAGCCCCCGCAATGTCGAACGTCATCCCATCGCGCAGCAGCGTCGCACCTGCCGTTTCTACCGCAGGTTGTAGCACAACCGCTTGCGGGCTTTCATCCAGCGCAGGCGCAACGCTTCCACACCCCGCAAGCAACAACGTCATAGAGATTGCAACCAAGAAAGTGCTCTTCATCATGGCTCTCCTTCGCAACAAAGTTAGCGAGCCGCTATGGATCGCGGCCCGTATACGTCAACCAGCCAGGCATCTACGCATAGCTGAACCAAACAACCCGCATCGTCACACGACGCGGAAGCAGGGCCCCATGACCGCACTTCTCTCTGAACTACAGCAAGAAAGAGAGCCGTACACGCAGTCACGACATTGCATTTTTGGGGGAAGGAAGTTGTACGGATGAGGTTGAGCCGATAACACGTAGCCACAAGACAGGATGCCGACTCATCCACCCTGCCAATTCACCTCGAATACTAGCCCCAGCAGTCCACCTACACAAGACAAATAAACGGGGCATTCACCCATAAAACCGGGATCAGAGGGCTCATTCCTGCACCAAACCCAGCAATCTTGCCCATTACGGAACAAGAAAGGTACAACTAAAGCCACATTTCCCACCCGGATGCATCCTACATACTCTGTAATAGTTTCCCCGGGAGTTCGGCCCTGATGCAAAGTGAGCTATTAGACATCACAATCATCGGTTGTCTTGTGCTGCTTTTTGCCTCGACGTACCGCAAGCGCGCCACCCCCATGGTTCGTGCCTGGACCTTCGGTTGGTTGCTCATTCTCGTCCACTTCATCGCTCTCCTTTTTCACCCCGTTAGCGACATCGCACAGCGATCCCTCATCATCCTCAGCCTCGCCTCCCTCATCGCCTGCGGCATCGTCTTTCTTCTCGCCGCCGACAACAAACAACCCCAGCGCGACGCCCACATCGCTCTTCCTCTACTGGCAGGTCTCGCCGCAGTAGGCTTCGTCGCTCTTGACCTCGATCAGGTAGCAGCACCCCTGCCGTACTACCTCGCCGCGTCGCTCGTCACCGTCGCGTGGCTCACCTACTCCGTTCAGCTCAAGTCCGTCTCCACCGTCATCCGCACCGCTCTCATCGTCTCCACCTTCGCCACCACCCTCTGGCTCTTCTGGACGATCGCCCACACCCAGCAGGACATCGGCATCTCCGCCATCCTCACCCAGCTCTACCTGGTCGTCGGCCTCCTCTACATGGGAACCTTCCGCCGCATCTCCGGCGGTACGCTCACCGTAGTCTTCGGCCTCATCGCCTGGTCAGCCGTCTTCCCCTCAGCAACATTCTGCCAGCATCTCGGCATAACCTCACGGATCAGCCCCGAGTTCTGGAACGTCCCCAAATACTTCGTCGCCTTCGGCATGATGTTGATCCTCCTCGAAGAAGAGATCATCGCCGCCAACCAGGCCAGCAAACACTACCGCCTGCTCTTCGACGCCAACCCACATCCCATGTGGATCTACGATCCCCACACCCTCGCCTTCGAGGGTGTCAACGACGCCGCCATCACGCAGTACGGCTTCTCCCGAGACCAGTTCCTCGGCATGACCCTCACCGACCTTCACCCCGCCAACGCCCTCACCCACACCGATCCCACCGGCCCCACGCTCCACAAAAAAAGCGACGGCTCCCTCTACTTCGTCGATGTCGCTACCCATCACATGAGGAGCAACGGCCGCGATCTCGCCTTCTCCCTCGTGCAGGACGTCACCGAGCGCCAGGAGCTTCACCAGCGCCTCATGCATCAGGCCAACCACGATCAGCTCACCGGCCTGCCCAACCGCGCCTGCCTCGAAGAAAATCTACGCAACACCCTCACCGACCCTGCACGCCACAACAAGCAATCAGCCTTGCTCTGCATCGACATCGATCGCTTCAAGCAAATCAACGACACCTACGGTCACGGCGTCGGCGATATCTGCCTTCAGGAAGTCGCCGCTCGCCTCGCACTCTGCGTCCGTGGCATGGATACCGCGGCACGCGTCGGCGGCGAAGAGTTCGCTCTCCTCCTTCACCATATCTACGACAGCAGCGACGCCAAAAAAGTAGCCACCGACGCACTCCTCGCACTACAAGCTCCCATCGTCGCCGACAGAATCTCCATCGAGCTCACCGCCAGCATCGGCATCGCCATCTGCCCCGCAGACGGACAGGATGCCACCACCCTTTGGCGCAACGCCGACATCGCCATGTACCGCGCCAAGCGTGCCGGCGGCAACCAGTACCTCTGCATGTCGCCCGAGATCAACTCCTTCGCCTCGGAAGCCAACGAAGTCGAACGCTGCGTCAAACGCGCGCTCCGCGAGGGCAGCTTTGAAGTCCACTATCAACCGCTCTACAAAATCAACGGCGAGCTCCACAGCCTCGAAGCCCTCGTCCGCCTCAACGATCCCGAACTCGGCCCCATCTCTCCGCATCGCTTCGTCCCCATCGCGGAAGAGCGCGGCCTCATCGTCCCACTCGGCGATTGGGTCATGAACGAAGTCTGCAACCAGTCCGCTCTCTGGCAGCTCGCCGGCCTACCGCCCGTGCGCATCGCTCTCAACATCTCACCGCTGCAAATCACGCGTCCCGGCTTCGCCGCTCACGTAGCGGAAGTCCTCAGCGCCCATAAAGTAGACCCCCACATCATCGGCATGGAAATCACCGAGACCGCTATGATGCGCAACCTCGGCGAAGCCTCCCGCCAAATCCAACTCCTCGCCAGCCTCGGCATCTGCTTCTCTGTAGACGACTTCGGCACCGGCTACTCTTCCCTCGGCCAACTCGATAAACTCCGCGTCCAGTACCTCAAGATCGACCGTATCTTCATCGACCGCATCTGCCTCTCTGACGGCACCTGCTCCATCGTCGACGCCATCATCTCCATGGCCCACAGCCTTCACCTTGAAGTCGTCGCCGAAGGCGTTGAAACCACCGAGCAATGGGAACGCCTCCGCCAACTCAACTGCGACATCGTCCAGGGCTTCCTCTTCTCCCGCCCACTCCCCGCAGACCAGATCGCATCCCTCCTACTCCGCAGCGCACATCCCCAACCCACCAACCCAAACTCCGAAGATCACGCCCACGTAGCCTAGAGCACGTACTACTCACACACTCTCCCCAACAAAATCGTCATAGCCTGCGCCCGATACAGTGATACTCTGCTATCGAAACCACCCAACCATCCTGGAGCGCAGCATGTTAAATGCGATACGTTACGTCACGTCAGGATTGACCCTGACCGCCTTCCTGGCGACCGTTGTGCTCTCCATCTACCGCAGGCGCATGCAGTCGCGGGAAAAACTGATCGAGCTCGCTCCCGGCGACAAGCGGGCAAGCCTCGTCGAATCGACGCTTGAGGTCTTCAGTATCGACACCGCTCGCCTCACCCGCGAGCAGGCTTACACCCTCGCCGTCGAGCAGATCCGCGCCCGCGCCAAACGCTACCAGATCAACGCCATCGTCCTTTTGATCATCTTCGTCATCTCGGCAGTCGTCTTCGCTCTGTCCTTCGGCACTTGGGGAAAGACTGCCACGACCGCACAAGCAGCCCAGATCGCACCACTCGTACAGCCAGCTCCCACCGAACAAACCTGCGACCCCATCCCCGGCCTCTCCACCTGGCAAGACCCCAGCACCGGCCTCACCTGGACTAAGCAGGATAGCGGTTGCAACCTCAAATGGAAGGCCGCCAATGACTATTGCATCAAGCTGAACCTCGCCAATCACAACGACTGGCGACTCCCAACCATCCAGGAACTCCGCGCCATCCGCGACCCCAAAAGCTCCGTCCTGGGCCCTTGGATGGGGGAAAACGGCCACATGGTCCCCTTCCACGTCAAAGGAAACTTACAACTGACAGGATGGACCTGGAGCAGCTCCCCAACCGGCGGCTATGAAGGCATCTGGCACACCTCCTTCGCCAGCGGATCAGACGCAGGCAATGACTCAGACGGGCCCACCGACATCAACAACTGGTTCGACAGCCGCGCCCTATGCGTCCGCTCCGGAGCATAATCCCCACTCTGGGTACCCCATTACCTCCGGGTGCCCCATTCATGACAGTCTCATCGTCATAAGTGGGGGAACACTCCCTCTTTAGCCACAACGCTCCTCGCTCCCCCCAGACCACGCCCGCCCGCTCATCCGCATCTCAAAAAAGACCGGACCATCACTTCACCAACCAGAAAAGCGAGCAGCAATGAACCTCACCCACCTCTTGGCCTCCACCCTTTTCCTTCTGCCCTTCCAATACCCCATCCAGCCCCACAAAGTCCCCCTCCGCAACACCTTCGTCGTCGCCGCCGAATCCGTCATCGACCAGGCCGACAACATCAACATAAAATCCTCCGACGACCAATACGAACCCCAAATGAAACAGCTCAAAGCCGCCCAGGCCACCCTCACCCGCATGATCGACGAAGACGGCGAGCACGAAGTCGTCGACGCCACCAACAACCTCATATTCGCCATCTCCGCCTGCCACATCCAGGCCAAGGGCAACGCAGGCACCACCCAATGCGAGCCCATTATCAGCCGCGCCCGCACCGGCGCCATGGAAGCCATCGACAAGCACAAGAGCGCCGGAGCCTGGCTCGACGGCCCTCCCGCTTAGACAGCGCCCACTGCGCATGAGAAAATTTCCCTATGAGTGATTTAATCCCTAAACCATCCGGCGTAAAAATTGGCGGTCTGGGCCGCAAGGCGCAGAAGCTCCAGGCTCTGCGCGACAAAGCCGCCCAGGGCAAGACCGGCGCAAAACCCCTCCCCGGAGCCTCCGCCTCCACCTTCAAGGCAAAGGACTCCTTCGCCAACACCAAGAAAACAACCTTCCAACGCAAAGCCGTCTAAAGACGACCCGCCAACATCCGAGTGCCCCATCCTCGCCGCGCCCCATCTTTTCGGGGCCACCACCTCACTTCAATCGCGGCAGGGTGGGGTATCGCGCGTTAAGACGCGCGACCGCTCTCCTCAACATCACCCCAACCTCAACCTGCCCTAACTCGCAACTCGAAACTCGAAACTCGAAACTCATAGCCTAACCAGCTCTCCTCCAACCCACCCCAACTCCCACCCTCCCCCACAACCCTTTGCCTTCCTCTGACTGTTCGCTGTTAACTATTCGCTGTTAACTCCCCACCACCCCTCACCCCCTTGACACCCGCGCTACAATTAACCCAGAGCAACAAAGCACAGCCCGGCCACCGCCGGGCTTTCGTATTTAACCCACGTTTAGCCGTCGTGACACCGCAAGGTTCCGGACCTAAACCCAATCACACCAGGATTTTACCCACAAAATACCCCAGGGGAGGGGTCTCATGAACACACCAGAAATCCAACGCTTCCAATGCCGCCACATCTTCACCGACGGACGCCGTTGCGGCAGTCCAACGCTCCGCGACGAAGCCCTCTGCTACTTCCACCACAAAAATCGCCAACCCATCCCAATTCGGGAACTAGCCCGCCGCAAAGGCAAACGCGGCACCTTCAACCTCCCTAACCCGGAAGACCGCTCCGCCATCCAGCACTCCATCGGCGAAGTCCTCCAGCGCATCGCCTCCAACGACATCGACCCCCGCCGCGCCGGCTTGCTCCTCTACGGCCTCCAGATCGCCAGCCTCAATCTCCCCAAAACCACCCCAACCGCCCACCCCGAATCCACCGTCGAAGAGATCACCCTCGATCCCACTCTCGGCCCACTGGCCCCACCAGCCAGCTTCATCGAACCCACCGGCAGCAAGCGCAAAAAGGGAGTCGCCGAAGCCCTCCTCGAAGAGCTCTCGCGGAAGCACGACACCAAAACACCAACCATCCTGCCAGAGATCAAGGCCGTAGCCGCACAAACTTCAAGCCGTGTGCGCGGCCTTGGCCTCCAACGCAAGGTACTGGTGGACAAACGCAATCGCCATACTTCCCTCACCCACGCCGCTCGACACGCGCTTGATCGACTCGTGCCGCACGTCGCCCGCGCAGAAGAACCCCGGCATATTCGTCTCCAGCAGAAACGGCGTCCGCTTTCCATTCCACGAAGGCAGATCGGAAACATCGCGCCCTGTGCAGATAAATCCATGCTCATCGCGTTGCAGATCATTCGGCAACCAGTTCGTGTTGGCGAGCGCACCAATCAGCACAAACAGCGCATCCGCCTTCCGCTTCTCCGGCGCTGCACCTTGGTGGCTAGTGTAGATCCACTCAAGATGGTCTTCCCCGCCAACCGACGTCACCTGCGTAAACGTCTCTACCTTGATGTTCGCCTTCTGCGCAATCTGCTCGACCAGGTACTGCGACATGCTGAACTCCAGCTTCGCTCCGCGCACCACGATCGTCACTGACTTCGCATAGTTGGAAAAGAACATCGCCGCCTGCCCCGCGGAGTTTCCTCCACCAACGATGAACACATCCTTTCCCACAATCGTCGGAGACTCCGTCCGAGCCGCGCCATACAGCACACCTCGTCCCAGCAGCCGCTCCATGCCTTCTGCTTCAAGCAGCCGCCAGTCAACGCCCGTAGCCAAAATCACAGTCTTCGTAATCACACGGTCGCCGCCATCCAGCTCCACACAATAGCCGCCGCCCGTCAGAGTCTCAACGTTCTTTACCTCGCGCGTCAGTACCAGCTCTGCCCCAAACCGGGCAGCCTGCTTCAACGCGCGTTCACTCAAATCGTCCCCTGAAATTCCGTTTGGAAACCCAAGGTAGTTCTCAATCCGCGAAGACGTTCCAGCCTGTCCACCAGCGGCATTGCGTTCGACCAACAACACACAAAGTCCTTCGGAGGCGCCATACACCGCCGCAGCCAAGCCCGCCGGGCCGCCGCCGATAACAACCACGTCATAGTCCTGCTTGGTCGGCGTCGTCCGGATCCCCAGTGCCTCAGCAACCTTCCGCACCGTAGGCGGCTGCTCCACCCAATACGCCCGATC
>Ga0302305_1002498_pt1 | contig 10324 bp, 11 predicted proteins | sample III_Palsa_E2_3_FD_198764 | JGI IMG/M metagenome (GOLD analysis project Ga0302305, IMG submission 198764) | Peat permafrost microbial communities from Stordalen Mire near Abisko, Sweden - III_Palsa_E2_3 | ecosystem: Environmental > Terrestrial > Soil > Palsa > Peat permafrost | place: Sweden... | reverse complement strand
TCCGATGTGGCAGTGTTAGCGCGGGCTCAGGCAGGAGACCATCACGCCTTTGCCCAGTTGTACTCTGTGCATAAGCGCCGGGTGTATTCCCTGTGCCTGCGCATGCTTGGCAACGTGGCAGAGGCAGAAGACCTGACTCAGGAGTCGTTTTTGCAGTTGCATCGAAAGATCGCAACCTTCCGCGGCGATTCAGCCTTCTCCACCTGGCTGCATCGTCTAACCATCAACGTGGTGCTGATGCACCTTCGACGCAAGGGCCTGAACCTGATCTCGCTTGACGAAGCGCTCGACCCTTCACCGGATCACGGTCCCGCGCGCTCCTTTGGCGCACCGGACCTGAGACTCACCGGCTCGATTGACCGCATGACGCTGGAGAAAGCCGTGGAAAGCCTCCCAGCCGGTTACCGGCTTATCTTCGTCCTGCACGACATCGAAGGGTATGAACACAATGAGATCGCTACACTGCTCGACTGTTCCATTGGCAACTCGAAATCCCAGCTGCACAAGGCCCGAATGAAGTTGCGGGAGGCGCTTCGCGCTCCTGCGGATGAGGAGGTGGCCAAATGACAGAACCAGAAGATTTCGTCCAAGACAACATAGACGCGGATTGTGCTGAATTTCAGGCCAGCATGCCGGAACGCATCGGCGCAGGCGAGGATTTGCAAACCGATCCCCACATGTTGACGTGCGAACGATGCCGTTCTCTGATCCGCGATCTGGAATACATCGCCGACGCGGTGCGTCAGCTCATGCCCATTGAAGAAGAGCCACGCGAGGAGCTTTGGGCCAATATTCAATTGGCGATCGAGCGCGGAGAAGCCTGAAATGGCCGAAGGTCTTAAGCCGGCCCAGTCGAGCGGGCCGGCTTCCACTAACAACTTGACCCAATCCCCGGAGCACCCACCTGGACCGGTCCTTGCAGTCGAATCCCGGAGCGATCAGCAGCCGCTATCTCCCGCGTCGCCAATTCCAAGGCGAATCATCCAACAAATCGCTTTGACCGGCTTCATGGGGGCCGGAAAAACTACCGTTGGCCGAATGCTGGCCAAACGGCTGGCCTGGCGATTTATCGACGCGGACACCGAGATTGAAACCGCCACAGGATCCACCATCGCTCAGCTCTTCCTGGAGCACGGCGAGCCATGGTTTCGCCAACTGGAACACGAGACCATCCGCCAGCTCCTGACCGCGCCGTCGATCGTCCTCGCCCTTGGCGGCGGCGCCATCGAAGACGATCGCACCCGCAGCCTCCTGCTCTGCAGCGAGGGCACGCAGTTGGTCCATCTCGAAGCCTCGCTCCAAACCGTTCTCCTTCGCTGCCAGGGCACCGAATCCATCCGGCCTGTCCTCCAGGACCAGGTCAACCTGGAAAATCGCTACCAGCGCCGCCTGCCCCTGTATCGGGAATCCCATCTCACCGTAGTGGTCGATTCTCTCCCCCCAGGCGCTGTCGTCGAGTCCATTCTGGAAAATATTCGTTTTTGACACCTTCCCGCAGTGCGAAAGCATCCAAGTGGTGCGCTTGCTATGATCGAGAGCAGGCGAATTCCGCCTGCGAGGTCTCGCTCTTCCGCATGTCCACTGCTCCGACAGCAACTGCCAAGCCAGGAATATCCCTGCCGGAATCCTTGGCGTCCTCGGATTCGGCGGCACAATCAGCCCTGCATCCGGCCCCTGGCGCCACGGCAACGCTGATTGGCGACCTGCGCGAACTTTTCAAATTCAAAGTAACCGCAATGGTGCTGGTCACCACCTGGGCCGGTTTCTACCTGGGATCGATGCATTCCGGCATCTCGACCGTGCAGGGCGGCCAAATTGAGACTCTGCTCGAAACCCTGGTCGGCGTGGCCCTCGTCTCCGCCGGAGCCAGCGCACTTAATGAGGCTCTCGAGCGCAAGTCCGACGCCAAAATGATCCGCACCGCCAATCGGCCGATCGCCGCCGGCCGTATTTCCCTCCCGGTTGGCCTGTTCCTCGGCCTGGGAGCCGTGGCGCTCGGCGGTTTTGAGCTGCTCTACACTACTAACCCGCTCACCGCCGGCCTGGCGCTGCTCACGGTCTTCACCTACGTCGCCATCTACACCCCGCTCAAGCGCGTGACTACCCTGGCGACATTTCTGGGAGCTTTCCCGGGCGCCGCCGGCCCCTTGCTCGGCTGGACCGCCGCCCGCGGGCAGATCGAGTGGCCAGGCATAGCTCTCTTCGCCATCCTATTCGTCTGGCAGTTCCCGCATTTCATGGCCATCGCCTGGCTCTACCGGCAGGATTACGGCCGCGCCGGAATCAAGATGCTTCCCGTGGTCCAGCCCGACGGCCTCTCTACTGTCATAGAAGCCGTTTTCTATGCCGTGGCCATGATTCCGGTAAGCCTTATTCCCTTTTGGCTGGGCATGGCCGGCCCCATCTACGCATTGATCGCCACCCTCCTGGGCCTGCTTTATCTCGGATATACCATTCGCTTCAGCCGCATTCTCCGCGCCACCAGCGAGACGCAAAGCCGCATGTTCGCCCGCGATCTGTTGAAAGTGAGCGTGATCTACCTGCCGCTCCTGCTCACCAGCCTGATGCTCGCGGCTACTGTGCAATAAAGCGCTCCCGGCATCAGCTCAACCTCAGCGGAAAGACCCGAAACGGACAACTTCAAACGATGACCACCCAAACCCGCAACCGGCCGCAGCCACCAACAGCCAGCCCCAAGGCCGCCATCGGCGTCATCCTCGCCGTGAGCGTTGCGGCCACGCTCTTCCTTTTCTGGCTCATCTATGTGCACCCGGCCTCGGACGCAGCCAGCGTCAAGCTCACCTTCCTGCCCGCGCTCAACGCCCTTCTGAACGGCCTCAGCGCCACCGCCCTGCTGATCGGGTACACATTCATCCGCGCCAAGCGGGTCGCTGCTCATCGCGCGGCCATGTTCACCGCCTTTGGATTCTCGACGCTCTTCCTGGTCAGCTACATCGCGCACCACGCCCTCCACGGCGACGTGCGCTATCCCGCCGGGGCAGAGTTTCGCACCGCTTACCTCTGGCTGCTCGCATCGCACATTATCCTCGCGATCGTCGCGTTGCCCATGATCCTGACCACCTTCTTCTTCTCTCTCAGCGGCAGAATCCCGTTGCACCGCAAGATCGCGCGCTGGACCTTTCCCATCTGGCTGTACGTTTCCGTGACCGGCGTCATCACCTATGTCATGCTCCGTCTGGCTTTGGGATAGTCCGCGATGTCGCCTTCCAGGCAAATCCCCTTACCAGATGACGGCACGACCCAGCTTCTACGCTGGGGATCGCTCATCCTGCTCGTCGGCATAGTCGCCATCGGTCTCCTCATGACCGTCTTCGGCGGAGTGGGCGTAGAAGGCGCTCGCAACAATCTCGGCTGGCTGGCCCTCATCATCGGCGCCATGTGCCTGCCATTCGGCCTGATGCTCACCGTCCTCGGAGCAGCAAAATGGCTGCGCAACCGGAGCGCTTCAAAGAAGCAATAGCACCCGGCCTCTGAACAAATCCCGTTGCGCCAACCGCGGAACACCAACTGCAGTACACCGTTTCGCGACAAATCCCCGTGCCCCATCTCTGCTATTCTTCTCACTTACACTTGGGAGTTTTCACATGGCAAAAAGCGTAAACAAAGTCATTCTCTTGGGTAACGTTGGCAAAGACCCTGAGATCAAGGTGCTGCCCAGCGGCCAGCCCGTCGCCAACTTTTCCATCGCGACCAGCGAGCGCTACAAGGACCAGCAGGGGAACTGGCAAGACCGCACCGAATGGCACAATCTGACCGCCTACGGCAAGCTCGCTGAAATCGTCCGCGACTACGTGAAAAAGGGCAACAAGCTCTATACGGAAGGTCGCCTGACCACCCGCAGCTGGGACGACAAGGAAAGCGGCAAAAAGGTCTACCGCACGGAAATCGTGGTCGGCGACATCTCCCTGCTCTCTGGGCGCGGCGAAGACGGCGGCAGCAGCAGCGGCTACGCCCAGCGCAGCGGCGGCAACACGGCCAGCTTCGACCAAAGGCCGAGCGGCCCATCTGGCGGCGACGACTACGCCCACTCCACCGAAATCACCGACGACGACATACCGTTCTAGAACCCGCAAACCCACGGATGCGACACTGACTTCGAGGAGCATCCGTGGAGTTTCGCCATCTCAGATCGTTTCTGGCCGTCGCCGAAGGGCTCAATTTCACCCGCGCCGCAGAAATCCTTCATCTCTCTCAGCCGGCCCTCACCGCCCACATCCAGCAGCTTGAGTCGGACCTCGGCGTTCAGCTCCTCGACCGCAATCGCCGCTCCGTCGCTCTCACGCCAGCCGGAGCCGTCTTTCAGCGCGACGCTGCAGACATCCTGCACCGTCTCGTAGAAGCCGAGCGACGCGCCCGCCAGACCGCTCGCGGCGAGGCCGGCCATCTTCGCATAGCGTTCGTCGCTTCCGCCGCCACAAACCTCGTTCCCCCCATTGTGCTTGCCTTCCGCAGAAAATACCCGGCTGTGACCCTCGATCTCATGAACCTGCGCAGCGTCGACCAGATCGCCCAACTCGAAGACGCGAAGATCGACGCCGGCTTTCTCCGCCTGCCCATCGCCCATCGCAAGCTGGAAATCATTCCGATCCACAAAGAGCCGTTTGTCCTCGTCTTACCAGCTGGGCATCCCCTCGCCAATAAACCGTTGTTTGCCCTCAGAGACGCCCGCGATGAGGATTTCCTCGCCTACGGACGACGCTGGGCTCCGGGCTTCTTCGATCTATGGTTCGGCATCTTTGAAAAGGCTGGAATTACTCCCAGAATCATTCAGGAAACCGGCGAAATGGGCACCCTTCTTTCTCTGGTTTCCGCAGGCGTAGGCATCGCCGTCGTCCCCGCTGGCCTTGCTGCCAAGAGCGGTGAAGCAATCGCAATCCGAAGCCTTCCGCCGCGCTCGCCTCTATCTGAAATCGGCCTCGCCGTCCGCTCCGGCGACACCAACCCCTTGCTGGCCAAGCTGCGCGACCTGTCACGAGCCATGGGCCGCAAGGCATCCGTTCTTAGCTGATTTGATCGATTCTGTTTATCAGAATTTCTGATTACAGGGCCCTCAAGAAACGATTGGACGCAATCACAGTCAGAGGTTCAAATATCTTCAGTGCTTCCGGCGGGCGTCCTCAACACAAGACTAAGTCCGCGGAACGCAGAAAGGTTTTCCTCATGAACACCAAGGAATTTCCAGAGAAGGAAGTCTTAAATCGCCGCTCGTTTCTAGGCGCAGCCGCGGCCGCAGTGAGCGCAGGCGCGGTGATCGCTCCCTACGCCTTCGCGCAGAGCGCCACCGAAATCCAGAAAGGCGAAGCCGATCACTCCGCAAGCAATCCCGGCCCTATCAACAAAAAGATCTCGGAAGAAAATCCAGATTCCAAGAACCCGCCTTACACCGATCGCGGCGACGTTTCTCCGTTCTGGTACTCCTTCGATCTCTCGCATCGCCGCGTGCAGGACGGCGGCTGGACGCGCCAGGTCACGCAAAAGGACCTGCCCATCTCGACAGACCTCGCCGGCGTCAACATGCGCCTCACAGCAGGCAGCTACCGCGAACTTCACTGGCACACCGCCAACGAGTGGGCCTTCATGCTCTATGGCAATGCCCGCGTCACCGTCCTCAACCCCGACGGCACCATCTTCATCGGTGACGTCAGCGAAGGCGACCTCTGGTTCTTTCCCGCTGGATATCCGCACTCTATCCAAGGCCTTGGTCCCGACGGTTGCGAATTTCTTCTGGTCTTCGACGAAGGAACCTTCTCTGAATACCAGACGTTCCTCATCTCCGACTGGGTAGCTCACACACCGCCGGAGATCCTCGCAAAGAACATGCATCTATCCGCGGCATCCGTCGCCAAGCTGCCCACAGAAGAGCTCTACATCTTCCCCGGCCATTTGCCCGGCTCGCTCGAAGACGACAAGCGCGGCGTCGGCGGCAAAGCGGTCGAATCCAAGATCGACTACACCTTCCGCATGGCATCGATGAAGCCCACGAAAGAGAACGATGGGGGCAGTGTGCGGGTTGTCGACTCCAGTAACTTCCCCGCATCCAAAGCCGTTGCGGCGGCGCTCGTCACTGTAAAGCCCGGCGGCCTGCGCGAGTTGCACTGGCACCCCAACGCATCGGAATGGCAGTACTACATCAAGGGCAGCGGTCGTATGACCGTCTTCGCCTCCTCGGGCAAAGCCCGCACCATGGACTTCAACGCCAACGATGTCGGCTTCATCCCGGCCGTAGCCGGCCACTACATCGAGAACACCGGGACAGAGGACTTAGTGTTTCTCGAGACCTTCAAGAGCAGCTACTACGCCGACTTCTCGCTCAATCAGTGGATCCGCCGCCTGCCCAATCAGATCGACGCAGAGCACCTCAACCTTAGCGAATCTGAGCTGAAGCAGATCCCGGATCAGGACAGCGCCGTCATCGGCAAGTAAGAAGTCCTCTCGAATAACGGCAACAGGCGCGGCGAGCCCCTTCCACGCGGAGGCTCGCTACGCTTCTATCACTCGATGGGCATCCTGCCAGTGCGCTTTCCCTGCACCGTGGCGTGCAAACTAAGCTCAGTCAGAACAATCGTAATCACCGCGAAAGCCGACACGCGCAGGTCAAGCATGTTGTGAATCACATACCCGAACTGGATCCCGGCCATCAGCCAAAGCACATTGAAGCAGACCGCGATCCACGCCAGAGGAGCGTCCCCTGGCCTTCCCGCGCGCAGAACGTTCACCGCGCCTAGTAGAAAGATGAAAAGCGAAGTGCAAAGCGACCAGAGAAGCTCTTCTGGCCTGTTGCCGAAGACTACAAACGAACCGATCTGTGACCGACACCGCCGAGAATCAGCAACAAACTGAAGACGCGATCCAGAACTTTCATTGGTTATACTCCGCCGGAGAGATTGATGAGCCGCAATCATACTCCGCCCGTACGCCGCGAACTATCTGCAAAGAACCATCGATAGCCAGCGAATGATCCCGGCAGCCGACTCGATGGCAAACCAGCTGACGTATATTGGCTGATAGGTGAAACAGTCACATGGCAGCCATTCGCAAGGCCTCCTGGATTCTTGTTCCGCTTGCTCTCGCGCTCGGCCTGAACGCGCTCGCTTTCGCATCCCAAGAGCCATCCTCTGACTACCAGCAACATCGCTTCGACGTGCGCAGCTTCGGAGCCACAGGTGACGGAAGCACCCTCGATACCCAGGCAATTCAGAGAGCAATCCGCGCCGCAAGCAGGGCTGGAGGCGGCATCGTCCTCTTCCATCCCGGAACCTACCTGGCAGGCACTTTCGAGCTGTTGAGCAACGTCACCCTGGACATCGAAGCAGGCGCAGTTCTCAAGGCCAGCGCCAACATTGCCGACTACCGCCCCATCAAAGACTTCGGCTTCGGTCGCAATTATGGTGTCGATCTTACTGGCGAAGGCTTCCTCATGGGGCTCATCGTCGCGAAGAATGTCGAGAACATCGCCATTGTCGGCCAGGGCGCGATCGACGGCAGCAGTGGAGATTTTTTTGACTTCACCAAGCCGCATTACACCATGGACTTCGATCCAAAAGCCACGCGCCAGGGTCAGGCCTTTATGGACGCTGTTCTCAACACCACCGATGGGCCCGTCGCCGAAAAAACCACCGGCCGGCCAGGCACGTTGCTTGTCATCTTCAATTGCAAGAACCTGCTCCTCCGCGACATTACTGTGCGCAACGCGCCCAACTGGACCATCCACATCTCCAACGCGCAAAGCTCGGTCATCGAAGGCATTCACATCCTCAACGATCCACGCATCCCGAACAACGACGGCATCGATTGCTTCAACTGCCGCAACATGCAGATCGCCGACAGCGATATACGCACCGGCGACGACGACTTCGCCATCGTCGGCGGCGAGGACATCACGGTCAGCAACTGCACGCTCTTTTCCAACTCCTCCGCAATTCGTCTCGAGAACACGCGCTACAGCCTCTTCAGCAACCTCGTCATCCACGCCAATCGCGGGCTCGCCATCTATGAGCGAGGCGCAGGCGTCACCAGCGACATCCAGTTCTCAAACATCGTCATCGAAACTCATCTGCTTACCGGCCATTGGTGGGGCAAAGGCGAGCCCATTTACCTGGCCGCAGGCACCTCAGGCGGCAAAGGAGGGACAATCCGCGACATCACTTTCACCAACGTCGGCGGCGAAGCAGAAAACGGTACCGTCCTCTACGGAGCACCGGGAGCTACGGTAGAAAACGTCGCCTTCCACCAGATCGCTTTCCGCTTTCGCGTGACGCGGCCAGAGGTAAATGCGGTTGTCGGCGGCAACTTCGACTTTCGCTGGACGGCCGAATCTGTGCACGACGGAGTCTTCCAACACGACATCCCTGCCCTCTACGCGCGCTATGTCCATGGGCTCAAGCTCGAAGGATTCCAGGTAAGCTGGGCCGACGCGATGCCCGCCTGGTATTCCTCTGCTCTGGAGCTTGAAAACATCAGCAAAATTCAGATCGACCGCTTCGGAGGCCGCCAGGCAGGCGCCTTTTCCTCATCTCCGGTCATAGCCGCAAAGCACGTGAGCGATATCTCCATCACCAACAGCCGGGCCGATCATGGCGCAACAACCTTCTTCTCTGCCAGCGACGTCAGGGGAGAGCGCCTGTTCACAGGCAACGACCTGCGCGACACGAGGCAAGCCTTCGACTCCGCGACAAGCTTCGTGATGGGAGAGAACATTCTCCCAAGTCCAGCTAGCCAATAAATTTTTCGAACGTCTGCATCACGGTCAGGTCAGCAGCTTCGTAAATTCCGCAACGTCCTCAAGGGTCACGCCAGAAGCACACAAAGGACACTCCGTCGCCGTCCATAAGTTGTTCGGCATCGACGCAACGCTGACAAGCGGCACGGCCTTGCTGGAAGCCCATTCGGCCGCTGCTGTCCCCAGCACCAGCAATGCGCTAATACCTACGACCGAAGCGCCGCAATCTTCCAGATCGGTGAACGTGCCGCGGACCGCCGAGCCTGCATTGATGACGTCGTTGACAATTACCACACGCTTGTCGCGAACTTGTTCTCTAAGCGCTGCAGGAACCCCATATCCGGCCGGAAAGAATCCGCCCTCCGCTGCGCGCGCAAATCGTTCAGAATAAACAAACGGAAGACTTAGTTGAAGCGCCACTAAAATGCCGACAAAGGCTCCCTCGACCAGCGGACCGCAAACTACATCGGCATTCATGGACGAAACCTGATCCGCCAGTTCTGCTGCGATCTCCTGTACCCGCTGAGGCTGAAGACACAGCGTCTCGAGATCTAACCAAAGATCCCCATGATGCCCCGACTCCAGCAGAAAATGCCCTCGCCTTGCCGACAATAGATCCAAGACGCTCTTGTCTGACACCAGATCCCTCATGGAGTGAAGGATAGCCCAGGGCCTCCTGTCAAGTAACCCTAGCGCGCAGGAACCGCTGAAGACGCCTGCATCGGCAAGACACCCATCGGCTCGCCCGTCATCACCACCGCCTGTTGCAGGCTCAGCCCGGACGGCACCGGTGTAAACCCGCCCCGCACCTCGCTGGTTTCACGCGCAATGGTCTTGAAAAACATGGCCCGCCCCGTCATGTGAACCTCAAGCCGCTGCGTCTTCCAATCCCCGCCGCCAATATTCCCCGCGGCGTTCACATGCGTCCGCTCCAGACGAAACCACCCATCTTTGTACAGCCGTCCCAGAATCCCGTATCCAAAATCCACATTCTCCTGGAGCCGCCCATCCAGCCGCACCAGTCGCTTGTAGTCCACGCTGACCCACAAGTCCCCAGACATGGCATGAAAAATCCGCGACTCAATCGAGTGCGCCGGGTAGTCCGGATTCGGCCGAAAACGCATGTGGTAACAAGGGCACTCCAGCATCCCTTCGCTCTTGCTCACTTCCTGCGCCGGCTCGTAGAGAAAAGCATCCGGCAGCAACGCAAGAATCCGACCAATCCGGTGCTCATCATCCGTGTACGATTTGCGATGATCAGCCTGTTCCGCCGGGGACGTCAGCAGATGCTGCAAGCGGCGCTCTTCCTGCTCGCGCGCATTTGTCGTCAGTGGCTGCCCATTGCTCAACTCGAGACGATTCACAGGGCCTTCAGGCGTCTCCACCTGCTCGTGAAGCTGGGTTTCCTTGCTGGTGTGGCGCTCAACCCAATAACGCCAGTACCCATGCGTATCGTGATCGTGCAGCTCGTTGTAAACCACTTCCCGCACCAGATAAACCGAACTCGGAAGCGAGCCCTGAACAGGGTTCAACGCCGCGGCCGGAATCACTTTCCCGGACGAGGACTTTGTGCCACTTGTCGCT
>Ga0302305_1002497_pt1 | contig 10327 bp, 8 predicted proteins | sample III_Palsa_E2_3_FD_198764 | JGI IMG/M metagenome (GOLD analysis project Ga0302305, IMG submission 198764) | Peat permafrost microbial communities from Stordalen Mire near Abisko, Sweden - III_Palsa_E2_3 | ecosystem: Environmental > Terrestrial > Soil > Palsa > Peat permafrost | place: Sweden... | reverse complement strand
CGGACACAGGCAGCCCCGCGCGCACGGCGATCTGGCGGGCGATGTTGACGCCGGTGGCGCCTTCGGGATTAGCACAACCCATCAGCACATCTTCGACTTCAGCCGGGTCGATGCCGGCACGCGCGACGGCGTGTTGCACCACGTGGCCACCCAAAGTGGCGCCGTGGGTCATGTTGAATGCGCCCTTCCAGCTCTTCGCCAGACCGGTGCGTGCGGTGGAAACAATGACGGCTTCTTTCACGATTTACCCCAAGTGATTTTTGCGCGCCGCGCGAGCGAGATTGCGCGGTGCCTAAAAGTTTGACGTTAATACGGCGCGATCAATCGTTGAACGACTGCCCGGACTCAGCGAGTTTCACCAGCAGCGGTGCTGGCTCCCACGCGTGACCTTCATAGCCCTTGGCGTAACGGCGCATGGCGGCCAGCACGTTGTAGAGGCCGACGCTGTCTGCATAGAACATCGGGCCGCCCAGCCAGAACGGAAAGCCGTAGCCATACAGATAAACGATGTCGATATCCGATGCCTTCGCCGCGATGCCTTCTTCGAGGATATGCGCGCCTTCATTAACCAGCGCGTAGACCAGGCGCTCGACAATCTCTTCATCGCTGATGGCGCGCCGCGTGACGCCAATATCCTTCGAATACTGCACGACCATGTCGTTGACGACCTGCGACGGATACGCCGTGCGATCACCTGCCTTGTAGTCGTACCAGCCCGCACCGGTCTTCTGACCGAAGCGGCCCAGTTCACAGACTAGGTCGGCGGTCTTCGAATACGTCAGGTCAGGCTGCTCGACCGCGCGGCGCTTGCGGATGGCCCAGCCGATGTCGTTACCGGCCAGATCACCCATGCGAAACGGGCCCATCGCAAAACCGATCTTCTCGACCGCGCGATCAACCTGCTGCGGCAGCGCGCCTTCGTCGAGCAGAAAGCCTGCCTGCCGACCGTACTGCTCGATCATGCGGTTGCCGATGAAGCCGTCACAGACGCCCGAGACGACGGCCGTCTTGCCAATCTTTTTCGACACGGCCATCACCGTGGCCAGCACGTCTTTGGCCGTCTGTTTGCCGCGCACCACTTCGAGCAGCTTCATCACATTGGCGGGGCTGAAGAAGTGCATGCCGACCACGTCCTGCGGGCGCTTGGTAAAGGTGGCGATGCGATCGAGATTGAGCGTCGAGGTATTGCTGGCGAGAATTGCGCCCGGCTTGGCGATGGCGTCGAGCTGGGTAAACACCGCCTCCTTCACGCTGTACTCCTCGAACACGGCCTCGATGATCAGGTCGGCCTGCTTGAGGTCGCCGTAGGCCAACGTCGGCGTGATCAAACCCATGCGCTGCTCTACCTGGTCCGCGGTCAGCTTGCCTTTCTTGGCGCTGTTTTCGTAATTCTTGCGAATCGTGCCCAGGCCACGATCGAGCGCGTCCTGCTTGGTTTCCAGCATCGTTACCGGGATGCCGGCATTGAGGAAGTTCATGGTGATGCCGCCGCCCATGGTGCCCGCACCGATCACGCCGACGCTCTTGATCTCGCGCGGGGTGATGTCTGCCCCGACGTCGGCGATCTTGCTGGCCGCACGCTCGCTGAAAAACGCATGGCGCAGCGCCTTGGATTCCGGTGTGTTGACCAGCAGCGCAAACGCCTCGCGCTCGACCTGCATGCCCTTGTCGAACGGCTGCTTTACCGCCGCTTCAATCGCATCGAGGCATTTCAATGGCGCGGGATAGTTGGCCGACGCGGCGGCGACCGCCGTCCGTGCAAAGCCGAGAAAGCCCTCGGCATTGACGTGCTCGATTTTCCAGTCGCGCACTTTCGGCAAAGCGGCAGCACTGCCAGCAAGCTCGCGCGCGTATTCGATAGCTGCCTTCACCGCATCACCCTCGACCACGCGATCGAACAGCCGCGTTTTGGCCAGTCGTCCGGCGGCAACCGGCGCACCGGAAACGATCATGTTGACGGCAGCTTCCAGACCTACCGCGCGCGGCAAACGTTGCGTGCCACCGGCACCGGGAAGAATACCTAGCTTCACTTCCGGCAAGCCGATCTGCGCCTTCGCGTTGGCCACGCGATAATTCATGCCCAGCGCCAGCTCCAGCCCACCGCCCAGCGCCAGCCCGTTGATCGCGGCGACAACCGGCTTGGTGCTTCGCTCGAACGCGGCGATCACCGTAGGCAAAGTCGGCTCCTGCTGCGCCTGCGGCGTGTTGAATTCACGGATATCCGCGCCGCCGGAAAAGGCGCGCGCGCTTCCGGTGACGACGACGGCGTGAACGCTGTCATCGTCCAACGCCTGGGTCAGCGAGTCGATGAGGCCCGTGCGCGAGGAGAGGCCGAGCCCGTTAACCGGCGGATTGTTCAAGATGAGTACGGCAACGCCGTCATGTATTTCCAGTTGAACAGACATTGCTTATCCCTTTGTCGTGATGTTTGGTCGCTAATGCGTGACCGGTTTTGATATGTGCGTCCAGACGCCTCTCGCGTGGTGAAACGGCTGCGCGTCAATCCATGAGTGAGCCATCGTGCGCAAGCGACTTTTGTGCCGCCGCCCAGCCCATCTCCGCCAGCGGCTTTGCCTGCTGCGCGTGTTCGGCAGCCTGCGCGCTGCTGGCGGTGCCGTCCTCCACGCGCTTGGCTATGCCTTGCACGATGGCGGCAATCCGGAACAGGTTATAGGCCAGATAAAAATTCCAGTCGCCCGCGACCGGATGCCCGATGCGCTGCTCGTACAAGGCGATATAAGCCGACTCCGCCGGGATACCCAGCGCCGACAAATCGAGACCGGCCAGCCCACGGGCCAAACCCGGCTTGGCGTGCCAGCTCATCAGGTGATAAGCAAAATCTGCCAGCGGGTGACCGATAGTCGACAGCTCCCAGTCGATCACCGCCAGAATGCGCGGCTTCGTGGGATGAAAAATGACGTTGTCGATGCGGTAATCGCCGTGCACCAGCGCGATTTGCGGCTTGGCCTCGCACGGGATGTTTTTAGGCAACCACTCAATCAGCCGCTCCATCGCCTCGATGGTGTCGATCTCGCTGGCCCGGTATTGCCGCGTCCAGCGATCGATCTGGCGAATGAAATAGTTGCCGGCCTTGCCGTAATCCGCCAGGCCCAGCGCGTCGATGTCTACCGCGTGCAGTGCGACGATGACGCGGTTGAGTTCATCGTAAATCGCGCCGCGCTCGGCGGCTGAAAGCCCCGGCAGCGACTGATCCCAGAAAATTCTTCCCTCAACAAAGTCCATCACATAGAACACGCGGCCGATGACCGACTCGTCCTCGCACAGGCAGTACATGCGCGTCACCGGCACGGCACTGCCAGCCAATGCCGACTGCACCTTGAACTCGCGCTCCAGCGCATGCGCCGAAGGCAACAGCTGCGCGGCCGGACCCGGCTTGGTGCGCATCACGTACTGGCGCGATGGCGTCGACAGCAGATATGTCGGGTTCGACTGGCCACCCTTGAAACGCTAAACCTCGACCGGTCCCTGAAAGCCGTCGATATGCTGGCGCAGGTAGCGCTCCAGCACCGCGATGTTGAAAGACAGCGGTATTGCCTGCGAGGCGACGGGAACGCTCATGCCACCTGCCTCAGACAGCCACCGCGTAGAACGGGCACCACGCTGGACGTATCCCGCTGAGTCACGCAATCGATTTCGTGCTGCAAACCGTGTTGCCGGATCAAACGACCTCCGTGCGAGGCACCGAACGCGGTTTCGATGTCACAGCCTCGATACAGCAGCAGCGCCGCCATCGCCGCGTCGCTCAGCACATAATCGGCGCCGCCTTCGAAATACGCGGCGATATGGCCGGCACCGTAAAAATCCTCGAGATTGAAACGATCGACCGAGCCGGAACACACGAGCAGAACCTGCGCATCCGGATGCGCTTTCATGATGTGCGCCGCGAGAGCCGCCCCGTTCAATAGTGCGCCCACATAGACATGAGCCGCCGACGCTGCATCGACCAGCGCTACCGTGCCATTGGTCGTGCTGAAAACCAGCGTCTGCGCGTCGGCGCTTGCGTCCGCGAGAGCCAACGGCATCGCCGGCGCGAAACCAAGTTCGGAGATGCCGAGATGCTCACCAGCGAGGATCGGCGCATCGAGGTTGGCGGCAATACGTCTTGCATCGTCGGCATCGCGCGCCGGCCAGATAGCGCTCACCCCACGCGCGAAAGCATGAACGATAGTCGAAGTCGCAAACAGTACATCCACCACGACCACGACCTTGCCCTGCAGGCGGCTGGCGTCGAGCTCTTCCTTCTTGAACAGCAGGTGGACTTTCGGCATTCAAATGTATCTCTAAGTTCTGATATGCGGAACTAAGTTCTCATATTTAGCCATCGTATCGAGATCCCCAGCCTGTCGACAAGTTGCAATGCAGCATGAAAATAGGCCTTGTCAACGTTCTTTGGTGGGCCTAGGATTCGTATGGTTTACAGGACATTGTTCCGTATATCGGAACTTAATTGCTTCGCTTTGGAATCACTATGGATTTTTCATACACCCAAAAAGTCGAAAACCTGCGTCTCGAATTGACGCGTTTTTTCGATCAGTGGATTTATCCGAACGAAGTGGCGTACCAGCAGGAAGTGCTGAAAAACCGCGGCGCGGGCAACGCGTGGATTCCAACCAAGATCATCGAAACGCTGAAGCCGCACGCCCGCGAATCGGGCCTGTGGAATCTTTTTCTGCCCGAGTCGCCTAGAGCCGTGCAGGGTCTCACCAATCTCGAGTACGCGCCGCTGTGCGAAATCATGGGTCGCGTGGCCTGGGCGCCGGAGGTGTTCAACTGCTCCGCGCCGGATACCGGCAACATGGAGACGATCGAGCGGTACGGTTCCGAGCAACAGAAAGACCGCTGGCTTGAACCGCTGCTGGCGGGCGATATCCGTTCAGCGTTTCTGATGACCGAGCCGGAAGTGGCGTCATCGGATGCGACCAACATCCAGTGCTCTATCCGGCGCGACGGCAGCGATTACGTCATCAACGGGCGCAAGTGGTATGCGTCCGGCGCTGGTGATCCACGCTGCGCGCTGTATATCGTGATGGGCAAGACCGATCCTGAGGGTCCGAGCCATCGCCAGCAATCCATGGTCCTCGTGCCGGCGGATACGGCGGGTATCCGCGTGATACGGCATCTGCCGGTCTTTGGCTACGACGATGCGCCACACGGACATATGGAAATCGAGCTGCACAACGTGCGCGTGCCGGCCGAGAATTTATTGCTTGGTGAAGGTCGCGGTTTCGAGATCGCGCAGGGGCGGCTCGGACCGGGGCGCATCCACCACTGCATGCGCATCATTGGCGCAGCGGAGCGCGCGCTCGAACTGCTTTGCCGGCGCGTGCAATCACGGGTGGCGTTCGGCAAGCCGATCAGCGAACACTCGGTCTGGCACGAGCGTATTGCCGAGTCGCGCTGCATGATCGATCAGGCGCGCCTGCTCACGCTCAATGCGGCGTACATGATGGACACCGTCGGCAACAAGGTGGCGCGCGCGCAGATTGCGATGATCAAGGTGGTAGCGCCCAACATGGCCTGCCAGATTATCGACTGGGCCATCCAGGCCCACGGCGGCGCCGGCGTCAGCGATGATTTCCCGCTGGCCGGCCTCTACGCGGGTATCCGCACATTGCGCATCGCCGATGGCCCGGACGAAGTACATCGCAGCACCATCGCGCGGCTGGAATTGGCCCGCCATGCAATTCGCCCCGCAGCCTGATCGCGCACAAGCGAACGGAGTAGATCATGGGAAACCCGAAGCGCAATATCGATTCGTTGAGTCAGATCATTGACGAAGGACATCCGCAGTTCGTCACCTCGGTGGCGCGCTCGTTTTCGATCCTGCGCTGCTTTGAATACGGCGCGCAACGACTCGGCAACCAGGACATCGCGCGCCAGACCGGACTGCCGAAAACCACCGTATCGCGACTGACGTTTACGCTGGCAGCGCTGGGTTATCTCAACTACAGCGCATCGCAGGAAAAATATGCGCTGGGTACCGCCGTGCTGTCTCTTGGCCATGCGCTGACCAAGGGCAACGACGTGCTCGCGACAGCGCGTCCGCTGATGCGCGAACTGGCCGAATACACGCAGTCCGCCGTCATGCTGGCGGAGGGTGACCGCGATCACGATCGCATGGTGCTGCTCGAAGTCTGCCAGGGCGACCCCACGTTTCAAATGAACCTCGCCGCCGGCGCACGCGTGCCGCACGGTTCAACCGCGCTCGGGCGCGCCGATCTGGCCGCGCGGCCACAGGCTCTCTTCGACACCCATTTGGCAAATCTCGAACGCGAATGCGAGCCGGGCTACTGGCCGCGAATTCGCGACGGCATCGTCCGCGCGCGACAGGATTACCAGAGTTATGGCTTCTGTTTCTCGCTGGGCGACTGGACCGCCGACGTGTTTGCCATTGGCGTGCCGCTGGTGTCGGAAGACGGCAGCCGCGTGCTGGCCTTCAACTGCAGCGGGCGCATGTCGATGGTGACACGCGAAAAAGTCATCCAGGATTTCGGACCCAAGCTGGTGGCTCTGCGTGACAAGGTTTTCGAACGCACGGAAGGTCGCTTCTGATGCCTCGCGCCGCCTTGCTACTTCACGTCTCACCCATTTACGTCTAAAGGAACGCCATGAAAGCCATCGTCTGCGAAGCCTGGGGACCGCCGTCGTCACTGCAGCTGCGTGACATGCCCTCGCCTGTGCCTGGCCCCAAACAAGTGGTGGTGCGCACGCACGTGGCGGCGGTGAATTTCCCCGACGCCTTGATCGTCGCCGGAAAATACCAGGCCAAACCGCCCTTTCCCTTTTCACCCGGCGGCGAGTTGTCCGGCGAAATCATCGCCATCGGTGAAGAGGTCAAACGTCTGGCTATCGGCGACAAGGTGGTCGGCGTGACAGCCTATGGCGCGTATGCGCAGGAAGTGCTTGTCGATGCGACCAACGTTATTCCACTGCCACGCGGCATCAACGATGAGGACCTGGAGCTGGCCGGCAGTTTTGTGTTGACCTATGGCACATCGCTGCATGCCTTGAAGGATCGCGCGCAGGTCCAGGCCGGTGAAACGCTATTGGTGCTCGGCGCCGGGGGCGGCGTTGGGCTCGCCGCCGTGGAGATCGGCAAACTGCTCGGCATGCGCGTCATCGCCGCTGCCTCGTCGGCGGAAAAGCTGGCCGCGGCACGCGAGCGTGGCGCCGATGAAACGATCGACTACAGCACTGACGATCTGCGCGAGCGGATCAAGACGCTGACCGAAGGGCGCGGCGTTGACGTGGTCTACGATCCGGTCGGCGGGGATTTTGCCGAGCCGGCGCTGCGCAGCGTCGCCTGGCGCGGCCGCTACCTGGTGGTCGGTTTTGCCGCCGGCGATATTCCCAAGATTCCGGTCAACCTGCTGCTGCTCAAGGGCAGCTCGCTGGTCGGCGTGTTCTGGGGGGATTTCGTGCGTCGCGAGCCGGCGCTGAATGTCGAAAACATGACCCAGTTGTTCGCCTGGCTGCACGAACGCAAGATCCATCCACTGATCTCCAAACGCTATCCGCTCTCGCAGGCATCGCACGCGCTCGATGCCCTGCTTGGCCGCCAGGCGATCGGCAAGCTGGTCGTGCTGCCGCAGCAAGTCGACTGAGCCAACGTCCCTTACCGACACATGGAACATTCATTGGAAACGCTGATGAAGAACTTGAGTCACTGGCCACCTGGCCTGCCGCTGCATGTGGAACTGCCGGAAACCTCGCTGTATTACAACCTCGAAGTTGCCGCGCGGCGCTACCCGAAACGCACGGCAATCGCCTACTACGGCAACACGATCAGCTATGCAGAGCTGAAGCGGCAGGTCGATACGCTGGCGGGTTTCCTGCAGCAAAATGCCGGCGTTGCCAAGGGCGATCGCGTGGCGCTTTACATGCAGAACAGCCCGCAGTTCGTGATCGCCTTCTACGCCATTTTGCGGGCCGATGCGGCGGTGGTTCTGGTCAACACAATGAACCTGCTCGAAGAAGTGCGGCACGTCATCGCCGACAGCGGCAGCAAGGTCGCCATCTTTGGACAAGAGCTTGCCGGCCATATCACGCCGCTGCTCGGTCATGAGCTGGAACACGGCGTGAGCGCTTGCTACGCCGATTACCTTGTCGACGCTACCGACCTGCCGATTCCCGAGGTGGTATCGACCCAGCGCGTCGACGTACCGGGCGCAACGCGCTGGCAAGATGCGTTGCAACACCAACCCATTGCCACGGAAAGTACGGCGGGCCCGGATGACCTTGCGGTTATCCCGTATACCTCCGGCACCACCGGCAAGCCGAAGGGATGCATGCACACGCATCGCAGCGTGATGCATCCGGCGATCGCCAGTCCCGAATTTAGCCGGCTGGCCAAGGATCAGGTCGCGCTGGCAGCGCTACCGATGTTTCACGTCACCGGGCTGCAGATGGGTGTCAACGCCGTGGTTTTCGGCGGTTCGACCATTGTCATCATGACGCGCTGGGACCGTCGCTGTGCGGCCATGCTGATCGCCCGACACCAGGTCACGTCGTGGACGGCCATTCCGACCATGCTGATCGACTTTCTCTCGCAGCCGGAACTGGATCAGTACGATCTGAGTTCGATAAAACTGCTGAGCGGCGGTGGCGCGGCGATGCCCAAGGCGGTCGCGGAAAAAATCCAGTCGCTCTGGGGACTTCCGTATGTCGAAGGCTATGGCCTGTCCGAAACCATGGCGACCACGCATACCAATCCACCGCATCGTGCGAAGGCGCAGTGCCTTGGCATGCCGATCCAGGACACCACGGCCATCGTGGTTGACCCGGATACGCTAAAAGTTCTCGGCGTCGGCGAAATCGGCGAGATCCTGCTCAACGGACCGCAGGTCTTCCGGGGCTATTGGGGCCAGCCGGACGCGACCGCCGCGGCGTTTGTGGATATCGATGGCGCGCGCTATTTCCGCACCGGCGACCTGGCCTACATCGACGACGAAGGCTATTTCTTTCTGGTCGACCGGCTCAAGCGGATGATCAATGCCTCCGGCTACAAGGTCTGGCCGGCGGAGGTCGAGAGCCTTCTATACGGACACCCTGCCGTGCAGGAAGCCTGCGTGATTGGTTTCCGTGATCGCCAGCGCGGTGAAAGCGTCAAGGCCATCGTAGTAACGCGCGCCGGACAAACCGTGAGCGCCGAGGAATTGATGACCTGGGCACGCGGGCACATGGCTGCCTACAAGGTGCCGCACGCGGTCGAGTTCGTCGAGCGCCTGCCGAAAAGCGCTACCGGCAAGGTCGAGTGGCGCGCGCTGCAGGAAAAAGAAATGGCCACTCCGCTATAGACATGGCCGGGACAAGGAACTCGCACGACATTCCAACGATGAACGGCCGGCGCTGCATTAGCGCGCCAACTCGTCTTTTGAGTCTTCGCGCGGTGGCGCAGTGCAGATGAAACAACCGATAACCGGGCGGCCGCAATGAAAATCCAGGAAAGTAGCACCTTCAAGATTGGTGGCCCCAGAGCCACTTTCGTCATGGTGGTTTGTTCGTTGCTTTACGCGATCCGCTACGCCGACTGGCAGGTCATGTCGGTGGTGCTTCAGCCCATGAAAATCGACCTGGATCTGACCGATGCACAGACGGGCATCGCCGGTTCGGCGTATTTCATCGGCATCATTCTATGCACGCTGCCGGCGGCGCATCTAATCGATGTCTGGAGCCGCAAGAAGACGATTGGACTGATGGCGTTTATCTGGAGCGGCTTCACGCTGGTTACCGGACTCGCCGGGGGACTGGTCTCTCTGCTGATCGCGCGATTCGGCGTCGGTGTGGGCGAAGCGGGCTTTGCACCGGGCGGTACGGCGCTGGTCTCCGCCTGCTATCCCGAAGAGCAGCGCGGTCGCAAGCTGGGCTTCTTCAACATGTTCATTACCGTCGGCATCATTATCGGCGCCATCGGTGGTGGCTATCTTTCGGCGCATATGGGCGGCTGGCGAACGCCCTTCTATGTTTTCGCCGTGCCCGGAATCGTGCTGGGCGCGCTCGCGTTCTTCATGCAGGATTACAAGCTGACCAAGGCCGACGGCTCGGATTTCGTCCATGCGTCGTTTCTCAGCAACATGAAAGAGCTGCTCAGGATACCTACCCTGCGCTGGCTCTATGTCGGGCTTGGCATGTACGCCGTGCTGCAGATATCCGTCGGCACCTGGTTCCCGGCGCTGCTGATGCGCACCTATAACGTCAAGGAAGATATTGCCGGTCTGGTCATGGGCGTTGTCACCATCATCGGCCTCGGTGGCCCGATACTCGGCGGCATCCTTGCTGATCGCTGGCAGAAAAAGCGGCCCGGCGG
>Ga0302305_1002496_pt1 | contig 10328 bp, 8 predicted proteins | sample III_Palsa_E2_3_FD_198764 | JGI IMG/M metagenome (GOLD analysis project Ga0302305, IMG submission 198764) | Peat permafrost microbial communities from Stordalen Mire near Abisko, Sweden - III_Palsa_E2_3 | ecosystem: Environmental > Terrestrial > Soil > Palsa > Peat permafrost | place: Sweden... | reverse complement strand
CCGAGGCAACGCCGGTCCGCTGATCTCAACCTTCCTGCGGCGCGCGGAATGGACTCAATCCTTGAGACACGACACTACGACGCCGCCTTTTGAGACTTCGCAAATCGAATTGCGTTGCTCAACTGAACCCGGTGGTGCGATGCGTGAACTGCGTGATAGCGTCTCCACTCATCCACGCGCATGATCCCAAAAAACGGGTGCTCCCCACACGCCTGAATGCCAAACTTCTTGCGCGCCGCCACCAGGAGTCGATCCATATCCTCTGCCGACGCAAGAAAACGCGCCGCAACAGCCGGTCCATCCTCGGGCGTGAACTCCGTCGGTCGGACCGCGCGAATCGATGGAACCCCATCGGGGATGTAACCCAGTCCGATGGTCTGCACGCGCAGGAAGAACTCTAAGAGATTTCGCCGGTTCTTCGGCACCCTGCCTGACTTCAGCTGACGGCTTACCGAATCGGAAGTCAGTTTGTAGGTCAGCATCAGGTGCTCCAAAACCTGCTGGGCGCACCAACGGCCCTGCCCAGGCGGCGAAACCATCTGAGCCTCTTCCTTACTCAGGGTCGAGATTTGTTCAGCCAGTGGTACCAGGGCGGACTTCAGAACTGGATGCATGCAAGCTCGGTTCTACGATCCCTTCCGGTAAACGAACGAAGATGACGATTCGGTGGATGCTGAATAAAGCATAGGGCAACATCCTGGTCTTCGCGGCATGGAAAAGTTCTGAACCTGCCCGAGTTTCACCGCTTGACTACGAAGAATAACCTACTTGGGAGAACTTCCGCCCGTATTTGATTCTTTAGAGGAAGCAGACGCTGCGGGTAGGGCTGCCTCAACTTCTTCGAGAGCCTTGCGCGCCGGCTTGCTGTGCGGTCCATCCGGATCGTAGGAGAGAAAAAGCTTGTAATGCCCCTCCGCCTCCTTGTAAAGCTGCAGGTGCCGCTCCGCCTCGGCCAGACCGTAGACCGCCTCTGGACTCTCGGAGTCCAGCGAAAACGCCGAAGTAAACCGAGCCTGCGCCGCCTTCCAGTTCTTCTTGTCCATGTAGAAGCCCCCTACGTCGAGGTCTTCTTTGATCATCTGCTCGCGAGTCTTCGCATGAAGGGATTTGCCCGGCTTCGCAATGCTTTCGTCTTCAGCCGGAACATCCTTCATCCCCGCCCGGCTGGAACTGAAGCCGTCGTTTCCCGCCTCATGGGCGGTCGAATCCGGCGAGCGAACCGGATCTCCATCCGGATCTGCATCCCTGCGAGGCGTGCCCGCAGAGTCAGCGTCCGAATTGGGCCTGGGTGGCCGCGAAGCCGAACCCTCATCGCCACCCGCTCCTGAATTGGAATTGGGGTCCACCGGAATGATTGGAGCGTTGGAATCCTCACCCGGAAACGGGTTGTCGCTCGAAGACTTGGGTTGCGGTTTCGCCGCATCCGGTTTTGCTGCCGGATTCTGAGCCGCCGCCGGCTTTTGCGAAGCCTGCGGCGTCTCGTCAGGAAACGGATTCCCCTGTTGGCCAGGTGCGGGACTCCGTGCCGAGCTCGGTGCAGGACTCGAAGGCGGCGCCTGAGTGCTCTGAGAACTCTGGGCAAACAAAACCTGGGCGCCCATGCAAAGACAGAAGCCCGCTGCCAGCATCCCATGCATGAGTCGTATTGATACTTTTTCCCGCAAATTCAACCGCTCAACTTCTTCTCCGAGACTTCCGGTCAGCCCCGGCCAATGGTACGATGCGTTTCTAGGCACTCATTCCAACCAGCACCCCTCACACGGACCACACTTCATACAGAATATGGCATTAATCGTTCGCTCGTCAGCCATCCACGCCGCCGGTTGCTACACCACCACGTCTGTTCGCAAGGGCGAGCGCGTGGCCGAGTACACCGGCAGGCACATCACCAAAGAAGAAGCCGATGACCTCTACACCGACTATCCCGTCACCTATCTCTTTGGACTGGGCGACGGCTCCATTGTCATCGACGGCTTCTGCACCGCCATGTTCATCAACCACAGCTGCAACGGAAACTGCGAAACCAGCGAGGACGAAGACGGCCGCGTCTGGATCACCGCCCTGCGCGACATCCCCGCCGACGCCGAAATCACCTACGACTACTGCCTCTACGAAGGCGGCGACGACCCCTGCACCTGCTACTGCGCCGCCCCCAACTGCCGCGGCTCCATGTACTCCGCCGAAGAAATAAAGAAACGCAAAGCCGAAGCCCGCAAAGCCGCCAGGAAAAAACGCGGCAAGCGCAAAGCCACAAAGACCCGCAGCAAACGCGGAGCCGCCAACCCAGCAACATAGCGACAAGCGCAAGTTATATCTACGAAAGAAAGCGCCAACTTAGGGTGACAAAGAAAAGCGCCAACGGCGCGGCGTCATCCCAGCCCAGGGCAACGCCCTGGGTGCAGAGCGCGACGAAAGACAAAGGGCTGAAAGCCCGCTCCATTCGGAGTCACGTTTAGCCCAGCCCCGCATCAATCCCCAGCGCCGCCTACAGATTCCGCAGCGCCGTCATCGGATCGATCCGAGAAGCCCGCCGCGCCGGCAGATACCCCGCCAGCAGCGCCACCATCGTCAGGAGCACCAGCATCCCGGCAAAGGTAGCCAAATCGGTCGGCTGCGTCCCATACAGCAGCGAGCGGATCTCCCGCGCCATCCCATACGAGACCACTACGCCTGCTCCCATGCCCACCAGCGCCATGCGCAGCGTCTTGCCCAGCACCCCTGCCTGCACCCGCTCCCGCGTCGCCCCCAGCGCCATGCGAATCCCGATCTCCTGCGTCTGCTGTGTCACCCCATACGAGATCACGCCATAGATCCCCAGCGACGCCAGAATCAGCCCCAGCGCAGCGAAGATCCCCACCAGAATCGCAAAGAACCGGCGCGGCGAAGTCGCATGATTCACGACATCTTCCAGCGTCCGGAACTCCGTCGCCGGCTGCCCCGGATTCACCGTCCGCAATGTCTGCAGCACGCTCGTCGTCAGGGAACTCACTGGCTGCTTTGACCGCACCACCAGCGACAAATCCGCTGCTCCCCACTGCTTAGTCATCGCAGGCAGGTACATCTGCCAGCCGATCTTGCCTTCGACGTTGCTCTCGTGCACGTCTTCAATCACGCCAATCACGCGCACATCGAGCCCCTGCAGCACCGCCATGCGCCCCACAGCATCTTCCCCGGGCCACAGCTCGCTCGCCGCCTTCTGATTCAGAATGATCGCCAACTCGTGGTGATCGTCGTCGCTCCAGGCAAAGTCGCGCCCGCGCAACCGCATCCCCATTGCCTCGATATATCCCGGGGTAATGATGTACACAAACGCTCCGTGTCCATGCTTCGGATCGATTGGCTTGCCCTTGGCCGTAGGCCCACCCCAGCCTCGATTCCGAAGCAGCGGGAGATTGTCCGAGATGCCGACAGCCTCTACTCCTGGCAACGCAGCGACCCGCGACTGAACCTCCTGCAGAAAGGCCTTGAATGTCTCAATCGATTGGATGGTGTTTGGCGTCTCGATTGAAATGGCGGCAGCATGGCTCGGCTTGAATCCCAGGTCGATTTCCATCACCGCTAGAAAGCTCCTGAGCAGCAACCCCGCGCCCACGATCAGCGCGCACGCCAGGGCCACTTCGGCGATGACCAGCGCACTCCGCACCCGTTCATGCCTGCGCCCATGACTCGTGCCTGGCCCGGATTCCTTCAGCGACTCCTGTAGATTGGTGCCGGTCAGCCTCCACGCCGGAGCAAGCCCAAGCACCACACCCACCACCAGCGCAATCAAGACCGTCCAGCCCAGCACCGTTTCGTCCACGCCCACGCTGCTCATCAACGGCAGCGCAATCGAGCCCTGCTGTGACAGCCACGCCGTAGCTCCATAGGCCATCCCCAACCCGAGCAGAGAACCTGCACCCGAAAGCACCAGGCTCTCCGTAATCAGCTGCCGCATCAGCCTGCCGCGCCCAGCCCCCAGCGAAACCCGCAGCGCAAACTCCTTCGTCCGCGTCGCCGCCCGCGCCAGCATCAGGTTAGAGAGGTTCACGCAGACAATCAGCAGAATCATTCCCACCGCGCCCCACAACACCGTCAGCGACCTGCGCAGCGCCCCGCTCACATACTCCTTCAGCCAGATCGGGAGCGCTGCGTCCTTGTAAGCCCCCAGCGAAAGCGGCTGCTTTTTCTGCCAGTAGAACTTCGGAAACAGCTCCGTTGCTTCCGTGCGCGCCTGCTCCAGCGTCACTCCCGGCTTGAGACGTCCAATCAGTGTCAACGTATTGCCCTGGTAGCGGATATCCTCCATCTTCTGCGGATCGAACATGTCTACCTTCAGGCCCGGCTGAAAGACTGCCCCAAAATCGAAACTCTCCGGTAAAACCCCCACCACCGGAATCGGCTTATTGTTCAGCGTGATCGCCTTGCCGATGATTGCTGGATCGGCGCCAAGATAGCGCTTCCAGTACGCATGCGTCACCAGCACAACACCGCCATTCCGCTGCTCCTCGGCATTGAATCCGCGCCCCAGCTCCGGTGTCACTCCGAGCATCTGAAAGAAGTTTCCCGCCACGGAAATATCCGTCACCGGCTTTGGATCACCAGCCCCGGTCACCTTCAGGTTGTCGGGGGACGAGAACGCGTAGTACCCGGTCACATCCGTATAGCTGCGGTTCATCGCCCGCAGATCTTCGTATGCATCCGCCGAATAGGTCGAGCCTGAGAGGTTATGCCCGCTGTCAGGCGGTGCAATCCAAACCAGCCGGTCAGCGTCCACAAACGGCAGCGGCCGCAGCAGGATCGTATGCACCACGCTGAAGACCACAACATTCGCGCCAATCCCCAGCGCCAGAATGAGCACCGCGACCGCCGTAAACCCGCGCTCACGGCCCAGCGTCCGCAGCGCATAGCGCAGATCCTGCGCCAACCCCTCCATCCGCAGCCATCCCCATCGCTCCCGCGTCACATCCGCCACCAATGGAACATTCCCAAATTCCTTCATCGCCTCTCGCCTCGCCTCTTCGTAAGATTCTCCCCGCGCCATCCGGTCTGCGACCGCCATCCGAAGATGGCTCTCCAGCTCTTCCGCCAGATCCCGCTTGCGCCGCTCCCAGTCCTGCCAGTACGGCGCTTTCACACCGCACCCCTGCGCGCCGTCATAATCCCCTCAATCGAGGCCACCATCCGTCCCCAGCGCTCATAATCCCGCGCCAGCTGCTCCTTGCCCAGCGCCGAAATCTTGTAGAACTTCGCCCGCTGATTGCTATCGCTCTTCTTCCACTCCGAGCTCACCCACCCCTGCCGCTCCAGCCGGTGCAGCGCCGGATACAGCGAGCCCGTCTCCACCTGCAGCACCTCGCCTGAACCCGCACGGATCGCCTGGCTGATCCCATACCCATGCTGTTCGCCCCACTGCAAAGTTTTGAGAATCAGCATGTCCAGCGTCCCCTGCAATAACTCAATCCGATTCTGATACCCGCTTCCAAGCGCCATAAGCCGTAGACCCTCTACATCAAGATGTAGACACTCTACAAGCACCACGCCTCAGAAGCAAAACAAATCTCTCATGGGCTGAACCCAACTCAAGTGCGCTGCAATTGCCCCTGCATTTCGCGTCTCTGAGTCCAGAGGCGGGTCCAGGAAATCGAAAGATCCCTTACTTTTCTGTACGGGCGTCACAGTTCTGAAGGGTACGCACGGGCGTCACAGTGCCGAAGGGTACGGGCTTCAGCCCGTACATCTCGTCTTCAAGCATGAGTGGGGCTTTGGCCCCCGAGGGATTGCCCTTTCTTTTCCCTCCGGTTTGTCACCAGTCTGCGGATTGTTCCGTAAGGAACAATCCGCATGAACATTCCCATTGAGAAAGCCAGCGGTTTTCCACCTCGCTCATCCCCCTCTCAAACGCGAAACGTTACAATCCATCTGGGAGCAACACGCGCATGGGATACCAGGTACTGGCACGCAAATATCGCCCGCAGCGCTTCGCGGACGTCTACGGCCAGGACCACGTAACCCGCACCCTCATCAACGCCCTCACCCAGAAACGCATCGCCCACGGCTATATCTTTTCCGGCCACCGCGGCATCGGCAAAACCACCATCGCCCGCATCCTGGCCATGGCCCTCGATTGCCGCACCGAAGTCGGATCCGAAACCCGCCCCACCGTCGAACCCTGCCTGCACTGCGTCTCCTGCCGCGAAATCTCCTCCGGCGGCAACGCCAGCGGCGACGGTGCATCCTCCCACTCCTTCGACTTCATCGAAATCGACGCCGCCAGCAACCGCGGCATCGACGACGTCCGCTCCATCTGCTCGCAGGCCGACGTCCGCCCCGCCCGCGACAAGTACAAAATCTTCCTCCTCGACGAAGCCCACCAGATCACCGACGCCGCCTTCAACGCCATCCTCAAAACTCTTGAGGAACCCCCCGACTGGGCCATCTTCATGATGGCCACCACCGAGCCCGAGAGCATTCCCCAGACCATCCGCTCCCGCTGCCAGCACTTCAGCTTCCACGCCGTCAAGTTCGACGACATCTTCGCCCAGCTCAAAGCCATCGCCGAGCGCGAAGAAGTAGTCGCCGACGACGCAGCCCTGGCCCTGCTGGCCGAGGCCGGCGACGGCAGCATGCGCGACGCGCTCTCCATCATGGACCAGGCCATCGCCTCGGCGCCGCTGGAAAACGACCGCGCCGGCAATCCTCGTCCCGTCTTGCAAACCGACCAGATCCGCGACCTCATGGGCGCCGTCCCCAACGCCGTCTTCGAGCGCCTTCTCGAGGCCGTAAGTGCCCAGCAAAGCGCCCGCCTCATGGAGGACCTCGACCAGCTCATCAGCTCAGGCAACAGCCCCTCCGCGCTCGCCCGCCAGCTCGTCCGCTACCTGCGCAACTGCCTCATGGCCAAGCTCGGCGGAGAAAACAGCGCCCTCCTCGCCATCGCCTACGACGAACGCGCCCGCGCCGCCCGCACCGCCCAGCTCTTCACCGAAGAGGACCTCACCCGCAACCTGCAAATCGCCCTGCGTACCTTCGACGAGCTCAACTACCGCCAGGAACAGCGCTTCCATCTCGAACTCGGCCTGCTCAAGCTCATCCAGGCCCAGCGCCTCCTGCCCATGGAAGAAATCCTCAGCGGCCTCGCCAGCCAGGGCACAGCAAAACGCGCCAGCCCGGCCCCAAATCCCGCCGCGCCTCCAGCAAGAGCATCCGCCACGCCAGCGTCCAGGCCCGCTCCGCCGGCAGCTCCGTCGATCTCTCCCTTCGCCCAGAGCAACCAGCGCCAGTCCGAGCCCTCAGCAGCCGCTCCATTGCGCGAAATGTCAGGCACTCCAACCGAACGCCAAATAATCGCCGCGGTAACCGCACCCCAGCCGGTCTCATCTATCAGCGTCCCACCCGAAGCCACCACGCTTGGATCGCTGGCCCTGGCCTCCGAAACAGGCGAAAACCCCGAAGACCAAGCCGACGAGGCCCCAGCCGACTCCGTCCTCGAAATCGGCCCCCAGATCGTTCCGCCGATCCTCCCTCCCACGCCGCCATCCCCACCCGTTGCGGGCGGTGCTCCAGACCCTGACAACATCAACGCCATCCGCTCCGCCGTAGTCCAGTCCCTCGCCGCCGGAGGCCACCAGACAGCTGCCACGCTAATCGACGACGGCAGGTGGAACGTTGAAGGCAGTGCTGTGCGTATAGAAGTTAACTCAAGGCCGAAAATGATCAGCCTGACCTTCAACGCGGCAGCAGAAAAGCTAATCCGCCAGGGCCTTGCGCAAGCCGGCGCTCCGACACGCTTCATGATCGTTCCCGGAGACGGATTGGCAAGTACAGGCGGGGCAGCGAAAGTTCGAGCCCCGTTGGGAAGCATCGAAAACGAAGCCCGCAACCATCCCCTCGTGGTGCAGGCGCAGGCGCTCTTCAACGCGGAGATCGTAACCGTAGTCGATTTACGATAGTTGACCTGCGATAGGATTAGGACCCGCAGAAACCTCAAGTATCACGGAGCATTTATGTTCAACCCACTCAAAATGCAGGAAATGCTCTCCCAGGCCAGCCAGATGCAGGAAGAAGTTCAGCGCAAGCTCAGCCAGACTGTCATAGAGGGTTCCAGCGGCGGCGGAGCAGTCTCAGCCACCATGAACGGCAAGAAGCAGCTGCTCAAAATCCGCATCGACCCCTCCGCAGTCACCAGCCTGAGCAGCAATACCGCCGACCTCGAAATGCTCGAAGACCTCATCGTTGCCGCCGTCAACGACGCCGGCCGCAAAGCCGAAGAAGCCCTCCAGGGCCAGCTGAAGGGCATCCTCGGCGGCCTGAACCTTCCCGGCCTCGGCTAGTAGAAGTTTGTCATCGTCAAAATCCTCGGCATCGAATAACAACCGGGCGGGATTACCAGCCACCTAAGTCTCCGAGGATGCGCGCCGCGCAGGCAATCCTATGCGAATTGCCTCAATAGGCTGCATTTCTCTTCGGATTCGATGGACCACGTTTGATCCGCGCAGTATAGTGATGCCCTGGAGAGTAATTGGACGGTTTTCGCAACCGTGTTCCACTGCGCGATTTCTAACCGGCAAAGACTCCAAACCAGCATCCCGTTGTACACTCCGCAATCAAGCGTAACGACTCTGTCGCCATTGCAATGCTTGTGCCGTCCGGCATGAATCCCTTTGCGCAATACGACTGGATATAGCGGCTCTCATTCCCTGAGGTGTGACAAATGCCAAACTGGTTCGAAAATCTCTTCAAGCGGCTGCCTACTGTACCGGCTACCGATTTGGAACGCGCGATTGTCGGCAATCTCGAAGGCTTGCTCGACCGCCCTGACGACGAAGGTCTCATCGACTCGACCGTGCAGCAGTTCTCCAGCGATCCGCAGCAATTCATGAACATTGTCTCCACCCACTTCGCCACGCCCAAGCCAGATCCGGGCGTTGGTCCCTTCGCAAGATCGGACGATTCCGCATGCGGAATGGCAAAAACGTGGAAGAACTACGTGGGCACGCAGACCGCGGAGCCGTACGAGATCGCGTGCCCCACAAACCTTGACGATCTGCGAGCTGTGCTCCAGAAGGCGGCCGCACTCAACTGCGCCGTGCGCGCTGCTGGCTCGCACCACGCATTTTCAGACGCCGCTCTGACAGACGGTATCGCGATCGAGACCCACCAGTTGCTCGAACCGCTCGTCGCCGCTGACGGAACACTTCTCAAGAATCCCGACGACGCGTCTACCGTTGTCCGTGTCTCCGGCGGAATGACCATCCACGACCTGAACGCCGCCCTCGATCAGCGCGGACTGGCCTTGACCAACATGGGCAGTTACGACGGTCAAACCCTTGCCGGAGTCATCTCCACCTCCACGCACGGTTCAGGAATTACACTCGGTGCTTTCCCAAGCGCCGTCGAAGCCCTCATCCTCGTCAAGGCCGACGGCCAACTTGTTCAGATCGAACCCGCGAACGGTATCACCGACCCTGCGAAGTTTGCCCTGCAGGGAGGCGACGTGCAGCTCCTGCAGGATGACAAGTTCTTCAACGCCTGTGTGGTCGGTGTCGGCTGCCTGGGCATAATCTACGCAGTTCTGCTCCGGGTCAGCAGGAAGTATTGGCTCTCCGAAACCGTCACTCTTCTCAACTGGAGCGACCTTCGCGTCCAACTACGCGACGGCGCACTGATTCGCGCCCATCGGCATGTCGAAGTGATCATCAACCCGAACGTGATCAATGGCGAGAACAGCTGTCTGCTCACCCTCCGTGACGAGGTTCCCATGCCCGCCGCGCCCGGTCCTCGAAAGCCATTCCGCAACCTGTTTGCGCAGTTCGTTCTCAACCTTCCGGGAGCCGGCGATTTTCTCGACGCGCTGGTCGTCGCCAGGCCCAGTATCGTGCCCAAGCTCCTGGAGTCATCCTTCAATTTCCTCGTCGACGCCAACCCCTATGTAGGCCTGAGCTATGAGTTGCTCAACGTCGGCTCGATCAACGTCGTCCCTGCCGTTTCGAGCGAGCTCGGCGTCGACATCGACAACCACGTTGACGCCATCGACGCGATCCTTGCCATCGCCGCAGAGGCCCGTACCGAAGGCACGTACCACTGTGGCGTCGTGAATGTCCGCTACGTGGCGCCCTCACGCGGACTGCTTTCTATGCAGCCCAGCGAAACCTGCATGATCGAACTGCCGATTTTCCGCGGCTCGTTTGGCTCGGACTCTCTCCCGTGGCGCTACGAGAACGCCCTCATTGAGCGCTTCAAAGCGCGTCCACACTGGGGGCAACGCAATTTCCTTACCGGCAGCCATCAGATGCTCGAACAACTATACGGGCAAGCGAATGTCGCCGCCTGGATAGAAGTCTTTCAGTGGT
>Ga0302305_1002493_pt1 | contig 10332 bp, 11 predicted proteins | sample III_Palsa_E2_3_FD_198764 | JGI IMG/M metagenome (GOLD analysis project Ga0302305, IMG submission 198764) | Peat permafrost microbial communities from Stordalen Mire near Abisko, Sweden - III_Palsa_E2_3 | ecosystem: Environmental > Terrestrial > Soil > Palsa > Peat permafrost | place: Sweden... | reverse complement strand
CAGTAAGAGTCCGGCATCAGGTGATTCTGTGCGTCCACACAATGCGGTGGACCGTTGTGGCAGCCCACCGACGCCAGCGCGGCGGCAGCCAGCAGAGTGAGCGGTACGTCTTTCGATTTGCGCATGGGTTTGTTCGATGCTGCCAGAGTTTTCCAGCAAAGGCAAGGCGATTCACACTACGCCAGTCTTCGTTCTCCGGTTCCAGGGACGCGTTGCTATATTCGAAATCAAGAGCACCTCAGGAGTCAGAGGATGACTGCAAGAGAGCAACTCACCGAAAAGATTCTCGCCGCCAAGCGCCGCCTCAACCTCAAGTGGTCCACCATCGCCGCCGCGCTCGGCTCAGGCTCGCCCATCCTCTACACTGCCGCGCTACTGGGCGAGTTCCCCCTCACGCCGGAAGAAGCACACAAGGCCGTTGCCCTCCTCGAACTCGACGCGGCCGACGCGGCCCTGCTCACCGAGTCCCCCAACCGCGGAGCAGGCATGACCATGCCGCCCACCGACCCGCTTATCTACCGCTTCTACGAGCTCGTCCAGAACTACGGCCCCACCTGGAAAGCGCTCATCGAAGAGGAATTCGGCGACGGCATCATGAGCGCCATCGACTTCAACATGTCCATCGCCCGCCAACCCGACCCCAAAGGCGATCGCGTCAAAATCGAGATGAGCGGCAAATTCCTCCCCTACAAACGCTACTGATCTCGCACCCGCGGACTGTTTCGCTCACCCGGGTCTCTGATGAAGCCGTTAGAATCAATCAGCCATGGAGCCTGTCACCCACTTCCTCACTGGAGCCTGCATCGGACGCGCCGGCTTCAACCGCCGCACTGCCTACGCCACGCTCGCCGCCACATTGGCCGCCGAAGCTCCCGACATGGACATCCTCTGGAGCCTCGGTGGTCCGGTGGTCGGCTTCGCGCATCACCGCGGCATCACCCACACCCTCGTCGCGGCGCCATTCGTGGCGCTCATCATCACCGGTTTCGTCTGGCTGCTCGACCGTTTTATCTTTTCTCGCCGAAGATCCCGAGTCGAAAGACAGCCCGTCCGCTGGCTCTGGGTCTACATCGCGGCCTTCGTCGCCGCCCTTAGCCATCTTCTGCTCGACTGGACCAATAACTACGGCCTCCGCCCATTTTTCCCCTTCAACCCCCGCTGGTATTCCGGCGACCTTGTCTTTATCGCCGAGCCGATCCTCTGGGTATTGCTTCTCGCAGCCCTCGTCTTTCCCGCTCTCCTCGGTCTCACTGATCGGGAAATCGGCGTGAGGAAGACCCGATTCCGGGGCCGCGGCTGGGCCATCGCCGCTCTCTCGGGCATGGTCATTCTCTGGTGCTGGCGCTGGGCCGAACACGCCGCCGCTCGCAATATGGTCGAAGCAGCCCAGGTCACGCCGACCCCCGCCCGCCGCATCTCGCTCGAGCCCTACCCCGTCAATCCCTGGCGCTGGCACGCTCTGCTCGAAACAGAAAACACCTGGCAGGTCGCCGAAGTCGATACCCGCACCGGCCAGGTCGCAAGCGACCCCCGCATCGACTCTCTGTTCAAACCGCCCATCACCCCTGCCCTCGAGGTCGCCAAACAGACGCGCCTCGGCCAGGTCTATCTTGACTGGTCCCAGTGGCCAGACGTACGCGACATCGGCGCGCACACTGTTCCCGGCGACTCAGCACCCCAAATGCCGCCCCTCCGCCAATGGACCACCGTCGAATTCAGCGACCTTCGTTTTGCCTACTCGCCTTTCAACACCCGTATGACGGGCAACTCCAATCAGCGTCTCGCCCAACTGATCGCCCAGGGCGCGCTGACCGGCTGGGTCTACGTCCTCGACGGTAAAGAAGACGCCGGCCAATTCATGAACGGCCGCGAACAGAAGTGAACCCGGAAATAGACCCGAAGGTAAGTCGGCAACAGGCGTAAAATCAGACCATCTGGAGGATGGATGGCGACCACGACCCACATACCGCTCGAAGTCTATCTCCGGTCCGACTATCAGCCGGACGCCGAATACATTGACGGGGAACTGCGGGAGAGGCCGACGGGGGAAGACGATCACTCAGCTTGGCAGGGCGCTATTTGCCTGTGGTTCGCACAACACTCACGTGAATGGAACATTCGCATCCGTCCCGAACTAAGGGTTCAGGTCAAAGTAGATAACTACCTGGTCCCCGATGTGGCGATCCTTGACGCCGCCAACCCCAGAGAAAAGTTCGCCTCGCTGCCTCCCATCGCCATCTTCGAAGTCTGGAGTTCCGAAAACAAAGTCCGCGACATGATGCGCAAGCTCGCGCTTTACGAAGAGATGGGCATCCCGCAGATCTGGCTGATTGATCCCAGCGATCCTGTCTGGCAGCGTTTCGAATACGGAAAGCTGGTCGATCGAGACGTCTTCTCATTGCCGGAGCGCGGAATCCAGTTCGAAATGATCGAAATAGGTAAGCTGGTCAAGTAAGCCGCCAGTAAGCTGGCTGATCCGGACTGCACCTCGCGGCACAATTGTTGATTCTGTGAAAAAATCGAGGTTGACCCTGAGGCACAGCATGCCCAGAATGAAGAAAGTCTTCGAATCGTCACCACTGTCGACGAAAATCCTAAGAAACCAGCTTCGCTTGAGGTACTCATGCCTGCATATCTTCTCCTGCTTGCCGCTCTTCTGAGCCGCGTCCTACCCCACGTCGGCTGGTATGGATTCACAGCCGTCGGCGGATCGCTGCTCTACTTCGGCGCCAGGCGTTCGTGGCGTGAAATGCTGCTGCCCATCGCTGCACTGGCCGCGGTCGACTACTACCTCACCACCCACGTCTACAACTACGACTTCATCTGGCAGTCCTACCTCGTCACGTGGGCCTGGTACGCAGCCGCCATCGTCCTCGGCGGCATCTTGCTCAAGCGGAAGGTTTCTGTCCTGCGCGTAGCCTCCGCCACCGTGCTCGGACCCACATCCTTCTTCCTCGCTTCCAACTACGCAGTCTGGGTTGTGGCGCATAATCCGGGCGGCATGTATGCGCCATCCTTCGCCGGCCTGATGACTTGCCTCGCCGCCGGCCTCCCGTTCTACGGCCGCGACCTGATCTCCACCGGCCTGGTCCTGACCGTGGCCTTCGGCATCCCCGCGACCATCCGCCATTTTCAGACAACTCGCGAACTTTCCAACGGCCCCATTCTTTAGATCTAATGGGCCCGATTGACCGGGGAGATTTAAATGGAGGCAGCAGGCGTCTTCGGGCCCGTGATTCGAGCCCGTCCATGGGGCTTTCGCCCCGGGCCCTTTGCCCCATTTAACGGAAGTCCCAATCCTCAGATTCCCGTTCCAGACCCGAATTTGCGATACTGACTTGTCATGCCAATCGCCGACCTGCAGCAAGCCGCCAAACAAATCGCCAATTTCCTCAATTCCGTCATCCGTCTCGGCGGCCTGCGCCTTAAGTACCGCATCTCCGCCAGCGCCCCGCCGGAGAGCGCAGAAACCGATGGCGCACAGGTTCTCAACGTAGAACTAGCCGGCCCCGACGCCCCCATGCTCACCCATCGCGGCGGTGAACTGCTCCGCGCTCTCGAGCACATCGCTATCCAGATCCTCCGTCTTGACATCCGCGAACACGACCTCGTCAGCTTCGACGCCCTCAACTTTAAAGCCCTCCGCGCCCAGGAGATCCAGCTCTCCGCCGAAACCGCAGCCGAACGCGTCCGCGAATCCGGCGTGCCCTACAGCTTCCCGCCCTCCAACTCCCGCGAGCGCCGCATGTTGCATTTAGCATTCAAAGAGATGGAAGACGTGGAATCCGCCTCCCTTGGCGAAGGCCAGGAGCGCTACCTGGTGGTCTACCCCAAAGGCAAAACCCACCTCCCCGCGCCCATCCCCGCCATGCCAAGCCGCCCCAGTTACGGCGACCGAAGGCAGGGAAACCGTGAACGCGGAGGCCGAAACGACCGCCCCCGGCGCGACAGCGGCTACAACCGCTACTAAGTCCACTTCGCGTTGCCGTTCTTTCTGTCACTCCCGTCGGCGAATCTTCTTTTCCCGATTCGTCCTCGCCGCGCGTTCACCTTGAGCGGAATCAGGCGTTCAGCCGCATTGCAAGACGGGCTGTTGTTTTCCGGTGCCGCGGTCTGAGGATTTCAGGGCTCCAGAAATATGCGCCAATAGCTCTTTCGGATGCAGAGGTTTCTGCAGGACTGTAAATTCGTAGCCCGCATCCCGGGCGCGCGCGAGCAGATCCGCCGTTGACGCATGTCCTGAAAACAACAGCACTTTGCACTCCGGGGCGGCCTGTCTCACAGCAATCGCCAATTTGATTCCGTCCATTCCCGGCATGGATACATCGGTAAGCAGCAGGTCAGGAGGAACAGCCTGCGCGATTTTGAGTCCCTCTTCTCCTCCGTAAGCGGCGGTGGCTACGAAGCCGTTTTGCATGAGAATTGCTGCCAGGGTGTCGGCAATCAGCCTCTCATCGTCCACCACAAGGACGACAGGCTCCAGACTCTTTGAGGCTACATCGGCCAACGGTACGATTTCGAAGTTCGTTTTCAATGTATACCTCCAACCTCAACCTAGCAGAAATTCCAAGATACGGGTTAACTATTTAAAAATGTGTTAGTTAGGCGGAATCGCGAGGCCCTTACAAATTTTTCTTGCTCCACCCGTGACGCCATGTTATTTTTTCATCACGTTAGCGTTACGTTAACGCGATGATTACATCAGAGGAGAGAAGTAATGAAAGCGAATCACGATCCGAAGAGGTCCACTATGAGCTTCGAATCCATGCCTCAGTCCGATGTGCCAAAGGGTCGCGATGGCAAGCACAAGAACATCGTCGAACTCCTGCTCAGTGACATACGCCAGATTGAATCGGGTTCGGCTCTGAAGGTTCCTCTTTCCGCCCTGCCGGACACCAAGGAAAACATTCGTTCCGCCCTGAGCCGCGCCACCCGCCAGCGGGGAATCGATATCGCGACCTCAAGCGACGAAGACTTTCTCTACGTATGGAAGCCGGATCCCAAGCTGGATCAAAACGGCAACGGCAAACACTAAAGGGTGCGCAGAGGCAGCGGTTGCTCGCACCCTGCAGACCGTAACAGCGGTCGCTGTTTTTGCTTCTCGCCGATCCGTGTGCAACAAGACCCCCAAATTTGAGGCCATCGCGTCGGGCGCCAGTGGAAATCTGTCGCCGCGTACATGCTCCGGGCTTCACCTTCTGCCTTGGACCCGTTGACTATGCGAGAATCGCTTGCATCGGAAACTACTCCAATCTCCCAGCAGGCAGGCCAAATCGTATGAGACAGCGCTCAACAGCAGTCGCAATCTCCCTCCTGGCAAGCGTGCTTGCCACAATCTTCCCCGGCGCCGCTGCCCAGACCGCGGCCGTCGCAACCCAGGAAAGCGATCCCACCCTTCCCGCCCCGCTGGACAAGCGTTTCCTGGATACCTCCGCCGACCCCTGCGTCGACTTCGCCAAATACTCTTGTGGGAACTTCTCCAAGCTCTATCCCATCCCTGCCGACCGCTCCAACTTCGGCACGGGCGCCCTCGTCGGCGAGCACACCCGCTTCGAACTTCATTCCCTGCTCCAGAAGGTCGAGGCCGACAGCCCCTCCCGCACCGCCAGCGAGCAGAAGGTCGGCGATTACTACGCCTCCTGCATGAACACCGACGCAATCGAAGCCGCAGGCCTTAAGCCCCTCCAGCCTGAGCTCGACCGCATCGCCGCCCTCAAAGACAAGTCCGGGCTCACACCGCTCCTTGCCCACTTCCAGCTCATCAACGTCGGTGCTTTCTTCAATTACGGCGAGCAGCAGGACTTCAAAGACGCCCGCAAGCAGATCGCCGCCGTCGATCAGGGCGGCCTCGGACTGCCCGAGCGCGACTACTACCTCCGTACCGGCGACGCCGCCGAAAAGACTCGCCAGCAGTACGTCCAGCACGTCGCCGCCATGCTCAAGCTCCTCGGCGAATCAGATTCCGCCTCGACTTCCGACGCTCAGAAGATCATGCAGCTCGAAACCGCCCTGGCCAAGGTATCCATGGACATCACCTCCCAGCGCGACCCGAAGAACGTCTACCACCTAATGTCCGTTGCCGATCTCACCGCGCTCGCGCCGGACATCGCGTGGCCCAGCTTCTTCACCGATACCGGCGCGCCGCCCGTCTCTGAACTGAACGTCACCAACCCCGACTTCTTCAAAGGCCTTCACGCGCTGCTTCAGTCCACTGATCTGGACACCATCAAGACCTACCTCCGCTGGCAGCTCATCAACGGCGTGCCTAGCGTCGTGCTGCCCAAGGCTCTGGATGAGGAGGACTTCAAATTCTTCGGTCAGCAGCTCCGCGGCCAGCCTCAGCAGCAGGCTCGCTGGAAGCGCTGCTCAACCGCCACCGACGGAGCTCTCGGCGAAGCTCTCGGCCAGATCTACGTCAAAGCATTTTTTTCCCCGGAAAGCAAAGCCCGCACGCTCCAGATGGTCAAAGACATCGAAGACGCCATGGACCGCGAAATCGACACGCTCACCTGGATGAGCCCCGAGACAAAGACCAAGGCCAAAGCCAAGCTGCATCAGGTCGCCGACAAGATCGGCTATCCTGACCACTTCCGCGACTATGCCGCGCTCAAGATCGTCCGCGGCGATGCCCTCGGCAACGCCATCCGCTCCGTCGAGTTTGAAAACCACCGCCAGATCGCCAAAATCGGCCAGCCCGTCGACCGTGGCGAGTGGGGCATGTCACCACCCACCGTTGACGCCTACTACAACCCCAGCATGAACGACATCAACTTCCCCGCCGGCATCCTTCAATCGCCCTTCTACGCATCCAGTGCCACCGACGCTGAAGTCTACGGCCACATCGGCGGCATCGTCGGCCACGAGCTCACCCATGGCTTCGATGACGAAGGCCGCAAGTTCGACGGCAACGGCAACCTCGCCGACTGGTGGACCGACGAAGATGCCAAGAAATACGAAGCCATGACCGATTGCGAAGTGAAAGAGTACGGCGGATTCACCGCTGTCGACGAAGTCAAGGTCAACGGCCAGCTCACCCTCGGCGAAAACACCGCAGACAACGGCGGCCTGCGCCTCGCTCTCATGGCCTTCCAGGCCGACGCCAAGCGCAAAGGCATAGACCTCAACGCGAAGGATGCCAGCGGCTTCACCCCGTTGCAGCAGTTCTTCCTCGCCCACGGACAGAACTGGTGCGGCGACGACCGCCCCGAGCAAGTCCGCCTTCAAGTCCAGACCGACCCGCACTCGCCACGCCAATTCCGTATCATCGGCGTCATCGAGAACATGCCCGAATTCGGCAAAGCCTTCGGCTGCAAGCCTGGCCAACCCATGATGCCCGTCAACTCCTGCCGCGTCTGGTAGCGCTTTTCAAATGTCCAGGAAGTCTCGGACCGGGGACCTCGAACGGCGCGTCCCCGACGAGACAGCGTCATTTGCTGACCCTTTTCCTGCCGCTCCTGCTCACCCTGACTTCGGCAGCCCAGATCGCCTCACCACTGCCCAAGAGCTACGACTGCTACCGCACCGCAACCCCCATCCAGATCGACGGCAAGCTAGACGACCCAGCCTGGAAGACCGCCCCCTGGACCACCAACTTCGTCGACATTCAGGGCTCCGCCAAGCCCACCCCCCGCTACCGGACACGCATGAAGATGCTCTGGGACGACAACTACCTCTACATCGCCGCCGAGCTCGAAGAACCTGACGTAAAAGCCACCCTTACCCAACACGACTCCGTGATCTTCCGCGACAACGACTTCGAACTCTTCCTCAAACCCTTACCCGACGCCACTGGCTACTTCGAATTCGAAATCAACGCCCTCAACACCAGCTGGGACCTCTACCTCGACAAGCCCTACAACCAAGGGGGCAAAGCCGACAACAGCTGGGATATCCCCGGCCTCAAAACCGCTGTAGCCATCCAGGGCACCCTGAACAAGAGCACCGACAAAGACCGCGGCTGGACTGTAGAAATTGCCATTCCATGGACGGTATACGCCTCCCGCCAGCCCGTAACCAAACCCAGCGCCGGGACCCAATGGCGCGCGAACTTCAGCCGCGTCGAGTGGCCCAAAGGCGTCGACAGCAACAGCCCAGCTGCGAACCAGCCCAACCAGCATCTCGAAGACAACTGGGTCTGGACCCCACAAGGCGTAATCAACATGCACGTCCCAGAAAAATGGGGCTACCTGAACTTCCGCAACAAGCCGTGATGCGACTGCTTCCGCAGCATATGGTTGCAACAAGCGGCTACTTCGCGCGCATCCGTTTGTTCCACGGATTGTTCTCTACCTCAGCCAGTCCCAGCTCTATCAGCACCGGCGGCACGTACATAGCGAAGCGGCCGCGTAGCCCATTCTTCAACCCATACCACCCGCGCACCGGATTTTCGGCCGACCGCGCCCATGCTTCAACCGTTCCTTCGGCCGCTGGCTTTTGTTCATCCGCGCTATCCAGCAACACGCAATCCTCCTGCGCCTTGAGCATCGCGAGCAGGTCCTCGAGACAGCGAAGATGGTACCGCAACTCCGTCTTCCCTACCTGCACCACGAGAGCCGGCGGATCAGCCTTCTCATCTGGTACGCGGCCAGCCTGCTCCTCATGGCTTTCGAAGCTGTCCTGCGCTTCCACCAGCCGGCTTTCCCGTGGATCGCCGCAGCCGCAGCCCTCTGGATCGCCATCATCCTCCATACCCTCCTCATTTTGCTCCCCATCGACAACCGCATAGCCGCCCTCGAAACCAGCGCCCTGCCCGCAGGATGGCGTCAGCAGCACCGCACCTGGGAAAAGCACCACCGCGTCCGAATCCTCCTGCTCATCTTCTCCGTAACCCTGCTCCTCCGCGGCCTCCTCTAACCCCGTCACCCCTCAAAATCGCATCGCAGGCGTAGGATCACGGAACCCGGCGCGAAGCATTGCCGTACTCCCAGCCATATCTCCCTGAGGAGAACCTCATGCATTCTCAATGGTCCCTCTACCTGCAAATCCTCCTTTACCTCCACATCGCGTGCGGAGTTACGGCTTTCCTCTGCGCACCCGTTGCTCTCCTTACCGTCAAGGGCGGCCGCAAGCATCGGCAATGGGGCAAAATCTACTTCTGGTCCATGGCCGGAGTGGCAGTTACCGCCCTGACCCTGTCCCTGGCCCTGCCTATCTTCTTTCTCGCCATGGTCGCGGTGTTCAGTTTCTATGCCTCCTTCGCGGCCTACCGCGTCCTGTATCTCAAAGATCTGCCTAAATCGGACCTGCCCAAAGGCGGCCGTCCCAAGGCCACCGACTGGTTCGCGGCCATCGTTACCCTGCTCTCGAGTTTCCTACTCTTCCTCATGGGCTTCCTCAAGCCATACGTCATGCATGTCGGAGTCATCCACGTCGCAGGCCACGCCGTCAGTATCGTTTCCATTGTCTTCGGCATCCTCGGCATGCGCCTCGCCCAGAGATCCTTGCATGACTTCCTCAAGCCTCCGCAAGAGAAGATGTTCTGGTGGTTCACCCACATGCAGGGCATGATCGCCAGCTACATCGCCGCCATGACCGCCTTCTCCGCCGTCAATCTCGGCCACTGGTTCGGACCCGCCTGGTGGGTCTGGCTCTGGCCCACCTTCCTCGGCGTACCTGCCATCTCCATCTGGACCCGCTACTACAAAAAGAAATTCGCACCCAAAACCGAACCAGCCGCCGCCTGACCGTCACCTTTGGCCGACAGCAAGCAAGGCGCCTATGCTTTGCATTGCCGGGGTTCCCGGCGACGGGTCTCTGGCGTCGGGACGATAGGAACGGTGCGGTCGGAGCGAGTGTGCAACAATACCGCCCATGCGCTCCAAATTCCTCCCAGCCCTGCTCTTGCTTCTCAGCCTCACCACCATCGCCCAAGCCCAAAAGCGCCTCGTCCTCATCGACCAGGATGGCAGCGGACCCGGCGGCTCCAACCAGATGGCCATGATGACCTTGCTCCAATCTCCGCAGGTCCAGGTCCTCGGCATCACCATGGTCACCGGCAACGCCTGGCGCGACGAAGAAACCGCCCACACCCTGCGCATGCTCGAGCTCATCCACCGCTCCGACGTCCCTGTAGCCAAAGGGGCCGTCTTCCCGCTGGTCCGCACCCAGAAAGAAACCGAGCTCGAAGCCAAACTCGTAGGCAACGTAGATTGGCTAGGCGCCTGGCGCGGCGGCCCAACCACTCTGGCTGAACCTAACCCCGCTAGCCCCGCTAACTCGGCCAGCCCCGCTCGCGTAGAGCACTCAGTCATATACCAGAAGACTCACGGCCCCTACGAAATCCCGCCCATGCCCGAAGGCGCCCCGCACACTAGCGCCATCGAAGAGGACGCC
>Ga0302305_1002491_pt1 | contig 10339 bp, 8 predicted proteins | sample III_Palsa_E2_3_FD_198764 | JGI IMG/M metagenome (GOLD analysis project Ga0302305, IMG submission 198764) | Peat permafrost microbial communities from Stordalen Mire near Abisko, Sweden - III_Palsa_E2_3 | ecosystem: Environmental > Terrestrial > Soil > Palsa > Peat permafrost | place: Sweden... | reverse complement strand
GCACGGTCAGCCCCTCGCTGTCGAGAACTTTAAGAATCTCCGCGGCCAGAATAGCTTTCAACTGCTCCACATCCGGGCTGGCATGTCCAAAGTCGTGAAAGACATTCCCACTGCCGCGTACTACTTCTATCTCTTCACGTTTCATCGCAGCATCTCCTTCAATCTCTTTAGCCGATCCTCAATAAGGTCGATCTCATGCTTGGGGGTCTTGATGCCTTGGGTCGACTTCTTCTGAAACGCATGAACGACCCAGATATCGTCTCCAAGTTGGACCGCATACACCACACGAAAAGCATTCCCGCGATAGGGAAGAGCAACCTCAAACACTGCCGACCCAAGTCCCAACAGCGGCTTCACAATGTCCGCCTTGCCACCTTCAGCGGCAATCGTCAGAGCAGTTAAGCAGATGGTCTGTGCCTCCTTGGGGAACTTCTCGAAGTCCTTCCGGGCGGCTTTGATCCATGAAATGGGGCGTGTTTGTCTCATATACTGCTCAGCTTGAAGATCAGAATTCAAGCGTAGTCATATTTGACAACGAGGTCAAGAGTGCCGCGTCTCGTACGCAGCCCAAAAGTAGGGTAGGGGAAGTACCCTTAAACACTAGTCCCCGAAGCCGTAAGCTCCAACACCTCAGGCGCAGCCGCCAGTACTTTTCCCGACGCCCTCTTCGGCACTTCAATCAGCATCTGTGCCACCACTTCATCCATCGGCATCGGTCGTCCGTACAAATACCCCTGTGCCTCATCGCAATGCCGCCGCATCAAAAACGCTGCCTGCTCTTCCGTCTCGACACCCTCAGCAACGACCTTCATCCGCAGCCCATGCGCCATCGCAATCACGGTCCTCACAATCGACGTCGCATTCGCATCATGCGGGCACTTCGCAATAAAGCTGCGGTCGATCTTCAACCGATCCACCTCATACTCCAGGATGTACTTGAAGCTCGAGAAGCCTGTCCCAAAGTCATCGATAGCAATCCGAACACCCAGCTCCCGCAGCCTGCCCAACGCCAGCGAAGTCTCCGTCGAGCTAATCATCAGGGTGTACTCCGTAATCTCCAGCTCGAGGTCTTCGGCCGCCAATCCAGACTCCCGCAGCGCATCCTCAACCAGCTCCGCCAGGTTGCTATGCAGAAACTGCCGTGGAGACAGGTTGATCGCTACAGTAAACCGACGGCCCACGCGCTCCTGCATCTCCTTGGCTTCCTTGCAAGCCCGCCGCAGCACCCACTCCCCAATCGGCAGGATCAACCCACAGTCCTCCGCAGCCGGTATAAAGTCCGCCGGAGAAACCAACCCTCGCACCGGATGCTGCCAGCGCAACAGCGCTTCAATCCCTACAATCTCACCACTCTTGCAGTTCACCTGCGGCTGGTACACCACAAACATCTGGTCCTTATCGATCGCATAGCGAAGGTCCGTCTCCAACTCCAACCGGTCAGCATTCGCCTCCAGCATCGTGTCGGAGAACACCTGGAACGAGTTCCGTCCACTATCCTTCGCCGCATACATCGCCGCATCCGCATTCCTCAGTAGCGACACCGGATCAGCACCCCAGTCCGGATAAACACACACCCCTACGCTGGCCGTAACACTAATCTCCCGCCCCCCCACCATGATCGGCTCCTGCACTTTTTCCAGAATCCGATTCACGCACCGCAGCGTATCTGCTCTCGTTCCGGAGTTCGGCATCAACACCACAAACTCATCGCCGCCCACACGCGATACCGTATCCGTCTTACGCACAGCCGAAATCAATCGCTCTGAAACCGCGACCAGCACTTCATCTCCAGCTTGGTGCCCCAGCGAATCATTGATGCGCTTGAAGTAGTCCAGGTCTACCATCACAATCGAGATCTGATGATCCAGGCACTTCGCGCGTTCAATCGCTTCTGCCATGCGCTCGCAGAGCAGCATACGGTTCGGCAGCCTCGTCAGCACATCATGGTGTGCCAGGAACGATACCGAATCGCTCAGCCTCTTACGCTCGGAAACATCGAACGCTACAGCAAGATAGCCCGTGATCTCATTCTCCGCGCTACGCAGTACCGTCAACGCAAGATGCACCGTAATGCGGCTTCCATCCTTGCATAGATAGGTCCATTCACTCTCGTCGCTCTTGCGGTGCCGAAGCATCGCAGCCAGCGTCTCAAAGCCCGCCGAAACAGACGTCCCCGTCTCCGTACTCAACTCAATCGACCGCGCACTCAGCTCCGCATTGTCATGCAGCACAACGATGGAGTGCTTGCCCGCCAGCTCATGCCTGCGATACTTCGTAAGCTGTTCCGCCGCACTATTCACCGCAGTAATAATGCCCGTCGGGCTAATCGCGATAATGCTGAACGGCGCATCCTCAATCAGCGACTGCGAGAACTTGTTCAACTCTTCAATGCGCTTCAGCTTGTCGCGCTCCACCGAAAGATCATGGAACGTCACCGCGATCCCACCATGGATCTTCACCGCCCGCATCGTGCACCACAGCCCTGTGCCTTCAGGCGAGTTGTCCCTGATCTCGCCCATGTACGGCACGCCTGTCACCGTCACCTGCCGCAACAACTCCAGAATGCCGTTGACACGAATCTGCGGTAGCACATCATTCAGGTGTTGACCCACAATGTCATTGCTACGCCGCTGCAGCATCTTTTCTGCCTTGGCGTTCACATACGTAAACCGAAAGTCCACAATCCTGTGCAGCGGATTCCGCACCGCTTCCAGCAGGCAGAAGCTCTCCAGCGTCGTCTCCGCCAGCGTCAGAAATTTGTCTCGCTCCGCTCCCGCCGTAAGTCCAAAGTCCACGATCCTTTGAAAGAAGGGAACCAGCAGCGCCACACCGCACGCAATCAGGATCGACACCACCGCAGTCATCACCGCATACCGCGGATTGCTGCTATCGACCACCTGACGTACGTCCTGCATATCCAGCAGCCGCTTCGCCGCGATTGTCACAACGATCAACCCAAGCACATAGCCCGTCGCGCCCAGCGAAACCTGTCGCCGCAGCTTCCACGCCATCCGCCCCAGCGTCGCACACGCGAACACGCCCGCAGCAATGGCAGCGACATCCGCCACAATGCGCAAGAGTCGCAGGGAAAAAGGAAAATCCAGTTGTGCTGCGCTGTTGACAGCTTCCGTCACTGCCCAGCGAGAGTGGGCTTCATACCCCAGGAAGAGCACACAAAGGGCCGTTGCAAAACCGAGGATGGCCGTTCTGTACATGCTCGTCGAATAGCCCAGACGCATTCCTGTTTTCTCCGGTGGAATACTGTTGCTCGCCTGCCCGGACAATCAGAGCTCGACTACAAATTAACCCACATTGCAGACGTTAGCACCAAAAAGTCACCAAATGTTGGTGATCTAGGTAACCATTTGTGTGGTTACTGTGCAGCTTTCGTTGTAGAGAAGAAAAAGGTCTCAGAAACCCGATAGGCAAACGGTACATCCCGAGTTTCAGATCAAACTTTTCTTAGCAAAATCATCCCGGAAAAGTTCACAGGGTCACGTTACCTTGGCCTCTTCCACACACTCCTGATGGCACCTTCAGAGAAATCATTCGGAGCTTCCCGCAACACCGCGATCATCATAGCTTGCCCGTGCCCTTTGAAACAGCCCAACATTCTTTGCCACCCATCGCCACAGTGGATGCACGTGGTCCAGCATCTCCACCGCGATCGGCGTGATGGCATACTCCACCCTCGGAGGCACCTCGGCAAACACCACCCGCGTCACCATCCCATCGCGCTCCAATTGCCGCAGCGTCTTGGTCAGCGACTTCTGGCTGATGTTCTCCACCTGCTCCATCACCCGCGAAAACCGTAGCGGCGCACCTGCTTCCGCCAGCACAGCCAGCGTCCACAAGCTCCACTTATCTGCCAGGCGAGACACAATCTCACGAATCATGTCATCCTCACCATCGGCCAACGCATCGCAAGCGGCGTTCGCTTCCGCCCAACGCGAGCTGGCATCAGCCCGAATATTTTCCTTCAAAACTGTCATTTTTCTCATTTGTTACCTCAAGGTGCGTACGCGCAAATAAGGTGCCTTATTGCCATCGGATACTGTCAGCAGCATAATTCATCTCATGACAACCCCGCGCACTACAAAATGGACTGCTCAAGATATCCCCTCGCAGCAGGGCCGCCGCGTCCTCATCACCGGAGCAAACTCCGGCATCGGTTTTGAAGCCGCACTCGAACTCGCTCGCCAGGGCGCTGAAGTCATCCTCCCCGCCCGCTCCGAATCCAAAGCCAACGACGCCATCGCCCGCATCCACCGCGAAGTCCCCAATGCAAAGCTCACCCCAGCCATCCTTGATCTCGCCTCGCTCGCCAGCATCCGCCAGTTTGCCGCGTTTATCGACGCAAAGTTTCCCGGCCAGTCCCTCGATCTCCTCATCAACAACGCCGGCGTCATGGCCGTCCCCACCCGCGAGCTCACCGTCGATGGCTACGAGCGTCAGTTCGCCACCAACTACCTCGGCCCCTTCGCGCTCACCGCTTTGCTGTTCCCACATCTCAAACCAAAGCCCGGCACCCGCATCGTCACCGTCGCCAGCGGCGTCAGCAACCAGGGCAAGATCGAGTTCGACAACCTCCAATCCGAACGCGTCTACAAGCCCATGTTCGGCGCCTACTCGCAGTCCAAATTAGCGGACCTCATCTTCCAGCTCGAGCTCCAGCGTCGCCTCACCGCCGCAGGTTCCCCCATCGTCAGCACTGGCGGACACCCCGGCTACGCCATCACCAACCTGCAGACCACCGGCCCCCAAGGCCAAATGCCCTTCATCATGCGCCTCGGTACCATGATCCTCAAGCCGCTCGCTTCGCAGGACGCCGCCCACGGCGCACTCCCCACACTCTTCGCCGCCACGTCACCCACCGCAACCCCCGGCGGTTACTACGGCCCCAGCGGCTTCCAGGAACTCAAGGGATACCCCGTCCCCGCAAAGATCGCCCCCTCTGCAAAAGACCTCGCTCTCGCCAAACGTCTCTGGTCCGAGACCGAACGCCTCACCGCAACGCCCTTCAACCTCTAGCGCAAAGCAGGGAAGGCGGCGAACCACGCTGCCTTCCCGTCTACCACTCACTCTCCAAACGTCCCGGCTCCGTATAAGGCTTCGCCCAAAGCGCCATCTGCAACTGCATCGACGCGCACCACGCCCGATGCATCCCCTCCACATCCTCGGGCGCATGGCCCTTCGCCGCCATATACGGTTTGATCGTCTCGTTCATCACCGCAATGAACCCGAGGATATCGTGCAGCGGCACATACGCCGTAGACGCCACGCCGTCCGTCAGGTTCTTCTTCGCACTCGTATGCCGCAGCGCAATCTCCTGCTGATAGTTCAGCCACTCCTGGTCGTACGGCCGCAGGCACGTGTCCAGGATCCACTGCTCAAACCGCAGATTGCTCTTCGCCAGGTACTCCGGCAGCGGTTCGTTCTCCACGGAGCGCGAGTGCCGCGCCAGGTTCGGTATGCTCTTGATGATCCCGTCCCGCCAATGTTTTACCACCGCTTCCACCTGGTCAGCGAGCACCTCACCCGCCATCCGCAGGTAGCGTTCCTCCTCGCCGGTAAAGCCCACCGTAACCTTCAGCGCCTCAAGCTCCGCCATCGATACCGGTGAGTCCGGCACCGCGCCATAGTCATACCCTGCAATCTCTTTCGCAACACGTTCCATAGGGACTCCTTCTTAGTGCGCGCTCGAAGCGGCAGCAAACAACACAGTCAACCCTTCAGCCAGCGTCGGATGCGTAATCACGGCATCGCGAATCGCCGTGTACGGCAGCTTCCCGATCATTGCCATCTGCACCACCGCCAGTATTTCTCCCGCATCGACGCCGAACGCCGTGAAGCCCAGAATCGCATCGCTGTCGGCGGCGATCAACGCCTTCATAAACCCGCGCGTCTCGGAAATCGTCCGTGTCCGCAGGTCCGCCGCCATCGGAATCTTCAGCAGCCGATAAGAAATCCCACCCGCCTTGGCATCCGTTTCGCTCAGCCCGATGTGTGCAAACTCCGGATCGGTAAACATGCAGAAGGGAACCTGCCTTCCCGTCGTCACCCGGTTTCCACCTGCGAGGTTCGCGCGGATGATCCGAAAGTCGTCGAAAGAAATATGCGTAAACTGCGGGCTTCCCGCCGCTTCTCCAATCGCCCACACACCTTCGGCTGTAGTCTGTAGCCGCTCGTTCACCTGGATGTATCCACTCTTCGCCAGCGCAACGCCTGCAACCTCCAGCCCCAATCCTTCCGTAACCGGAGTCCGCCCCGTCGCCACCAGCAGATGCGTGCCTTCCACAACCCGCTCCACGCCATCCTGCGACAACGTCACCTGCACCGCATCGCCGCTCTTGCCGGCAACGCTCTTCACCTGCGCCCCGAAAACAATATCGATCCCCTCGTCTTCAAATAGCGCCCGCAGCCCTTCGGCCACGTCTTCATCTTCACGATGCACCAACCGCGCATTGCGTTCGAGCACCGTCACCCGGCTTCCGAACCTACGCATCGCCTGCGCAAACTCCAGTCCGATATAGCCTCCGCCCAGCACGATCAAATGCTCTGGCAACTCCTGCAGCTCCAGCGCCTCCACATGCGTCATCGGCTCCGCTTCCCGCAGCCCTGGGGTGGCATCAATCGCCGCCCGCGTTCCTGTCCCGATCACCACATTCGTTCCACGCACCACCCGCGTGCCGCCATCGTTTAGCGAGACCTCCAGCGTGCGCGGCGCAATAAACTTCCCCGTACCCATGATCAAATCCGTGCCACTGTTCGTGTAGTTCTTCACATGGATCGCGACCAGCTCCTTCACCATCGTGCGCTTGCGCTCGGTCACCGCGGCCATATCGACGCGGAAGCCTTCCGTCCGCACTCCGAACTCACCCGCCCGCCGCACATACTGCGCTACCTTCGCGCTATGAATCACGTTCTTGCTAGGCAGGCACGCAATATTGGGGCACGACCCGCCAATGTACTGCCGCTCCACCATCGCCACGCGCTTGCCTTCTTTCGCCAGCGTCCATGCCAGAAACTTCCCACCCTCACCACTGCCCAGAACCACAAGGTCGAACTCTTCCACGGCACTCATAGCGTTCCTCCTCAAAATGAGAAATCAAATAAAACACATACTAGCCTGCGCAACACCCTAATAAGAGACAAACCTTCTCCGAAAAGAAAAGAGCCCGGCAACCGCCAGGCTCTTTTCTCTATCGTCTATGCTCTGCCTTACTCTCCGTAAGGCACCCAGATGTTCTTGATCTGTGTCGCATGACGCAGGAAGTACCGTCCCTCAGCCTGCGCCGGATCGAACCAGTCAATCTGCCTGCCTTCGTTGGTCCAAACCTGCTTCAGGTTCCCAATCGAACCCAGCTTCACCAACGCGCTCGCAGCTTCATCGCGGAAGCTCCATATCGCGTCGATGTCGTCATGCTCCGCCAGCGTCTTACCCAGCTCGCTCGCCTTGCCGGACACAATATTCACCACACCACCCGGCAAATCGCTCGTATCAAACACCTGGTAGATCTCGCCCATCAGCGTCGCACAGCGCTCGCTCGGAACAGCAACCACCGTGTTGCCCATCGCAATCGCCGGCAGCACCAGCGAGACAAAGCCCAGCAGCGGAGCATCATCCGGGCACAAAATCCCGACCGTGCCAATAGCTTCCTTCATCGCCAGCGTCACCATCCGCATCGGCGGATTATGTACGCTGCCTTCGAACTTGTCAGCCCAAGCCGCATAGGAGAAAATCCGCTCCACGCTGTAATCCAGCTCAATCGCGGCCTGCTCCGGCCCAACAAACTCAGCCAGCTTGGCAACAATCTCCGCTCGCCGCTGCACCAGGTTCTCGGCGATAAAGTACAGCACCTGCGCACGTCCATGCGCTGCCGTCTTCGCCCATTTGCCGCTGACATTCCGCGCCGCCTCAACAGCATTGCGAATATCTTTCCGCGAACCTACCGGGGCTTCGCCAACCACCTTGCCACTCAGCCCATACACCGGATAGCTATATCCCGAGTCCGGCCGTGCCTGCTTGCCGCCGATATACAGCTTCACCGTCCGATCAATCCCAAACCCAGCACCTGAGTACAGAATGTTCGGCTCATCATCCACCATGTCCGAGTCAGCCACATACAGCGCGGCTGTTCCATCCACTTCCGTCACCTTAGGTTCCGGCAACGACACAACAGCCTTCGCCTTCAACTCATCATGCAGCCAAGCCGGCTCAAGGTACTCATACATCCCCTCTTTGCCGCCTTCGCGTCCATAGCCTGACTCGCGATACCCACCAAACCCGCACGCTGCATCGAACAGGTTCGTAGCATTCACCCAGACCACACCAGCCTTTACCTGCGCGGCAACATCCAGGGCCACGTTGATGTTCTCGCTCCATACGCAAGCCGCAAGACCATACGTCGTGTTGTTCGCCAGCTCCACAGCTTCAGCCGGAGTACGGAACGTCATCGCCACCAACACCGGCCCAAAGATCTCTTCCTGCGCCACGGTCGATGCAGGCGAAACCCCGGTCAGCAGGGTCGGCTTCAAAAACAAACCCTTCTCCGGCATCGTCACATCCGGCTGCCAGCAGGTAGCACCCTCGGCAACGCCCGTCTGTATAAGCGACTTGATCCGGTCATACTGCACCTGGTCCACAATCGCGCCAATATCAATCGCCTTATCCAGTGGAGACCCAACGCGCAGCGTCTCCATGCGCGCCCGAATCTTGTCATAGAGCTTCTCAGCGATCCGCTCCTGCACCAGCAGCCGCGAGCCCGCACAACAAACCTGCCCCTGGTTAAACCAGATGCCATCCACCAGCCCCTCAACCGCAGAGTCCAGGTCAGCATCGTCAAAAACAATAAACGGGCTCTTGCCACCAAGCTCCAACGACAGCTTCTTCGTCGTCTTCGCCGTAGCCTTGCGAATGATCCGTCCCACCTCGGTCGAGCCCGTAAACGCAATCTTGTCGATGTCCTTATGCTCGACAATCGCGGCGCCCGTAGCTCCATCGCCGTGGATCACATTGAGCACACCCTTCGGCAGCCCAATCTCATCCGCAATCTCCGCCAGCAAAATCGCCGACAGCGGCGTAAACTCCGCCGGCTTAATCACCACCGTATTTCCCGCCGCCAACGCCGGAGCCACCTTCCACGCAAACATCAGCAGCGGAAAGTTCCACGGAATAATCTGCCCCACCACGCCCACACCCACATAGCCGGGAAACTCTTCTTCCAGCAACTGCGCCCATCCGGCATGGTGATAGAAGTGCCGCGCCACCAACGGAATATCAATGTCCCGCGACTCACGAATCGACTTGCCGTTATCCAGCGTCTCCGCGACGGCCAGCTTGCGCGAGTGCTTCTGCACCTGCCGCGCAAACGCATAAAGATACCGCGCCCGCTGATGTCCCGTAAGCGCCTGCCAACCGGGCAGGGCAGCACGCGCCGCTTTCACCGCACGATCTACATCGCCAGCATCAGCCGTAGCCACCTTCGCCAGCACGTCACCCGTAGCAGGGTTCTTCGTCTCAAAGCTGTTCTTGCCAACAGCCGTCCACGCACCATCAATATAGTGCCCAAACGAGCGCTTATGCGCATCCAGCCACTTCACCACTTCGCTAGCATCTTCCGGCGCCGGTCCATATTCCATCGAGTAAAACTTCTCCACAATACTGCTTGCCATAGTGTTTGCCTCTTACGCCTTTTTATTGTCATTCCGCAGCGAAGCGGAGGGATCTGCATTGGTCGTTGCCGTTGTTTTTCTTGCTTGTCATTCCCGAAGGGAATCTGCGTTTTTCCTGCGTCACCCAAGCTCTCTCAGGAGCGAGAGAAACGCCACTTTCGTACCGCGTAAATGAGGGTGCCCATCGATAAAGCTATAACTCCATAAAGAAGGAACTGCGATGTAAATTCCATGGAAAGTAGCAACGTAATTTCCTTCCATGTTTTTGGCTCTGCTAGGCCCATGATCGAAGATGGAAAGACGTACAAGACTGCATCACCAAGCATTTGAAACAAAGGCGGAATAAAGAGAAGCAGTCCAACGCATACGCCAGTTAAACCGCCCAAAGTAAACCATCTTCCTAATCTTGCTTCCGGCGCAAAAGCAGTTTGTGGATTCAATAAGGACAAGCCAGACCTCTCCTTACGCAATCGGATGCCGCGACAACGCACTATATCTTCCCGTCACATGATGCTCCAACTGCCGCTCGATATCCGCCAGCATCGAGCTAGCCCCATACCGAAACAGCGAAGGCTCCAGCCAGGGCCGCCCCAGCTCATCCTTCATCAACGCCATCCAGTCGAGCGCCTGCTTCGCGGTCTTGATCCCGCCCGCCGGCTTATAC
>Ga0302305_1002478_pt1 | contig 10369 bp, 7 predicted proteins | sample III_Palsa_E2_3_FD_198764 | JGI IMG/M metagenome (GOLD analysis project Ga0302305, IMG submission 198764) | Peat permafrost microbial communities from Stordalen Mire near Abisko, Sweden - III_Palsa_E2_3 | ecosystem: Environmental > Terrestrial > Soil > Palsa > Peat permafrost | place: Sweden... | reverse complement strand
TCTTGGCCTATCGTCGCTGCCCTACGCCATCTTTGCGACGCTACAGCTTCTCTTTTGGGTCATGGCGACCATCGCGATTCGTTACCGCCTCCCGGTCGTCCAGCGTCTGGCTGCTCCCGCCAGCGCACTTCTGGTGCTGAACGCTGCGGCGGTCGTCGGCTTGTATACATTCCTCTTCACGCGCGGCCCACTGTGGCGAATCTGGTCCCCTACTGCTGCCCCCGCCGACGTCTAACGGCTGCGACTGTACAGGTCGACGTAGGCCGCATCCATGCGCTCCAGCGTAAACTCAGCGTCATAGCTCGTCTTCGCTCGATCCGAAAACTCGGCGCGAAGCCCGGGATCTCCCGCGAGTTTAGCGATCGCCTCCGCCATGCCTGCCGCGTCACCAACCGGCGCCAGCAACCCTGCTCCGGAGAGCCGCACCACCTCGGCCATGCCGCCGACGTCTGTCACAATCCCCGGCACGCCAATCGACATCGCCTGCAGCAGCGACATCGGCAGGCCCTCCGACACGGACGACATCACGAAGGCGTCAGCCGCGGAGAAGAACTGCGCCGTATCCAGCCGCTCGCCCCAGAATCGCACATGCTCGGCGACGCCAAGCTCCGCGGCAAGCGCCTCCAGTTCCCCTCGAACAGCTCCATCGCCGACAATCCAGAAGTCGAGTTCCGGCAACTGCCTTACGGCAATCGAAACCGCCCGAATCAGCGTCTGCAGATTCTTCACCGCAGCAAGGCGTCCGACGAAGACCAGCGTGAACCCCCGCTTGCCGAGCGAGTCGAACGGCACTCGCGCAATCGCCGTTGCGCCGTTGTAGACGCGGACGATCTTGTTGCGATGGGCCATCGGTGCGCCGCGCAGATTGTTGCAGGTCACCTCGCAGATCCCGGCGATCCAATCGCAGAACGTCGCCATCACGCCAAACTTCACCTCTTCGGCGACGTTATAGGGTGGCGCGACCAGGCTGTGCCGCGTCGATAGAACGCGCTTCGCACCAGCCAGCCGAGCAGCCAGAGCCGCCTGAATGGTAGGGGCGACGTTGTGGCAGTGCACTACGTCTGGACGCAGCGCGCGAAAGTGCTGGAAGTAACGCAGCATCGTCGTGGCCGGGGAGGCCTCGCCGGGGACGTAGATTTCGATGCCCTCATCGCGCAGCAGTTCGCCCACCGAACCCAGCCGGGAGTACGCGCAGACCGAAACCTGGTGACCGTTGGCACGCTGCATGCGGCAAAGCTGCGCCACCAGAACTTCGGCGCCGCCCATATCGAGACTGTATACAACGTGAACGATCTTCATTGGCGGCTTAACTGCGACTGTTGCGGCCCTTCCATCCCACTTTCGTTTGATGACCTCTAGGGTAACAGTGGGCCTATGGGTGTGCCCTGTACATTAGAATCGAAGTTGATCCGAACCCGTTCCAGCAACGATATTCGGCAGCAGTCCACAGGACCCAAGTGAAGTTTCCTCGGCAAGCAGACCTCTGGTTTCCCTCGTTCCTCCGCGATCGCGCCGCGAAACTCACAGCTGGCGGAGCGCCCAGGCGTCTATGGGTGGCGCTCACCGACCACTACGAGCCGATGGGTGGCAACGTGCCGCTGGAGACTGGTCGTGCACGAGTCGGCGCATGGGAAGATCGCTGGCCGCACATTGCAGCCGACGCGCCGAAGGATTCCTCCGGAAATCCGCCATGTTTCACCGCCTTCTACCCGCAGGAAGAGTATCAGCGGGAGATTTTAGACCACATCACTGCCCTCACGAAGACGGGCACCGTGGACGTCGAGGTGCATCTGCACCACGACAACGACACGGCGGCAATCTTCACCGACAAGGTGCGCACCTTCACGGCCCAACTCCGCGAGAACCACGGCCTGCTGCACGATCACAATGGCCGCATGATGTTTGGCTTCATCCACGGCAACTGGGCGCTGGATAACTCGCGCCCCGACGGCCGCTGGTGCGGCGTTACCGGAGAGCTCCAACTGTTGCGCGATCTCGGCTGCTATGCGGACTTTACGATGCCGTCGGTGCCCTCGCGCACGCAGTCGCGGGTCGTCAATCAGATCTACTGGACGACCGGCGATCCCGCCAGGCCGCGCGGCTTCGATCAGGGCGTTCAGGCGACCGTTGGCGGCGGAAAGCAGGGCGACCTGCTGATGATCAACGGTCCGCTCGGCTTGCGCTACCGCGAGCGCCTCGTTCCGCGACTTGAGACCGGCGAACTCTCCGTTTACGACCCGCCGACGCCGTACCGTGTGGAGCGCTGGCTCTCGCTGGCTCCGCGGCTCGGCGACGATGTCTTCCTCAAGCTCTACGGACACAGCGCGCGCGAAGATAATGCCGGCGCCTTGCTCGGGACCAACGGCACTCCGGGCAAGCTCGCTCCGATGTTCCAGTGGATCCACGAAGCCGCGCACCGCCACAACCTCGAACTGCACTGGGTCAGCGCATTCGGCATGTTCCAGGCCGTGGACGCGTTGATCCACTCCGCCGGCACTCAGCCGAAGGCACACGCATGAGGACGAGCAGTGTGCCCTCTAGTGTGCCTTGTTCGGCACCCTCTCGAACCCTTCGGCAACCGCGCCAACGCCATGGGTATCGACTAGGCTTGTACTCAGGACTTTGCTCATGCTGAAAGTCGCCGTCGTGACGAATTATTTCCCCATCTCCACGCATCCGTGGAACGGCCACTCGGCGTACCAGACGCTCCGGGTGCTGGCGGAATCGTGCGACGTTCATGTGTTCTATCCCGAAGCAACCTATCCGACCTTCATGCAGCCGGCCAATGGCAAGGGAGCCTTCGATCGCACCTGGAGTCCACCCGATGTCAAGACGAGTTACATTCCGTATCCCGCGCTTCCGGTGCTGACCAGGCCCTTCAACGGATACACCGCCGCCCGGCGCCTGTTGCCGTATGTGGCGGAGTTTGACCCGGATGTCGTCCTGAACTACACCGTCTATCCATACGGATTGGCTGCCGTTCGGATTGCCCGGTCACTCGGAGTCCCGGCTGTCCTGACTGCCATTGGATCCGACCTGAACCGCATGGCCGACCCAATCTCCGCCGCACTCACTCGCGCCACGCTGCGCCAGGCTGATTTCGTGACCACGGTCAGCCACGATCTGTGCACCACCGCTCGCCGCCTGGGCGCACCCGCCGGTTACACCCGGACAAAGCTGAACGGTTGCGACACGTCGGTATTTCACCCGCGCGATCGCCAACAGGCTCGTGAGGAGCTTGGACTCGATCAGGACAAGAAGATCATCGTCTATGTCGGACGGATGGATCTTCGCAAGGGTCTGCTGGAGTTGGTGGAGGCAGTCGCCAGCCTGCGAGCCACACGGTCGGATCTGCACTGCTACCTGCTAGGTGACGGGGCGGATAAAGGTGCAGTGGAAGAGGCAATTGCGAAGCATAACGTCGGCGATATCGTCACGATCATGCCGCCCTGCCTATCTCCCCGGGTTGCCGTATGGATGGGCGCTGCCGACCTCGTGACGCTGCCCAGCTACGCTGAAGGCTGCCCGAACGTGGTCATCGAAGCCATGAGCGCGGGCCGTCCCGTCGTTGCAAGCAGAGTCGGTGGGATTCCGGAGCTCATGAACGAGACAGTTGGGCGCCTCGTCAAGGTGCGCGACGTTCCAGCGCTCACCCAGGGGCTGGCGGAGGTTCTCGACCTCACCTGGAATGCGGACGAGATTGCTGCCAAGTACAGCCGTAGCTGGCAGAGCGTGTCCGACGACCTCAAGCTAGTGTTGGAAGAGCTGGTGGGTCGCCGCTAGCTGACGGCAACCCGGTAGTAGTCGATGGTCTTCTCAAGGCCGTGGCTAAAGTCTGCCACCACGCGATAGCCGAACGTCGATTCCGCCAGCGAAATATCGGCGAGTGAGTGCTTGATATCGCCTTCGCGCTCCGGTTTGAACTCGATCGATCCGGTATACCCCGTGATCCGCTTGATCTCTTCGTATGCCTGCAGCAGCGTAATCCGCTGGCCGGTAGCCACGTTGAAGACCTTGCCCGCAACCGGCGCGGACGTCTTAGCGACCATGAGGTTGGCGCTGACGACGTTGTCGATATAGGTGAAGTCGCGGCTGGTGGAACCGTCGCCGAAGATGGTGGGCCTCTCGCCCTGGCACATCTGGGAGATGAACCGGGCCAGTACGCCGGAGTATTGCGACGTGGGGTCCTGGCGCGGTCCGAAGATGTTGAAGTAGCGCAGCGCAACCGTCTCAAGGCCGTAGACGCGGGTGTAGCTCGCGAGGTAATGCTCGCCGGCGAGCTTCTGCACGGCATAGGGCGAGATCGGTCCGGGCAGCATGGCTTCGGTCTTGGGCAACTCGGGGTTGTCGCCGTATGCGGCGGAGGAGGCGGCATACATCAACCGCTTGACGCCGGCCTTGCGTGCCGCTTCGAGTACGGTGAGCGTGCCGTTCAGGTTGGGCCCATTCGTCCCCACGGGGTCGACGACCGATTTGGGAACCGACGGAATGGCTGCCTGATGAAAGACGTAGTCGACGCCCTTGCAAGCGTCATCCATCGCGTCGGCGTCCAGGATGTCGGCCAGCCGGAAGTCGATGCGGCGGCGGATCTCCTCGATGTTGGCCAGATTTCCCGTGCTCAGGTTGTCGATTCCGCGGACGGTCGCTCCCTCGGCGAGCAAACCGCGCGCCAGACTTGATCCGATGAAGCCAGAGATGCCTGTGATGAGTGCAGTCGCCATGATGTTTCGTGTCCTTGGGTGACGTCGGGTTCCGAACGTGAATCCGCAACGTCAACTCTATCGTCCCATAAGATGCAACGACATCCTGCAAAAGCGGTATTCCCTAGTGACACTTCTGTCATATCCTCTCGATTTTCTTAATGTTAGCTTTCAACCAACGTAGAATAAAACGGTTACCGGGTATCCATAGTTCAATGGCCGAAACGGCAAACACAGCCGCAGGTAAGATCCTGCACAATTCGTTCTGGTTCGGCTTGGAAACCGTGCTTGAAACGATTGTTTTTCTCGGCACATCCATCGCGGTGGCGCGATACCTGGGACCCGAAAAACTGGGCGAATTCACCTATATCAACTTCTTCGTCACGACCGTGACGCGTACCAGCGGCACCGGTCTGGCTGGCGCCACCCGCAAATATATGTCGGAGTTTCTGGGGCAGGATCGCCCGGGGACGGCGCGGGCTGTGTACCATCTCGCCTATCGCTACCAACTGCTGGCTTCGATCCTGATCACGGCGCTGGGCCTGATCAGCGTTTTCTTCTTCAGTGCGGCAAATTACCACTGGATGTCCGCGATCCTGATCCTCTCGATCATTCCGGGCGTTATGTCGTGGGTTCCGGCGCAGGCCAACCAGGCCTTTGAAGATGTCTACGAAAACACCCTCAGCGCGCTGGGCTACATCATCTCCTACGCCCTGGTCATCGTGCTGACGCTGCACTATCACTGGGACCTGATTGGCATTGCGTCGGCCCAGTTGATTGGCCGGAGCATCGAAGTGACGATGCGGACCATTCCGCTGCACCGCCGGCTGCGTAAGATTCCACTCGACACGCTCGAACAGGGCATCATCGACCGGATTCGGCAGTTTTGTCTGCAGGCCGTCGGAATCCAGCTGCTGATGTCGGTGGTGTGGGACCGGTCGGAGCTAGTGTTCCTGCGCTATTACTCGGGTCTGCGGCAGATTGCGTTCTACTCGGTCAGCTTTACGCTGGCGAACAACCTGCTGGTGATTCCGAGAACATTCGGAGGTGCAACTGGCATCACGCTGATGGTGGAGTCGGCTCGCGATCCAAAACGCATCAAGAATATCGTCAAGACAGCCTCGCGCTTCCTGCTGCTGGTCGTCTTCCCTGTCCATCTGGGGGCGGCAGCCATCGCAGCCCAGGCTCTCGGATTCGCCTATGGCACCAAGTACATTGAAGCGATTCCCGTGGTGATCATCGCGTCGATTCTGTCGATTCCGCGCGCCTTCCAGGAGCTTGCAGAGGTCTTGCTGCGCGCCGCCGACCGACAGAAGCAGATATTGATCTGGTTCACGATTACCGGCATACTGAATATCGGGTTGGACTGGTATCTGATCCCGCTGTATGGCGCGGTGGGCGCGGCGTGGGGCAACGGCCTGTCGCAGACGTTCGGCATTCTGGCGATCTGGTTTCAGGCTCGCCGATACTATGAGATCGGGTTCCCGCTTGGAGCAGCGTTCAAGTTGTTGGCGGCGGGCCTTGGCATGGCGTTCGTATCCCACTATGTCGTCAGCTTGCTGCCCAGCCCGTGGGGATTGATTGCAGCGGTGATTTCGGCAGCGGCCAGCTACGTCGTGTTGGTGAAGCTGACCGGCGCGCTGCAGCCGTATGATCGGACGCGACTCGCCATGATGGGGGATCGTATGCCGGGGTGGCTGCAACAAGCCTTTATGTCTCTCGTCGTCTTCGCGACCCCGCCAACCGGGTTACCGCTTGAAAGCCAACGGATCAACCCGAGCTGAGTCCAGCATCATCTGCCAGTCCGATTCATCCACAGCTTCAAAGTCTTCCGCCTTCATATCGCTCAACTTGTGCAGGTCGCTGTCGTCCCACCGCTTGTCCGAGACGCCGCTGATGAACATGGCGCTGCCGTTATCCGCCATGAACATGCCGTATTTCTTCAGCGCCTTCATGATGACCTGGTTGGTCTTCGAATACTTCGAGATGTCGAAGTCGGCACGCAGGCGGAAGCGTTCGCCCATCGGCACCAGCTTCAGGTCGGCATTGTGCGATGCCTTGTGGCGGCCCGGCCAGACCCACGCGCTCTGGGTCTTCGGCACGGTGAAGCGCAGCGCGTGGTTGATCGCGCCGGCCGCTACCTCGTCGTAGCGAACGAGGCCGGGCAGAATCGGCAGACCGGCTGCGTCGGCACTGGTTTTGCCTTCGGCACGCAGGGCGTTACTGGTCAGGTCCATAATGATGCCCGATCCGGCGGTCCAGGTGCCGTCGCCTACCGGGTGGGCGTCGTAGATCTCGTACAGCAGGCAGCGGCGCTCGTCCACCATCAGGATATGGCGATCACCCTTGGAGATCGCGCCACCCTCGATCGGCGCATCGGGCGGAATGGGATAGTTGCTCAAGTCACTATCTTCGCGATAGTCGAACGTGATCTTTACGCGCTTGGTTCCCGGCGGGATCAGGGTATAGGGAATGCCGGTATCCAGGTTCGAGCCGAAGTCGGGATGGACTGGGTGCAGCGGGCCAATGCTGTCGATGTAGTCCTGGGCATGGCTATCCTTATGAAGCTGATCGATCGGCGCGTTCCAGACGTTGTCGGCCGGAAAGACCTGGCAGATGCCGACATGCGGAAGATCAGTTTTGGCGACGTCCGTGCCAGCCTGCACCACAGAATTATGCACTCCCTGCTCGTAGGGAGGGGTGTGCTTTTGGATCTCACGTCCGATAAACAGCAGCACAACGATGCAGGCGATCACGATACGGGTCTTCTTCGAGCCACGGACAAAGAATACAAATCCGACCAGCGCTACCAGGCCCAAAACCATCAACTCGGCCAGCAATCTCAGATGCAAGTGCATATGTTTCTCTCCTCTGTTCCGTCGATTCCGTAATTCATCAAACGATGAGCCGTTGTCCGGGCATTACACGCTATCTTAGACCCTGGGGCAGACGGTTAGCGTGAGAGGAACGTTGCAGAACGCCGACGGAAGGGTGATTGCGTGATGTTTTCGCTCTGCGTATCCTGACCATACCAATGCGAAGCTGACTATTTCCGTTGTCTGCTTACAGATTCAAGGCCGCAGAAAGTCTATGTCCAATGCGCAAGAATAACTTCGACATCGTGCGTCTCGCCCTTGCGTCCATCGTGGTGCTGGTCCACTGTTACGACCTCAGCATCGTGCCGCAACTGGCGTTCCTCGTGCATTGGCTGAATGCCCGCATCGCAGTCGAAGGCTTTTTTGCGATCTCGGGGTTTCTTATCTTCGCCAGCTATGACCGGTGCAAGTCGATCTGGGAGTACACCCAGAACCGAGCTTGGCGCATCCTGCCGGGATATTGGCTGTCCACACTCTTCTGTCTAGCAATCGCGTTTTCGATGCACAGCTTTCACGTCGGCAAGTTTCTTGTCGCAAACCTCACATTCGCAAACTTCATCCAGCCGAACATACCGGGTGTATTCACCAATAACCCCGGCAATGACGCCATGAACGGCGCTCTGTGGACGATCAAGATCGAGCTGATGTTCTATGTCGCCGTCCCGTTCATCGTCTGGGTATGCCGCCGGACGAATCGCGACGTTGTCCTGTGGACCCTCTTCGTGCTCTCGGTCATCTTCCGCACCGTGTACGCGAGCCAGGAGAAGCTTTCGATTCAATTGCCGGGACAGCTCTCGTTCTTCATGATCGGCGCGATCGTCTACTACCATCTGGCGTGGTTCAAACGTCATGGGATTTGGCTGATGGCCGGTGCGGCCGTCTGCTATGTCGGCCATGTCTATACCGGCTGGTTCTTCCTGCGTCCCGCGGCTATTGCTGGACTCACAATGGGAGCCTGCCATTTATTGCCGCACATCGAGGGTCCTACGCGCTGGGGCGACTTCTCGTATGGAACCTACATTCTGCACTACCCCATTATTCAGCTGGTTGTGGCGGCTGGATTCTTCCAGATGAGTCCGTGGCTGGCGCTGGTGGGCACGGTTTTGGTGGTGACTTGCGCTGCGGGCCTCTCGTGGTTCTTCGTCGAACAGCCTTCGCTGGCTCACTCGAAGTCGCGCCGCCTCCGCCAGGCTGCGCTGCACCAGACTGCGAACTATCCTGCAGCGGTGCCGTAAGCTGGGGATGTCGCGTGCCAGATTCCTACTGAGGCATGTAGTGGTCGACGTGCACGATGACCCACACGATCGCGAGAAGCACGATGATGATCTTCACCGAGGTCTTGCTAGCCTGCCCAAACGTTAGAGGCGGCGGTGCGATTCCCCGATCAAGCGCCATCCGATAGATTGCGGCAGCGATCCCTGCGTTTACATAGATGCACATGGTGTAAGCGCGCGAGAGGAACCAACCGGCAGTCAGGAAGCCCACAAAGCTCAGGACCGTGAGTCCCGCCATGAAGCGGATGTCTGCATCGCTGGTCTCTGTATCACCGTCGTCGGAAGGAACTCCGAGATGGTTCACGCCGCTGGCAGCAGTATTCGCCGGCAAGAGAAACGCGGAGCCGGTGCCCGTGAATTGGCGACCCTGGCTAGTGATGGGGAGCCCGCCTGACGCGGGTGCTGGGGTTAGAACCGCTTCGGTGAGGGTTGGAATTCCCTGCAGGAAGGGGTGTTTGGCGTTGACCGCGTCCACCTTCTTTTGCTGGTCTGCGGCAAGCTGATCCGGATCCTTAGCGGTCTCCCACGAGTTGCGCACAGTAACGTACATCAGCAGAACCCAGAAGAAGACTCCTACCAGGCCGAGCTCAGCCGCGCACACGACAAATGTATTGTGTGCCGTAATGTCGTTGAAATCGCTGAACTGCTGGAACCCAACGCCGAAGATTGGATGCGCGCGGATGAGCATGAGCCCGCTGGCCCACGCGGCGAGCCGATCGTCTCCGGCGCCGACGTCTCGCCCGCCAGAGTAGCCGAGTAAGGTCAGCACGGCGAACATGCCCACGCCGATGACAACGGATCGAGCAATCCCGATCTTGCGGCGGAAAGCGAAGATGCAGAGCGCCATGAGCGCGACCATCGAGCCGCGAGAGTGGGTGAGGTACATCCCAATGAACAGGAAGGAACAGGGTACGTAGACGAAGAGGAAGTTGCGAAACGACGATCCCTTGACCCAGAACAGAAACATGAGGGGAATCAACGACACCAGAAACTGGGCAAAGTCGTTCGGATCGCCGAGGAATGAGAGCCCGCGAATCCGAGCGAGCCAGTCGTATGTATCGTCACCACCGACGTTCTGCCACAGTAGATAAAGGGAACGGTAGCGCCCATCACCGGTGTTATCGTATACAGCTTTGCAGATAATGAACGTCGCACAGCAGAAGAGCGTCAGTGCGAGCACTTGCACGTGCCACTTCTTGTTGCAGTTCATCACAATCAGGAAGAATACGGCGACCTCCGGAAGAAAATCCAGCAGCGCTTTCGGGCCGCCGCCCAGCCATCCGTTGACCATGATGGATATGCAGACGCAGGCGCACAGGCCGGCGATGGCCCAGGTCTGTGGCAACCTAAGCACATTGGAGCCGGACGCCGAAAACAGCGAAAAGACGAGTGCGACCGCGACGATCCCGGTTTCGATGTGGTAATCGGCCCAATCGCCAAAGAAGGTCACCGGCGCCAGATAAGCCGTGATGATGTACAGGATGGTGAAGAGTAATCCCATAGTCGATGCGGCCAAGCA